>Ga0265292_1002767_pt1 | contig 11667 bp, 16 predicted proteins | sample Munlanlewell296A_FD_189080 | JGI IMG/M metagenome (GOLD analysis project Ga0265292, IMG submission 189080) | Leachate microbial communities from a municipal landfill in Southern Ontario, Canada - Leachate well 296A | ecosystem: Engineered > Solid waste > Landfill > Unclassified | place: Canada...
TTGAAGGAAAATCTGATGACATAATCAAGGCAGTGGCAAGCACAAAGGAATTTGCGCGAAAAGCCATGATGTCGCAGCATAACTACAGCCAGATGATAGCAAAAGACTTTGCCGGGATGGTTGATCTTTCAAAATACAAAAAAATGCTTGATGTCGGGGGCGGCACCGCAATACTGACAGTTGAGGCACTTAAGAAAAATCCCCATCTTCAATCCATAGTGTTTGACCGTGCTTTCGTTCTAGCAGTTGCTGAAGACATAGTAGCCGAGCATGGAGTTGGAGACAGAGTGAAACTCCAGCCGGGAGACATATTAGCTGACCCTTTCCCTGAAGGGGCAGATGTTGCGCTTCTATCAGGGATACTCGATGGCTATGAGGAAAAAACCTGCCGGGCAATAGTCAAAAAAATATACGATTACCTTCCCAGCGGAGGGCTCTTCCTTGTAACAGAGTCTGTCATTTACGACGACAGGTCCGGTCCGATATTCCCATCAATATTCTCGCTCATTCTCCTGCTCCAGACAAAAGAGGGTGATGCACGCTCACAGGGGGAGATGACAGAATGGATGCGGGATGCAGGATTCACTGATATAAAATATAAAATTATGGAAAACTTAAGCGGAGCATACAGAAATTCAGGTCTGTTAACTGCTGTTAAGAAATAAAATGAAGCCCCGACTTCTCAATGAACATGAAAAACCCACCAGAGAGCACTATTCAATACTGCTGATGAGCTGGTCTGGCTGGGTTTTTGATTTCTACGATCTCATTTTATATACCTTTCTTTTAATTCCAATCGGCAAAGAACTCCATCTCAACGATGTGATGCTCTCATACGTTCTTGGTGCTTCCCTTGCTGCAACAGCAGTGGGAGGAGTCATATTCGGGATACTTTCAGACCGCTATGGACGTAAAAGCGTCCTGCAATGGACCATAATCATTTACAGTGTGGGAACTTTTTTAAGCGGATTTGCAACCAATATCGAGCTGCTCCTGATCTTCAGAATCATCACAGGGCTTGGCGTAGGCGGCGAATGGGCAACAGGGCAGACCTACATAGGCGAAACATTCCCTGCCAATGTACGCGGCAAATACTGCGCCTTCATGCAAACCGGGGCACCCATTGGAGTTGCGCTTGCATCGGTTGTCGGAGGTTTTGTGGCTCCCGTCATAGGCTGGAGAATGAGTTTCTTCGTTTCAGTACTCCCTGCCCTTCTTGTAATCTTTATCAGGAAAAAACTCCCGGAGTCGGATGTCTGGCTTGAAAGGAAGAAGCTTGTTGCCTCAGGGACAATGTCCGCAGAAGCGCTTGAAAGTGAAAAAGGGAATAAGTTTGTAATATTGTTTTCCGCGGCATACAGGGTGCTCTTCATCCAATCGCTGATCCTCGCTGTCTTCGACATGTCTGCATACTGGTTCACCTATTCATGGCTTCCCGGATATTTACATCAGCAGAGACAGTTTTCCCTGGCTAAATCCGCTGTCTGGATGCTGGTCACGCAGGCAGGAGGATTTTTAGGCTACTTCACTTTCGGATTCGTTGCAGACAAGCTTGGCAGGAGACCGGCATATTCAATCTATTCAGTAGGCATGGCCTTTGGACTTGTCATGATCACCGTAATGTGGGATGTCATTGCTATGTACCCGTCATTAATACTTGCCTTCATGTTTCTCGTAGGATTCGGCACAGGAATGTTCGGTGGCTTCGGCGCACTTTTCTCGGAATTATTTCCGACCAATATCAGGAACACCGCAATGGGTTCCGCATTCAATCTCGCACGGGGGGTGCAGTTTTTTACTCCAGTTATCATCGCCGTGATTGCGGGAAGATACGGGCTCGGCGGAGGCATATCTTTAGCAGCTCTTTTTGCCCTCCTTACAGGTGCATGGGTTTGGACATTTCCGGAAACAAGGGGGAAAAAACTCGGGGAAATAGAAGGAGAATTATAGCGCCTGCAACAGCATATTTTCTGCCAGGAGATAGCGGCTCACTGCTTGACATTACACAAACTTGAATGTTATTAAGTCCCCCATTGTTTCGTGGGCCCGTAGCTCAGTAGGATAGAGCGGCGGATTCCTAATCCGATTTGACCATTTTTTACAACCCTTTGAAACTCCTTATAACTCACTGAAACATAGAAACAATATCATTGTTTCTGTCTTAGGTTCTGCAAGGTCAAAATAGGCCATTTTAGCTATGTCATGGACACTATATGGACACCAGAATGGAGCCGCGGACTCCGATAACTTTTCCCGAGTGGGCACTCTGGATTTGGTGTCCATCTGGTGTCCATAATTTATTTCGTAATTTAAAATAAATAATGATTTCTTAAATATTTTACGTTATAGTAGGTCAATATTTGCTTTTCATGTATTAGAAACTCAAAGCATATCTTTTTTTGAAGACAACAAATAAAAGAGTGAGTGGATTGTAATGAAAAGAAATATAAATAACCCTAGCTCTCAGCAATATAATTTCGAAAACTTCACTTCTCTTTCCTGTGACATGATCACAAAGCTTGTTAACCGCACCTGCTTTATGGAATTGTTTAAGAATTTAACATCCCAGGCAGATACTTCAAATCAAACCGGAGTGTTTCTCTTGATCAATGTTGACGAGTTCCGGTCAATCAATGATATCTACGGGCACTCCGTTGGAGATGAACTTTTACATCGTCTTGCCGTGCTTATCCAAGATACTGTCATAAACTTCGATTTAATAAAATATTATACGAGTAGCGCCAGCATAGTCGGCTATCTGGGAAGCGATGAATTTGGAGTTTTTTTGCCTGAAAGAAATAAAGAGGAAGGAATCAGGTTGGCCGAAGAGATTCGGCAGAAGATAGAGAAAACACATTTTGCCGGGATACCGATTTCTTCCACAGTCAGCATAGGCATAGGTATTTATCCGGAGCATGGCAGTTCTACGTCGGAGCTGTTAACCAAAACCGATGCTGCTCTGTATCGGGCAAAGGAAAAAAAGGGGAACTGCTGTCATTTGTATTTATCGGAAGATCGTGTTTTAGAACAGATGCACTCAAGGCTTGAATGGAAGGATCGGATTAAAAACGCCCTTGAGGAAGACAGAATAAGCCCGTGGTTCCAGCCGATACTTTCACTTAAGGATAACCAGATACATCACTACGAGGCGTTAGCCCGGATGGAAGACGAAAATGGTGAAATCCTTTTGCCGACAACCTTCATTTTTATGGCAGAAAGATTTAACCTTGTTGATTCAATCGACCGGGTAATCACCAAAAAGACCATGGAGTTTCAGGCCAAGCTAAGCAAAGAGGGAAGCGACCTTACCTTTGGCATGAATCTTTCCGGCAAGGATTTGGAAAGCAGGGAGTTGCTGTCATACCTTCAATCTGCATTGGCAAGCACCGGCGCCGATCCAAGCCGGCTCATCTTTGAAATAACTGAGACGGCTGCCGTCTACAATCTTGACGCAGCTATTAAGTTCATAAGGGAACTACAATCGCTGGGCTGCCGGTTTTCCCTTGATGACTTTGGAGTGGGTTTTACCTCATTTATCTACTTAAGAGAAATGAAAGTTGATTTTATCAAAATAGACGGTTCGTTTATCAAGCAGCTCCATGAAAATAGTTATGACCAGCTTTTTGTCAAAGCCATGGTGGATGTCGCCAAAGGTATGGGTATTAAAACCATTGCCGAGTTTGTGGAAACCGAAGAGACCATGAAGATTCTAAAAAACCTTGATGTTGATTATATTCAAGGCTTCCTGATTGGAAAAGCCGAGCCTCAGATCCAGCAGCCGGCAATAAAGATACGTTAAACAGTTAGTTATAATAAAATGAATTTCAATAAAATTAACCTTCTTGGTGTTGTCCACTCCGACCCTAAAAGCGAGGCCCGTTTAAGTCGAGCCTTTGAATTCTTCTCTCCGGATATAATTACACTGGAGTATGCCGGAAAGGAATTTGAAGATTATCTGGCAAAACCTGAAATTAAAAGACGGCAGAAAGAATTTCAAGAAGAAATATTGATTCTGCTTGACGAGTTTAAAATACGGATCGACGTAAAAGTCCTTGATAATCTGGCAAGGTCAAATGATGGAAGCGTTTACGGACAGGAGATATACACTACCATAGCATATGCACAATCAAAAGGTATCCCTTGTATCTATGTGGATTCTCCTGAGATCCTAATGAAGTTACAATCCCGGCTTAATCCGACAACATTTTTTCGAGGAATGAAAGAGATGTTTCAAAACCTGAAAGCATCAGACAAGCTTCCTCAGTTAGATAGTGCTGAAGAACTTTTAAAATTGAATGATAATAATTACCTGCCCTTTGAACAACATTTTAAGGAAGGAGATATTCTAAAAGTTAATTCCCTGGTCAGTCAATTGGTTCTTGGTTGTAGCATAGTTGGCAAGGACAGAGATAAATATCAGCGTGATAGGATATTGGAGGTTTTGGTACCGGATAAAAAAATCCTGCATGTAGGATGCATAGCCCATCTTGCCGATGTTCCGGAAGCCCCCACGCTTTACTCTTTAATCAAAGAGCATGTGCAAGAAAGATATTCTTTGAGAAGCTTTGCATGATTTCAATAATGAATAACAAGATAAATAAGAAAAACTGTGTAACATATTTTTAATATTTACTGAGTACCTATACTAACTGTAACCCAATCGCCATTTGTAGAAGAACATACCCAATCTGAGTTAGCAGCTTCTTTATTTTCCTTTTCATTGGCTTTCCAGTAGTCAAAACCAATTTGAATCATACCAGAGCCTACAGGGAATACCTCTGCTTCTACTCCGTATGACCATCCCGGCTTTACTTTGTGCCTTTCCCATTGATTTTGTATTAGATCAAATAAATTCCACATATGAAAAACTTTTTTTGGTTTATCTGAAGTCGGTATTTTGACAACTCCATTTTCCAATACCTCGAATACAGAACCATGATTGGGGCGATCCCATGCTTTCTTTACGTGCCAAAGTTTTCGTGGCATATCATATCCCCATACTTGATCATCCGGATCCGAACATGTCTCACAAATAAATTTATCAATCTCTATGTGGCGTTTCCCGTTTGTATCAATACCATAAATTCTAAGTGCTCGTATTAAAACGTATCCTTCGCCGTGCCCATAATTGACAGCAGTAATCCAACCAAGCACACTACCTTTTTTATAACCTTGAGGTGGTTTTGGATGATTCAAGTTAGAATGTCTCTTGATAGCGTATTGTTCTTTAGGAGCTTTTGATAGACAACTATTGTTTTGTTTAGAATCTCTCGATTCAGAATAAGATATATCCGCAAGAATGAAGTTAAAAGCTAATACGATTACTGTAAAATATAAAGCAGATTTAGTTTTAATAATTTTCTCTTTAATGTAAAAAATTAAACTTTATATTCAGCCAATATATTTTTTCTTTAAAACATTTTTATATTAAAATTTATTGTAATTATGCCTAAACCAGCAAGAGTTTTATCAGAAGAGAAATGTCATTCTCAATGAAAAAGGGAGATGTTTTTCGCATCTCCCTTGCATTTTTAAGCATCCATGCTTTTAAATTCCTGAGAAGATAAGGCAACAAGCTTTCCTCCAATCCTCTCAAGCTCAAGGCTTTTCTCCCAGCTTTCTTCACTCTGGGCGGCTTTGGTTATGGCATTGGCTATTCCGTATTGATCAAGCTCTGGCTCCGCTCCAAAGGCCATCAGGATGTTTTCCTTCTGCCCTTCACTTAAGCCGTACTGCACTACAACATTGTTTATTACCCTCTGGGGATTTGAAATCTTAATCTCTGTAGACTCACGAAGGTTTTCAATTATTTCCCCGAATCTTGAAAACAGCTCTTTGATTGACCGCCTGATGGAAAGATAAATCATCTCATCAGATTCATCCTCGCCGTTTCCAAGATGGATCTGTCTTGTCACCATGTTCTCGATTACCATTCCATTCGTACACTTTACTCTGAATAACCTCGGTTCAAGCCGCAGAGCCTTATGTCCTGTTTCGGAGTTAGTAAAAAGAAGTCCGCCGATCATCAGATCATCCCGGTTTCTGATAAAGTCTTTAAGCTTCTGGCTCTTTATCTTGATGTTTACCTCTGTCTCCGAGAGGTAACAGTCCTCAATCTCTGCTTCATGGGCTTGTAGCTCGTTTAAAGCGCAATAAAGCACATCAAGATGGTCAATGACCCGGTACCTGTCACTTAATATCGCTCTTACAGATTCTCCGATACCCCGGACAAAGAAATCTTTACCCATATTGCCAAGCCACGTGTTGACATTGTTGACCAGAAGTTCCGGCTCTTCAGTTTCCATCTTGTGATAGTACTTAGCTGGAATCTCCAGTCTCTCGGCTATCTGCTGATGGCAGGGCTTGGTTATTGAAAAGAGATTCCCGTCTCCGTTAATCTTAAACGCAACATCATTTTCATGCGAGATCATTTGCATTGTCGCTGAGTTAGCACGCTTGTCCCATTTTAACGGTTTCTGCCGTTCCAGTTCTTCTATTAGTCTTTGCAGATTCATAGTTTGCCTCCCATGATTGATTGTTAAAATACTTATCTCTAAGTGTAGCTGGTGAAGGAGGAATGGGAAGGTAGGGGTATTTGCCTGAATAAACAAATTATATGACGCTTGACAGAAAAGTAGCGAGGGCTTAAATTAAGCCAAGCCGGATTTAGGTAAGACAACGATCAAGCCCAAAAAAGCAAATAGAGTAAATCTGTGTAAAAGATAAATTTAAATTTTTAATTACGAATGTTAAGCATGAAAAGTTTATTATGAAATCCGTAGATCAGATGATTAAACTGATTCAGCAATTGCCTCCTAACTTGCAAAAAGAAGTAGAGAATTTTGCCCAATTTTTATTGGACAAAAAAGTCCACAGGAAACAGACAAAATTGCGTATGTCTTGGGCTGGTGGACTTAGCGAATTCCGAGATCAGTTTACGTCTTTGGAGCTTCAGAAGAAGGCTCTTGAATGGTGGAATGAAGATTAAAAAAACTCCAAAAACTGACTATCTATTCACCATATTTCAGGATGAAGATGGCATGTTCGTTGCTGAATGCCCTTCAATACCCGGCTGCATAAGCCAAGGGAAATCTAAAAAAGAAGCCGAGACAAACATTCAGGAGGCAATCAAGGAATGCTTAGAAGTACGAGCAAAAAAGGGAGTACCTTTAGTCATAACTGAGAAATAGGAAAAAGGATTTTGCAATGACAAAACACAAAGTTCTGAAGCTTTTAAAAGAAGGAAAAATATCTTCAGGCCGTGGAGCACAACTTTTAGGATTATGCTTGGCAGACTTTATGGATCTCTTAGAAGGAGAAGGAATCCCCTTTACCCGTTATACTCAAGAAGATTGGGAAGATGATAAGAAAGCAGTGAAAAGCATGATGAGGTCAAGAGGAGCAAGATGAAAACCATTATTGAAGTACGCGCCGAAAAGGGAATGCCTCTGATAGTTATATGAGTCACAGAAAATGAAGCAATTAAAAAACTGTAAAGTTCTCAATAAATTAGAGAAGGCTGTATTAATAAGATGTCGCGAGGCAATTGAATCAATTGACTCTTATTCTGAGGTAATACTTTACGGTTCAAGAGCCAGAGGAGATGCTGAAGCGGAATCTGATTATAACCTACTTATTTTGACAGACGGAGAGGCAACATTGAAGAACGAGGATGTCATTCGAGACAAGGTATTTCCGATTGAACTTGAAACAGATTTATTATTTAGCCTTAACCTCACAAGCAGAAAAGATTGGGACTCTCCTTTGTATAAAGCAATGCCGCTGTATGATAATATCAGAAAAGAAGGCGTTATCTTATGAAAGACAAATTAAGTAATCCGTTAGAGTTTGATACTGCTCCTCTTACTGAAGAAGAAAGAATAGTTGTTGAACAGGCAAAATCTGAATTTACAAAAAAAGAAACAATTAAATGGGAAAAGATATCAAAAATATCCGAACAAAAAATCATATGAGGAAAATAGAGTTTGAAAGGAAGAAGGACAAAGTTGAATGTAACTTTCCTATAGAGGATAAACTATGACTGATGAAATAAATGTCTCAGGCATTCCTGATAAATGGATTAAGATGATTCAAAAGTTGGTAGACCGCTTCCGGGAAGACAAAGAGCTTAATTTTAAGGCCGGCAAAGAAGCAATTGTCTTTGAGCTTTTAAAGCAAAAAGAAATATTGCAAGGTAAAGCAGCTGAACTTTTAGGCATAGACAAACATGATCTTTTTGACTTGATGGCAGAGCATAACATACCCAATAACTAATTTCTCTCCAAGAGAACTTCAAAAACAGCATAAGAATATTCGAAAGAGAACAAGGGAGTAACCTTGATAAATGAGCTCGATTAAAAACTTAGAAAAGTTGATCAGAGATTTACCTCCTGACTTACAACAAGAGGTCGAAGATTTTGTTCAATTGTTAAAGGTAAAACGATTAAAATCTGGCAAGGGCAAACCCTCTTTTTCGTGGGGCGGAGCTCTTAAAGACTTACAGAACCAATATACCTCTGTGGAACTTCAACATAAAATCTTGGAGTGGAGAATTTGAAGCAACCGATTTTTGGCTTTGCTTGACAGTTAATTAATATAGCCGTAAACTTTAATTAGTATAGGGATTTTTAAAAGTGAGTTCTTTAAACAATTAATAACATATTTGAGGTTAATAATATGAATAGAAAAATTAAATTTGAATGGGAAATACCGGAAGATTTATTTACTAAAAATTTGTGGAAAAATGAAAAAGAAGCTGTGAAGGAAATTAAACATTCCACAGTCTTAGACTTAGTAAGAATGCATAAAATATCTTGGAGAAAAGGGGCTGAGTTATTAGGCGTTACATACCGTGATTTTTTAGAATTAATGGGGGAACATAAAATACCGGTTTTCGATTATGAAGAAGATTGGTTAGATAAGGAGCTTAAAAACTTTCCTGCGCTTCATGATAAATAAGGGGGCACATCATGATAACGGTGAGCGATAGTGGTCCCTTGATACACCTTGCCCAAGTTAATCAATTTAATCTTCTCAAAAGATTCTTCGCTAAGATAGTTATCCCACAAATAGTTTATCAAGAGGTAGTATCAGAAGGTAAGGGTAGATTTGGAGCGCAAGAGTTAAAGGAAGCTTTGAATGCTGGATGGATAATAACTGATAAGCTTCAGGGAATATTAACAGTAAAAGCATTATCTGGAGAAAATCTTTCTCATAAAGATATGCTTGTTGTTGCCTTCGCATTGGAGAAGTCTGCTGATCTTTTTTTGTCAGATGATCTTCAAGTTAGAAGTATTGCCAAGGAGAAGGGGTTAAACATAGTTGGTACATTGGGAATTCTAACTCGAGCAAAACAAAACAGTTTAATTCCAAGCTTGAAAAATATCCTTGATAAACTTATTAACCATGGATTTCATCTTGACCCAAAGGGTAATGTTTATAAAGCAGCTCTCAAAAAAGTAAGAGAGCTTTAAGCCAGCTATTAAATAGTTGGCTTTTTTCATTGAAGATCATTAAAACAACCTCCTCTGCTTAGCTTTGTTTTTTGATTCAAATTGCCTCTGAGAATAAACTTCACGTGTTATCGCTGCTCTAAGTTTGCCGTAGATTTTTCTTGATGCCTCATTAATCTCATCCCTATGTGATTTTTCACCCTCACCTGGCGCCAGCGTCACAGCACTAAACGCCTTTGAAGTAACTCCATCAATCATGAGTTTAAGATAGATGTGATAATTTGGCAGATTCACAAAATCATCTTCACCGAATACCGGGTAAAATTCTCTGGCAAGATACTTAGGTAATGTGCACACACATATTGCACTTTCTGCTAATCTAGGGGCATATGTCAAAAACTATGCCTAAATCAACCAAAGAAGAAAAATATCGTTGGATAAAACCAATTCTGGATAAAGAGATAACCATCAAGCAAATGGCCAAGGTGTGTCCATTTTGCGAAAGGACTTTAAAGTATTGGCTGGCAAGTTTCCGCCACGGCGGGTTGGATGAATTGGCCAACAAATCTACGCGACCTAAGAGTCACCCGGATGAGACTCCAATCTGGATTAAGGAGAGAATAATTGAGTTAAGAAAAACCACCGGTCTGTGCGCGAAAAAGCTAAATTACAAATTATCCAAAGAAAAAATCATCGTTTCTAACCGACTGGTCGGTAAAGTTTTAAAATCAGAGAAATTAGTTAGAAAATATCGGGTTAGAAAGCTAAAGTATAAATACATCAAGGTTCCTTTAAGCAAAGGTGAATTAGTAGAGATAGATATCAAATATGTACCTAAACGAGTCCAGGGCATGCGGTATTACCAATTTACAGCCATAGACTGCGCTTCAAGGTGGAGATATTTAAAAATCTACGAAGGGCAATACAACAGCCACGCAGTTTCATTTTTAAAAGAAGTAATCAGAATTTTCCCGTACAGAATCAGAGCCATAAAGACAGATAATGGCGCGTGCTTTACCAACAGGTATACTGGTTATCAAAGATCAACTGATCCGTTAAACCCGCGGTTGCATCCATTGGACATCTTGTGCCAGAGGTATAATATCATGCACTATTTGATTGATCCGGGCAAACCCGCTCAAAACGGCAAGGTCGAACGAAGCCACCGAACGGATCAGGAAATGTTTTATGAAAGAAATAGATTTAAAACACTTGCGGGATTAAAAAAGGCTTTAAGAATTTGGAATATGGAGTATAATAATTTAGAACATTGTTCCCTAGATGGATTAACGCCTAACGAGGCGTTGGCTAGGGTGCAAAATGTATGTGCTTAAAACACTTAGCATCTTCTGCACCTACTCGAAATGAAACAATAGTTCCGACATTGCCAAATACCGCTGACCTTATTTTCTCATCAAGCTGTTCAATATACTGATGGGCAAGGATGAGGTTGAGACCGTATTTGCGAGCTTCGGATAAAATATCTGCAAAGGACATCGTGATAAAGCTATGGAACTCATCCACATATAGATAAAAGTGCCTGCGTCTATTTTCCGGCATACCTGCCCTTGTCTGCGCCGCAAGCTGTATCATTGTTACCATCATTGAACCCAGTAGCGCGGAAGAATCTTCACCGATCTTCCCTTTCGCGAGGTTTATAATTAAAATCTTCCCATCATCCATCACCTTCCTTAATTTGAAGGTGTTTTCTTTTTGTCCAAGGATATTGTATAGCGGCGGGCTTATCAGAAACTGTCCGACCTTGTTTAAGATCGGAGATATTGCCTCTGATTTTAACCATGCAGAGTATTTTTCAAACTCAAGAGACCAGAAGTTGTGAATCTGTGGATTATTAACCCTTCTTAATATTCTTGCCCTGAATTCTTTGTCAGTTAAGATCCTTGTCACATCAAGAAGTGTGCTTTGTGGATATTGAAGCAGGGTCATTATGGAATACCTGAAGATATGCTCTAATCTTGGCCCCCAGAACTCCGGCCAAACTTTTTTGAACACCGAGATAAGCCCGGAAGCTACAAGATGATGGTATTCCGGCTTTACGTTGGCCAGAGGATTAAAAGCAATCGGATATTCCGTGTCAGCCGGGTTGAAATATATCACATCATTAATTCTGCTTTCCGGCACTAAGTCTAAAACACTCTCAGCCAGATCCCCGTGCGGATCTATAAGAGCAATTCCATCCCCTGTCTTCATATCA
>Ga0265292_1002768_pt1 | contig 11662 bp, 18 predicted proteins | sample Munlanlewell296A_FD_189080 | JGI IMG/M metagenome (GOLD analysis project Ga0265292, IMG submission 189080) | Leachate microbial communities from a municipal landfill in Southern Ontario, Canada - Leachate well 296A | ecosystem: Engineered > Solid waste > Landfill > Unclassified | place: Canada...
AAAAGATAATGGGATTAACAATATTAAAAATAAAGGTTTTACCAGAATCTCCTTCGACTGATTTGAGTAAAATAAAAGAAGAGATAGAGAAAAATATAACAAAACACCAGGGAAAATTAGAAGCTTCAGAAGAAGAACCTGTGGCATTTGGACTAAAAGCTCTAATTGTTACTATAAGCTGGCCAGAAACTAATGATACTCAGATTGCAGAAGATGAAATAAGCAAAATCGAAAGCGTTTCCTCTGTAGATATTATAGACTATAGAAGAGCATTTGGCTGAAGTTCTATAACACTATAGTATAGAAGATTTTTTAAACTAATTTTTTGTGTTAATACCATGTTAAAATCAAATATTTTAACCTCATTAAAAATTAAACAAAAGAGGCTAAATTTTTAAGATGATAAACGACTACTATAGAATCCTTACTAAGGTTTCTGAGTTGAGTGGAAAAAGTGAGGATGAGATTAACAGATTAGTAGAAGCAAAAAGAGCAAAATTATCCGGGCTAATTTCTAGGGAAGGAGCATTACAAATAATTTCTTCGGAACTAGGAATAAACTTTGAAAAACAGAAAGTAAAATTGGATGAGCTAATGCAAGGGATGAAGAAAGTAAATACTATTGGGAAAATAATAAGACTATTCCCTGTAAGAGAATATAAAAAAGAAAACAGAGAAGGAAAGGTAGTTAATTTTGTTTTGGCAGATGAAACTGCAAATGTGAAGGTTGTTTTATGGGATATAAATCACATAGCTTTAATTGAAAGGGGAGAAATAAAAGACGGAGATTTTATAGAAATAAATAATGCTTCTCTAAGAAATAATGAAATACATCTAACTGGATTTTCAGAAATAAAATTAAGTAATAATATTATAGATAATGTAAGAACAGAAACTTCTTATAACAAAAAAAGTATAAAAGATTTGAAAATAGGAGATAACCCAGAAATAAGAGCATTTGTTGTTCAAGCATTTGAGCCAAAATTCTTTGAGATATGCCCTGAATGCAAGACAAAAGCAATACCTAATGGAGAAATTTATAATTGCAATACTCACGGAAGAATAACTCCTGAGAGAAGAGCATTATTATCTGTAGTTTTAGATGATGGAACAGAAAGCTTGAGGGCTATAGCATTTTCAGAAAATATAGAAAAATTAGGGATAAATATGACAGAATTAGAATCTGCATTTGCAGTACATAGAGAAAATTTACTTGGAACTGAATTTTTATTTTTAGGTAATGTAAGACAGAATAAACTCTTTAATAATACCGAATTTATTATAAATGATGCAAAAATCATAGATGTAGATAATTTAATAAAAGAATTAGAGACAAAATAAAAAAGAGGTAGATTATAATTCAAACTTCTAATGAAGTTTGAAACTTCAAAATCGAAAGATTTTGATAGTGCTCAGAAACATAAAGTTTCTGACATCCAGAAGAATCAAAGATTCCTCTGGCTTTTAAAATTTAAACTATAATCACAAAAATTTTAATATCCAGAAAATAAATTTTCTGGCTCATTAAATTTGAAACAAATTTAAGATGATGCTCAAAACCCACCTAGCAATTACTTTTTTATTTGTATTGTTATTCATTTCACACATAACTGGTATTTTTAATAAAATTTTATTTTTTGTTGTGGTTTTAATATCAAGCATGCTTCCAGATATAGACATGAGATATTCAACAATAGGAAAAAGTAAGTTAGCAAGGCCGTTTCAATTGTTTATTAAACATAGAGCTTTTGTGCATAGTCTTACTTTTTGTATAATATTAACTTTAATACTTGTTTTTCTATATCCTGTTTTAGCTTTGTCCTTTTTTATAGGATATTCAATACATTTATTTGTAGATTCGCTTACTCCTGAAGGTATTGCCTTTTTTTGGCCATATAAAGAAAAATCAAAAGGGAAAATAAGGACAAACGGAATAATCGATAGAAGTTTGTTTTTAATTTTTTTAGGATTAGATATAATTGCTGTAATCTTTTTAATAATAGGATTTTTAGGCTAGGTAAGGCACCAATTCCTTAATGTCAGAAATCTCAGAAAGATTTCTGAGCACTATCAAGAATCAAAACCAAGGAGATAAAGATTCTTGAAGCCATTAACCTCCTTTAATTATCTAATAAAGTATATTATAAGTAGAATTAAGAAAATAACTATTTCTAGAACTGCTGCCCTGTAAATAAGTCTAGCTATTTTCCTTCCTGGCTTTTTATTTAATCTTATTTCTTTTCTAGCTATAAAAGATAGTATTAGTGAGGTTACAGAGGTAAGCAAGAATAAAGAGGAGAATAAAGAGAAGTTTTTATTTGTTATAATATTTGAGAATAGATTAATTAAAGTTACTGTATTAGGCAAAAATGGGATTAAGATGTTTATGAATACTATCCAAAAGGATAGGAAAGAGATAATTCCAATCACAAACGCTACATTAACTAATCGGTTTTGTTCCATATTATTAATATAAATAGAGTGTATATAAATTTTATGTCAGAGAAATCAGATATTTCTCTGAACCAAAGAAAGACTATAAGTCTTTCTGGGCCCAAAAAATTAGAAATTTTTTAGGCATCCAGAAAATCTATCTGAGATTTTTTTGGTTTATTTTGGAAAGTAGAGGTTTAACTTTTATTTAGTGAAAATAATAAATATTTCTATATATATTTTGCAAACAAGCAATCTTTATAAATAGAAAAAATAAAGATGTAAAATGGCCAAAGAAGAAAAAGAGGAAAAAGAGAAAAGCTCTTCTGGAGAAAAAGGGGAGATGAAACTAACAGACTTGCCTGGGATAGGACCTGCGGTTGCCTCTAAACTTGAACAAGCAGGAATATATGACTTAATGGGATTAGCTGTAATGTCACCACCTGAATTAGCAGAATTAGCTGGTGTTGGAGAAGCAGTAGCAAGAAAGGCAATTCAAGCATCGAGAAAAATGATGAATTTAAGTTTTATTGATGGACTAGAATTTGCAAAAAAAAGAGAGGATATTAAGAATATCACTACAAGTAGTAAAAATCTAGATAATTTATTAGGTGGAAAAGGTATAGAAACAAAAGCAATAACAGAAGCTTATGGAGCCTATGGATCTGGAAAAACACAATTAGGGTTACAATTAGCTGTAAATGTTCAATTGCCTTTAGAAAAAGGTGGTGCCAATGGAAAAGCTGTTTGGATAGATACAGAAGGAACATTCAGGCCAGAAAGAATAAGGCAAATAGCAAAAGCAATAGGTGCTGATGAAAATAAAGTTTTAAAGAATATTTTTGTTGCAAGAGCTTTTAATTCAGATCATCAAATATTATTATTAGATAGAATAACAGAAATGATAAAAAATGGCGAGCCAATCAAATTATTGATTGTTGATTCTCTGACTGCTCATTTTAGAGCTGAATTTGCAGGAAGAGGAATGTTGGCAGATAGGCAACAGAAATTGAATAAGTATTTACATAATTTAATGAAATTAGCAGAACAATCAAATATTGCAGTATATGTTACAAATCAAGTTATGGCAAATCCTGCAATGATGTTTGGGGATCCTACAACAGCTGTTGGAGGAAATATAGTTGGGCATGCTTCAACATATAGAATGTATTTAAGAAGAGGGAAACAAGGAAGCAGAGTTGCAAAATTAATAGATAGTCCTAATTTGCCTGAGAATGAAACAATGTTTTTCTTAACAGAAAGTGGTATAAGAGATGATGGAAAAGGTAATGAAGAATAATTAAAACCAAGTTTTCTTTTTATATTCTATATATTTCTTTCCTAATTTTTTTGTTAAATACTTATCTTCAACATACATTCTTCTAAAAAAGTAGAAAATAATTAAAGAACCAACAATTATGAACCATATTTTTGTATAAAAGAACATAAGCCCCATTAATGTGATATTTATTCCTAGATAAATTGGATGTTTTATTTTTGAATAAATTCCATTAGTAACTAAATTCTTTATTTTTGGTTTTCCATATCCGAAATTCCAGTTTTTACTTAATGTTATCTTTCCAGCCCACCATATCAAAAGTCCTGTTGTACTTATTATTAAACCAATGAATTTTATTTTTGTGTTAGGAAGATGATAATACCATAAAAAGATTAGAAGAATTGTAGTACTAAAGGCAAATACATGCTTTAGTCTATATCTCTTTATACTAAGTTTAGACTCATCCATTATTATTATATAACAAATAACTAATTTAAAAAATTAACTTAAATTCTCTTATATCTAAGTAAATTAGCATTACTAACAACTGTTATAGATGATAGTGCCATTGCCCACATAATTTATATTTTTAATCTTTTCAGAAGTGCAGAATTTATGACAACTGTAAGCGAACTTAAAGCCATTGCAGCCGCTGCTATTATTGGATTTAATAAACCAAATGCAGCTACTGGTATTGCAACGGTATTGTATGCAAATGCCCAAAAGAGATTTTGTTTTATCTTTTTTATCGTTGCTCTGCTTAATTTTATTCCAAGAACAACATCTCTTAAATCATCTTTTATAAGTATTATTCCGCCTGTTTCTTTTGCTACATCTGTTCCAGAGCCAATAGCTATTCCTATATCTGCTTGCGCAAGAGCAGGAGCATCATTAATTCCATCGCCAACCATTGCAACCACATTGCCTTCAGACTGTAGTTTTTTTATTACTTCAAGTTTTTCGTGGGGAAGAACATTTGCAAATACTTTTTTTATTCCAATTTGAGATGCTATCGCCTTTGCTGTTCTTTCATTATCTCCTGTAAGCATAATTGATTCTACTTTTAATATTTCAAGTTCATGCACAGCCTCTGCAGAGTGCTCTTTCAGCGCATCAGCAATTGCAATCAATCCAATTATTTTTTTATTCAATGCAACTATTGCTACTGTTTTTCCCTTGGCTTCCAGTGAACTGATTTTTTTCTCGAAACTGTTGAATGTTATTTTTTCCTTTCCCATCATTTTTCTATTTCCAATAACAATGCTCTTTCCTTTCCATCTTGTTTTGATTCCGTATCCTGGCACAGATTCAAACTTATCTGCATCAGGCACCTTAATTTTTAATGAAATGGCTTTCTTCATTATAGCATCTGCAAGTGGATGCTCTGAGCCTTTTTCTGCAATTGCTGCTATTTTTATAAGCTCTGTTTTATTTTCCGAGATAATATTAGTTACCTCTGGCTCTCCTTTTGTAAGTGTGCCTGTCTTGTCAAATACAACTTTTTGCAGTTTATGTGCCCTCTCTAAATATTCTCCACCACGGATTAATATGCCTAATTCCGCCCCTTTGCCAACCCCAACCATCAATGCTGTAGGTGTAGCGATTCCAAGAGCACAAGGACAAGATATGATCAGAACTGCAACAAATGCTAATATAGCCATTGTTAGATTTCCGGCAATAAACCACCATATTCCAAATGAAAGCAGAGCAACTATAACCACTGCAGGAACAAAATAAGACGAAATTTTATCAGCAAGTCTTTGTATCGGAGCACTTGATGCCTGAGCTTCTTCAACCATTTTTACTATCTGCATAAGTGTTGTTTCAGAGCCAACTTTTGTTGCTTTAAACTTAAAACTTCCATGCTTATTGATTGTTGCGCCTATAACTTCATCCCCTTTTCTTTTTGTTACAGGAATGCTCTCCCCTGTTACCATTGACTGGTCTACTGAACTTTCTCCTTCTATAACAATTCCATCAACTGGAATTTTTTCTCCTGGCCTGACAACAATTATTTCGCCTGACATAATTTCCTCGGCTAAAATCTCAACCTCCTTACCATCTCTTATGACAAAAGCCTTTTTCGGACGGAGATCAAGAAGTTTTCTTACTGCTGCAGAACTTCTTTTCTTGATGAAATCTTCCATGAACTTTCCAAGCAGTACAAAAGCTATTATTACAGCAGAAACTTCAAAATATACGTTTTTTTCTTCAACAGGAAGAACTCCAGGGAAAAAAACTATAAATACACTATAAATATACGCTGTTAATGTTCCCATCGCAATAAGAAAGTCCATATTCATGCTTCTATTTTTTATTGCATTGTATGCTCCTTTATAGAATGTCCATCCCCCAATAAATTGAATAGGGGTAGTTATTATGAAAAGCCAGACCCCCCATGTAAACAAGGGTAGTTGGGGGATTGGAACCCATGTGATAATTGAAACTCCTGCTGCGAGGGCAAACATCGCTATAACTCTCAAAGCAGCAAGGACAAGAACCCCAGATAGAGCTATTGTAACCCTTCTTTTCATACTCTTCAATTCTTTTTCTGGAGATTCAAATTTCCTTACACATTCTTCACTACAAAAATAATATATTCTTCCATCAAATTGCTTTTTTATTGAATTTAATTTGCTTACTCGCATGCCACACACAGGGTCTGTAGCAAATTCTCCTGAATCCTGAACACTGAAAAATGCCTTATATCCCATTTTGTTTATTATGTCAATAATTCTTTTTTCATTTATTTTTTCGGGTTTATATTCAACAGAAGAACTTCCTGTAGCATAACTTACACTTGCACTTATTACTCCATCTTCTTTCTTAATCTTTTTTTCTATATTCTGAGCACAACTAGCACAATGCATTCCTGTTATTTTAAATGTTTTCTTTGACATTTTTATCTTATTATGTGAATAGTTTATTCATATTATTAAATTTTCTCATATTCTTTATATTCATAAACTCCGCTCCACATCATATTTTTTTCAGCATGCACACACTTCACGCGCTTCTTTTATAATTCTCATTAATACATTTTCAGGAAGCATAGTTTTTCTTTTTAACTCATCTAAATTAAGGTCTATTAAGTCTTTTGCCAGAATTATATTGGCTTGCGACAACTTTTCTTTTATATCACTATTAATTGATCTGAGAATAGTTATTGGATATAATCTTTTTTTCATTATTAATTTTTGAAGACTGTCGTTTTTTGGATATTGCCAGCTTGTAATTTTTAAATTAACCCCTTTAGCGTACTGGATTGCGTGGGTAGTGCATTTAGTGTTTGTTGCTAACCAGCCCTCATCAATTTTGTTTTCAGGATTGTTTTTTAAATCTAAAAATCTCGCATAAGTATACATTGCAACCTTAGAATCTGTATGTGTTCCTAACTGATTATGATATTTACATTCAATCATATAATTTTTATCCTTCCTTGCGATTATGTCTACCTCATGAGTCGTTGCTTTCCCCTTAATTTCTATTCCAACCTCAGTTTTATACCCGTAGTTTTTTAAGATTGCTGCAAAAAACTTTTCAAAAGGAAATCCACTTGGACCTAAAAACATAATAGCTCTTTTTAAATCATACCGAGAAGCAACTTCTGGTTTATCTTTTAATAATTTTAAGGTTATTTTTAAAATTTCTTTGGTTGTTATGCCTTCATAAACTATTTTTTCAACTTTGTTTGAAACATCTTTTGCAAGTTGTTTCGATGCTCCTGCCTTTAAGCAAGTTCTTTCAATCTTTCTTTTATCAAATTTCTCTTTGTTACCGTAAGCTTTTATTACATAAGTCATTTTATTTTTTTATCTTTTTCATTCCCATGGCATTCGTGCTTTTTATGCATGTCTTTCATCATAAAATAATGCAAAATAGGGCATAAGAGCATTACTGCAAAGATTGCATATTTTTTAAATCCAAGGTAAAATAAAATTCCTGCTATAACTAAAGGGATTCCACAGCAAAGAATCATCATTAACCTATGATTCTCTTTTATTTTTTTAAATAATTCTTTTAGGTTCATTTTATTTAAGCTCCTATTTAATGCAATACACTAAATATCAGTAATATAAATATAATGAATAAAGCTATCCAACCTAACCATTTTTTATTTTTAGTTTGTTCTTCATTGCTATAGTTCACAATATCTGCATTTCCATATTTTTTATTATTTCCACTACAACATCCCATTTTTCCTCCTGAATTTTATTTATTTGTTTTATTAAGAGCATATTTAGTTATCTCCAGATTACAGGATTTATTTTCCTTGCACCATTTCTCACATTTTTTAGCTACACTTTTATCTTTGTATATTAGCTTACATTCTTCACACTGATAATTATTATTAATTTCCTTTACCATTTTCATCTATAAATTAAAAAAATAAAATAAAAACAAATTTATCTTTATTTAGCAACCTTGTTGTAAATAACTGCAAATAACCATCCTGCAATCAATGAATATACTATAATTTCAACAAGTCCAAGTAATGTGCTTCCTAGTGAGATTGACGTATCAACTATCTTTGTAATATCAATCCCATGAAACAAATTGCTAAATAACTTTATTATAAAATCTGGGGCAATGGCAATAAGCAAGGCACAGACAATATAAAGTATTGAAGCAACAATTGCAAGTGTTATTGCAACACCCTTTGTATTCAGTTTGTTAGTCATCTTTTCCTCCTTTCAGTTTTTAATATATGAATGCAAAATTCAGACATATGCTTGTCAATTAACTCCATCAAAGGCTTTATTGTTTTTTCATTTAATTTGTAATATCTGAATTTTCCTTTATTTTCTGAGACCACAAAACCGCATCTTTTTAATCTTGCCAAGTCATGTGAAACAGCTGTTTGATTTATTCCAGTTTCTTTCATGATTTCAGAAACATTTTTCCTACCTTTTCTTAATAAATTGATTATTTTCAATCTTGATTCTGAGACTAAAGTGCCAAAGAATATTTTATAGGCTCCATAAACCTCTTTCTCGCTTATGCCAGAATGCTCATGTTTAAATATGCTTGATATACTCATATGATAGTTAGATACATATGAGTTTATAAAGATTTCTATAATCACTTCAGTTTGTACCATCTAACATGTTCATAAACACTGCTCCAGAGCATTCCAAAACCCAATGCAAACATCAATTCTTCTAATGGAACTCCTAATATCAGGATTCCTGAAATTGCAGAAAGATTCCATACTCTTTCAACTATTCCTGGGTATATTAAATTAAAGAACAAAAAGAAGATAAAATATAATGCTAAAAACAGTATCCCCCCTGTAAAAACTTTTTTCTTTAAATCATGCCTGCATACAATTGCCGCAATTCCCCCTATAAACATTGCAATGCTTGTAGAATAAATAGGATTAAGATTTGTAAACGTCTGTAATGGTAGGAAAACAATTACCGGAGAAAAAAGAGTAAGCAGATGGAATCTATGCCTTCTTTTGTGCATTTCATGCTCACTCATTTTTTGATGTTTGGCCTTAAATATAAATTCATATAATACTGCTCCAATGCCCCCAATAGCAAAGCTAAATATAAGACTTTCAATGTCAAATCCTATTTTAGCAGCGAGATTAAACAACGAAGGAGGATTCCAATATTCTGGAACAAATAAAGGTTCTGTTAAACCAAAAGGCATAGTAAACAAGCTTACTAAAAACATTTCTTTTCTAACTTTCTTTCTTGCTATAAAAATAATAAGCCATATTCCAAGTAATATTAATGAAAAGATTAACCATGGATTCATTTTATTTTTTAAGATTTTCTATCTGACTAAATTATCTTTTTAACCACCTTTTATATATCACTTTAATAATTTTTATTTATTAAATGTTTCTCTTTAAAGAATAATAAGATATCTAATAAGAAAAAGAGATAATATCAAATATAAATTTATTTTCTTTTTTTAGCTTTCTTGCAAGAAATCAGACTTGTCGAGATAAGATAAATTGAAACAGACAGAAGCAAAATTGACAGCACTTTCAGTTCAAGTCCTTGAAATGGAAGAAAAAATAATGCAAGAGGAGCTCCAAATAAGCCAAATAAAAATGCCCCGCACATTGGGCATCCAACTGAAAATAATCCTACAATAAATCCGCCTATTCCAACTGCGTTTTTTGTTCTATTTTTAGTTTTAATTCTTATTGAATATACAACAAGAGGGACATAAATCCCAAAAAGAATGGAAATTACAGCAAGAAGAAAAAAAGTTGAGATAGTATAAGAAAGACCGTTCATCATTATAAAAATTTCCATACTTTGGTTAGTAGTTGTAATAAGGGTAAGAAAATAGAGAATAACAAAAAGAATTATGCTTGTAGCTATAAATGTTAAAAAATAATTTTCCTTTAAAACTTGTCTTATTACTGACTTAGATTGTTTTATTTTATCTAACATTTTAATTCTTTTCAGCTTTAAATTCCTTGCATATATTTTGAATAAGAATTTCTTCCTCGCTTATTTCTTCAGGATTATAGTAAATTTCAAAATCATTTCCAGAAATGTATTTTACTGATTTTATTCCTTCAACTGCCTGCAATTCTGAAATAACAAGAGAAGCATGCCCTGAACAAGGAATTTCAAAACTCAAATTAAGCAGTTTTCCATCTGTATTTTCAGAAGAAGCCAGTCCAGATGTATAAGGAAAAATTAAGTATATCATTATCAAGTTTATAGTTATTACACTTACATATAAAATTGTTAAATATTTCCAGTGGCTTTTTATCCTCTTGTCAGAAAACCTTCTTATGTAGAAAAAAGCAGCAATACTCGCTATGAAAAGAGAGATAACAAATAATAAAGGGATATAATATTTATATGAAAGAAATTTTATAAAAAAGGAATTTGCTGCTGTGACTCCAATCAAAGCAAGAACTATTATCAGAATACATCCTGCATGGGGGATTATCCCTGATAAAATTCCGGCTTTTATTCCTTTTTGAGGCTTGCAGCAGGCAGGCAGTTTATTTTGTTTCATAATATTAAAATTTAAAATAAGATTATAAATCTATTGTTGAAACTAGCTTATTTTTTCAGGATTTATTTCTCTGTTAATTACTTAAAATACTGCAGGCAATATTTTGTATTCTCATGATGGCCCAAATGCTCTTTCCATGCATTTAAATCCTGCCCTGCTGGTTGTTTACACTCTTCTGGGATGTTCCCAGAGTTTCCTCCGGCATTAACATTTCCAGCTTTCTTTCCTGTATTAATATTTACTATTCCAGTTGCATAAATAACTGCAAATGCCACAAGAGCTATAACCACAATTACTATGATTTTTTCTTTATCCATTTTTATCTCTTATTTTCTTGATTTTATTTAGCATAAACCATATTCCAAACACATTTGAAATTATTCCAAACAGTAGAATATAAGGTGTGTATTTCAAAAGCAGATTTGCAAATGCTAAACTAATAAATGGCAGGAAATTAACAAGATAATGCGAACAGCATAATAACATACTTATTCCAGAAATCCCTCCTGAAGCCATTGTACTTGCAGAGCAGAAAATTTCTTTATGTTTTAAATAAGTATACAAACCAATTTGAGTCCCAAATCCAGAAATAAGCAGCACCAACAGATACCAATATTTTTTAATTTGCAAAAGAGCCATTTGTGGAAATTTAAGAAGATAGAGAACAAGAAGATTTATAGCTATGACTGATAAAACTGCTATTGTAACATTTCTTATAATCCTAAATTTTAAATTCATTAAATTTTACATCCACTTAATTCAGAAAGTTTTTCAAAACTTTGCACTTGCTGATAAAAACTTCCATTTATTTCCCATGTGGGTGTTATTTTTATACCCTTACTGTCACATAATTCTTTATTTTCAATACACTTTACATAATTTAAATCTTTTTTTGACTTACCAAAAAGATTAAGTTGTTTAGTTGTGTATTGGCAAAAATCATTTCCATACATG
>Ga0265292_1002769_pt1 | contig 11662 bp, 12 predicted proteins | sample Munlanlewell296A_FD_189080 | JGI IMG/M metagenome (GOLD analysis project Ga0265292, IMG submission 189080) | Leachate microbial communities from a municipal landfill in Southern Ontario, Canada - Leachate well 296A | ecosystem: Engineered > Solid waste > Landfill > Unclassified | place: Canada...
TATATGGAAAAAAGTTATAAATATCTGACCGCTTTGAGCGTTTTTTTTGTATCAGTTTTGCTGATCTCAAACATAGCATCAACAAAAATTGTCGACTTCGGCTGGTTTACTTTTGACGGGGGTACACTTCTCTTCCCTCTCAGCTATATTTTCGGCGACATTATGACCGAAGTGTATGGCTACAAGAAAGCCAGAAATGTAATATGGCTCGGTTTCATTTCTGCATTCGTCATGTCAGTGGTGTTTATGATTGTGGGAGCATTACCGCCAGCGGCGGACTGGGGAAACCAAGCAGCGTACGATGCCATTCTTGGTCTCACACCTCACATAGTACTGGCAAGCTTATTTGCATACTTTTGTGGATCATTTTCAAACTCCTTCATTCTTGCAAAAATGAAGATACTCACAAAAGGAAAACTACTCTGGACAAGAACTATAGGCTCAACAGTCGTTGGGGAACTTGTCGACAGCACTCTTTTTATTTTGATAGCTTTTTGGGGTGTACTGCCAGGAGCACTCTTGGTAACCCTTATAGTATCTAATTATATTTTCAAAACCCTTGTGGAAGTGCTCTTTACCCCAATCACATACAAGGTAGTTAGTTTCTTAAAAAAGAAGGAGCAAGAGGACTATTACGACACCACCACCAATTTCAACCCATTCGCTGTAAAATAAAAACATGCGAGCTATTTTTAAAAGAATATTCTTTGTAATTGTTTTCGCATTTGCGCTCATCGGAGTAGCTTTTACACTTGTCTTCATTGGTATGCAATTTGGACTCTTGAATGTACGCGGAACTATTAAAGAGAGAAATCAGTTTTTCGATAGAAATCCAAATAGTATCCCTTGCCTCGACACCGCAGAGGAAGAGTGTGCATGGAATCAAACTCCTGAATGGAACACCGTAAGAGAAGGACTTCGTAAAGATGCGGAAATAATTGCAAGAGTTTCAGTTGAGACGGGCGTGTCAAAGCGCATGATTGCTTCTGTCGTCATTCCTGAGCAAATCCGCTTCTTTACTTCGGAGCGAGAAGTATTTAAAAGTTACTTTGAACCACTAAAAATACTAGGCTCGCTTTCACAATTTTCTTTAGGTGTTTCGGGTATCAAACAAGAGACTGCAAATACAATTGAACTCAATACTCAAAATGTCACATCTCCATTTTTCCCTGGGTCCAATATGCGAGCCCTCGTTGCCTATCCTGAGGGCGTAGAGCATGACGCAGAACTCTACAGACGTCTTACTGATCCAAAAGATCACTACTTCTCATACCTTTATACAGCCCTCTTCATAAAGGAAGTGGAGGCGCAGTGGAAACAAGCTGGGTATGACATCACACAAACCCCTGGTACGATAGTGACGCTTTTTAACCTTGGTTTTCAGGCCTCAAAGCCAAACCCTTCCCCAATAACAGCAGGTAGCGAAATTACCACAGGTGGAAAAGCATACTTGTTTGGAGAACTCGGCGCACTCTTTTACCACTCCGATGAACTTACTGAAATCTTTCCGAAATAAATCTTTCAATTCTCCTAATCACTTTTTCCTGCCCCCCAATTCCCCTACTGTAATGCACATAAATCAATAACCACCTGTATAGTTTAATTTAACGGTCGTTAAATTAAACTATACAGGTGGTGTATGCGCTATACATAGAGAAAGGGTCAACTGTTACTGACTATTCAGTGAATGAACAAAAAAGTTGCCTAAATTAGAAAACATTTTGTATATCTTCTTTCGAAATAGCTCCTTCGCGGAGAATGTGTGGCATGTCACCTCGTGCATCCACAACAGTTGAAGGAAGCGACTCTAAAAGTTCACCCACATCAATCACACGATCAATCATATGCGCCTCCGCACCAAATTGAGCAAGTATCTCGGACACAGTGTTTTTAGAATCCATATCGCTTACATTAGCGCTGGTTGCCGTATAAGGTCGTCCGAGCTCACGCACAATATTTAAACAAAGAACATGGTTCGGAATACGAATACCAACAGTGCCCGTACCTGCTGTAAGCTCTGTAGGAAGATTAGATTTAGCCTTCAGAATAAGTGTGAGCTTCCCTGGGAGAAACGCTTCAGCAAGTTTTAATGCGAGCGGTGTCACTTCGGCATATTCTTCAGCCATCTCCATGTCGGAAACAACAATAGAAATCGGCTTGCCATCTTCCCTTCCCTTAAGCGCTCGAAGTTTTTTGAGGGCCTCAACACTCAACGCATCCACACCAAGTCCGTAGAGGGTGTCTGTAGGGTACAAAAGAATACCGCCACTATTTAATATATCTTTAGGGTTCATATAAAAAAGTCTCATTACTGAGACTCTTTTATTCTACAACATTTTGCACACTACCTTTTCTTTGCCTTCGCCGCATTTTGACTTCTAATTCTTGATGCATTTCGCGCACGTCGCTCCAGTTCTTTTCTGATTTTTTCCGATACCTGTACAGACTTTAGAGAGGAAACAATCACTTCTCTTCCATGATCAAAATGCCCTCCCTCGTTTAGCATATTCATACTAAAAAAATACCAAAAGTTTTGATCTTTGTCAAAAAATCGAAAAATATCTAAATCCGGGAGCTATGCTGGTCGATGTTCCTCAGGCCAGTATTTTTGAGCTGTCTCTTCAAAATCTCTTCTTGTAGGACTTTTAGGACCAGTGCGCTTAAAGTTCGCATTTCTTGCAGCGAGGAGGGCGTTTGAACCTGCTATTTTATCTCTTCGAGATTCACCTGAACCAAAAGATTGACCCATAAAAAATGATTTTTATTATTATTTCATAAGCGTACTCTTCGATTTATAACCGTCAAGTAACTCATGTGTACCACAACAACCCTTGAAAAAGCCTTTAAAACAGGCTATTCTTTTCGGACTTGCGCGGAGAGCTTAGGCTCCCCACGCGGGCGTTCGGAAAGAAGAAACGGACACTTTGCGCTGCGAGCGAAACGCTCCCCGCACTGCGGTTCAGAGAGCGTACACATGAAGCATGTGGTACCCTCCTCTTCACCTTGCGCGGTTAGCTCAGTTGGTAGAGCGCGTCATTGACGTTGACGATGTCGGGGGTTCGAATCCCTCACCGCGCACACATATAAAAAATCCGACATATGTCGGATTTTTTATATGTGTGCGCGGTAGCGAGCCAAAGACTTGGCTCGCGTGAGGGATTCGAAAAGCGCAGGCATATTTTTGTTTGCGTTTCGCAAGGCAAAAATGCCGAGCTGGGGTCGCGAGAAATTTCCGTCAGGAAATTTACTTGTGACCGAATCTCTCGCCCGCATAGGGGCTCGAAAGGAATTTTTATGTTTTTTCAGCAGGAAAAACTACAATTCCGGGGTCGAGGAGGGAGGGCGCGACGGCGTTCTCCCGAGGTGACCGAATCTCTCGCTCATGTGAGGGATCCGAAAGACGGAGACCGCGAAGCCGATTCTGGAACGCAGTGCAAGAATCGAAGGTCGAGTCGGCGATTAGAAAATCGTACCGAGAGGAGGTCGCGGAAATTTTATTTTATAAAATTATCTGTGACCGAATCCCAAAAAATTACCCCTCCTGCAAAAACCCACCCGCCTGATGATTCCAGAGTTCGGAATAGGTACCGCCCGCTTTCACCAATTCTTCGTGCGTGCCTTCTTCAATTATTTTTCCCCTGTCCATAACAACAATTCGATCCATCTCACGCAAGGTTGAAAGTCGGTGGGCAATCGCAATAACCGTCTTGCCTTTCATGAGCTCCTTTAGAGCATCCTGAATAGCCACCTCACTTTCACTGTCCAAAGAAGCCGTAGCCTCATCCATAAGGAGAATGGGTGCATTCTTGAGGATTGCACGGGCTATCGCAATTCTCTGACGCTCACCACCTGAAAGCTTTACACCTCGCTCACCCACTAGTGAACCGTATCCTTCTTCAAGTCGCTTAATAAAATCATGAGCTTGCGCAAGACGCGCTGCCTCCTCTATTTCCGATTGCGATGCATCAGGCTTACCGTAGGCAATGTTCTCACTAATAGTGCGATGAAAGAGTAACGGCTCCTGTGGCACCACCGATATACCACAACGAAGACTGTCTTGCGTAACTGAAGCTATATCGGTGCCATCAATCATAACTGCTCCGCTGTTAAGTTCATGATGCCGAAGGAGAATGCGCATTAAGGTCGACTTACCTGCACCACTTCTTCCTACGATACCCACGCGCTGTCCTGCAGGTATCAAAAGATTAAGTTTCTCAAATATTGGTATATCGCCATACTTAAAACTTACATCCTTAAGATGTATCTCACCAACGGAAATACTGCATGTGCGCGCATTAGCAACGTCAGCAATTTCATGCGGTGCGACTATTTCTCGAAGACTCTCTTCTACTTCACCCCATGTATTAGACATGCGGTTTATGTTGTTACCCAGACTCTGTAAGTGACCCTCTATTCTAAATATGACCGTAATGACAAGGATGATATCGCCGAGAGATATAATTCCAGTATGCATAAAAAGAACTGCAATAAAAAGCATGGCGCTACCAAAAATGAACTGCAAGATATTGTTGAGCACGAGAACATACTCACTAAAACTCCAATTCTTTAGACCAGCCGTCCGACGCTCTAATATTGCGTCTTTAAAATTGTCCATTTCAAATTCACGCCTAGCATACTCCTGCATCGTGGTGATATTAGAAAGAAGATCAACAGTCATGCCAGTCAACTTAGTTTCAAGGGCTTGAGCGTGCATGGAAAGTGGCCGACGCTTACGCGCAAAATACATATTAATTACAATAACGGTGAGTAGCCACACGAAAAGAATTGAGGCAATAATGGGAGAAACAAAAAAAGCAATAATCAAACTCACCACAGATGCAACGATAAGTTCAAGAAAATCCCACAATACTTTTTCAACTATCTCGAGCATACCTCCACCGGCTTGGCTAATTTTATTTGCAATAGAGCCTGCAAACCTATCAGAAAAATATGCACGACTGTGAAGCGTCACATATGATGTGAGCGTCTGGCGGGCCGTTGCTCGCGCGCCAGTTGCCCAACGCATGCCCGCGAATCCTGAAATGCGCCAAAACGCTTTTGCGAGAAAGAGGAAAATGACTAACATGCCACATGCCCACGCTAATTCCTCATACGAACCACCAACTGAGAGAGCGGCGGCGGCATTTGCTATCAGCTTAAATACATAAGCGATGCTGGCTGAGAATGAGCCCGCAATAACAACAGCAATAAGCGCTATCGTTGCCGGCTTCCAATACGGCCGTGAGCAGAAGAGGAAAAAGTGGAGAGGGTTTGTGTCTTTAGGAAAGTCTTCACGCCAGAGGGATTTCATAATAAGTAGATAGAAGGTAGTAAGTGGTGAACGCTACTCCGATTAATCGGAGTAGTGACGCTTTTTATTTTTATATTCTCAAAAAATGTTCCCGATAAAACTTTAATTCTTCTATTGATTGAAGGATGTCATCTTTGGCGCGGTGTTTTTTCTCACCTCGCGACGACCTCCAATTTTCATACACTTCAGGCTTCCAACGCTCCGCAAGCCCTTTTAAGGTTGAGACATCTATACAGCGGTAGTGGAGATAGGAATCAAGAGTAGGCATATGGAGACGTAAAAACATCCTGTCCATATGAATGGAATTTCCACAAAGCGGGCTCGATTGTGGGGCGGTGTGTGCTTCAACAAATGCAAGTACCTCCCTTTCAGCCTGTTCGGTGGTAATCACACTCCCAACTGAAGATTCAATAATTCCACTTTTTTTGTGAATTTCTAATACATCCGACGGAATATTTTCAAAAACCGCTGAATCAGCGTGGATGATGATATCGGGACCTTCATCGACAACAGCAAGGTTAGTGTCAGTAATAACCACCGCAATTTCTATAATTGAGTCTTTGGTAACATCTACCAAAGACGTCATTTCGAGGTCCATCCATACAAGGAGGTCGTTTCTTGGCATTACGCTATAATACACCGAACATGAAAATCTTAGCCATTGAGACCAGTTGCGATGAAACAGGGGTAGCGATTCTTGAGTGCGAAGGCTCATTTGAGGGCGCGTCGTTCACCATCCTCGGAAACGCCCTTTACTCGCAAGCAACCCTTCATGCTCCATACGGTGGGGTATATCCCAATCTGGCAAAACGCGAACACCAAAACAATCTTGCACCACTTGCAACTGAAGCCCTCAAGGCGAGCGGGCTTTTGAAATCACGAACCAAAGACATCTCCGTACATGAGTCCTCTCTCGAGAATATCCGCGACCAAACATTTAAAAGCAATATAGAAGACTTTCTTGCTTCAACTGAAAAACCTGACATTGCATTCATTGCGGTAACAAAAGGCCCTGGCCTTGAGCCAGCACTCTGGACAGGCATTAATTTCGCTGAAAGCTTGGGACGAGCTTGGAATATTCCTGTCATTGGGATCGATCATATGGAGGGACACATCTTCTCTGCGCTATTAAAAAAGCTTTCGGATTCCAGCTTTCAGCTTTCAGGGATGCAGTTTCCTATCCTTGCCTTCCTTATTTCAGGCGGGCACACAGAGTTTGTGGTAATGAAAGAGCCTTTTGTTTACGAACAAATTGGAGCAACGAGAGACGACGCCATTGGTGAAGCATTCGACAAAGTTGCACGACTCCTTGATCTCCCCTATCCAGGAGGGCCTCAGATTGCTGAAGTTGCTTCAAGGTCACGGGCACGGGGTGAAAAAAATGAAATCTCCTTTCCTCGACCTATGGCACAAGACGATACATGCGACTTTTCTTTCTCAGGTTTAAAAACCGCAGTGCTCTATAAACTTCGTGACATGGATAAAATTGACGAGAAAGTCAAAGAACAAATAGCAGAAGCATTTGAAGATGCAGCACGCGATGTCGTGATAATAAAAACCAAACGAGCACTTGAAGCAACTGAGCCAAAAATCCTAGCGGTTGGTGGTGGTGTTTCTGCAAATACTGAAATTAAGCGCGCACTTACCGCGTTGGTAGATGAAGATTTTTCAGACATTCAACTTTTGTTCCCTGATGCAACACTCACTGGTGATAATGCCATCATGATTGGTGTAGCTGGCTATCTCCGCCATCTATCGGGAACACATACCGCAAGCAATTTATCGGCGCTTGGGAATTTAAAGCTGGGAGAGTAACATTCTCTATTATGGATCCAAAATTCCTACAACCATATAATTCAAAAGAAACGGAAGAGGCTATCTATACACGTTGGGAAGAAAGTGGCTATTTCAACCCTGACAATCTACCTGCCCTGAACGGAGTAGAAGGGTCGCAAGAACGCACAGAGCCATTTTCAATGGTACTTCCCCCGCCAAATGTTACCGGCATTCTCCATATGGGCTCAGCATTGATGCTCGTTATTGAAGATATACTTATTCGCCACGCTCGCATGAGTGGCAAAAAAACACTCTGGATTCCTGGAGCCGACTCTGCTGCAATCGCTACTCAATCAAAAGTCGAAGGAGAGATTTATAAGAAAGAGAAAAAAACCCGCCATGACCTCGGACGAGATGAACTTTTAAAACGAATAGATGTATTCGTAAAAGAGAGCGAAAAAACTATTGTTGAGCAAATGAAACGTGTCGGCGCCTCATTAGATTTTTCTCGCTATGCCTACACTATGGATAGCGCGAGATACCATGCCGTCATGGAGGCCTTTGTACGAATGTACAACGCTGGTCTCATTTATCGCGGATACCGAATCGTAAACTGGGACCCAAAACTCCAAACTACTGTTTCGGATGATGAAATGGACTATGTAGAAGAATCCGTTCCATTCTACTATTTCAAATACGGACCATTTGTCATCGGCACGGTACGACCTGAAACAAAGTTTGGTGATAAATATGTTGTGATGCATCCAGAAGATGCTCGCTATAAAGAATGGAAGCATGGTCAGACATTTGATCTTGAGTGGATAAACGGCCCCATCACCGCAACGATAATCAAAGACGAAGCAGCTGATATGGAAATGGGTTCAGGGGTTATGACTATTACACCCGCGCACTCGGTAGTGGACTTCGAGATTGCGAAGCGCCATGGGCTTGATATAGAGCAAGTCATAGACGACCGCGGACTTCTCCTCCCTATAGCAGGAGAATTTCAAGGTAATCACATCAAAAAAGCTCGTCCACTAATCATTGAGAAGCTCAAAGCAAAAGGGCTCATTGATAAAATTGATGAGAAATATGTCCACAACATCGCGACGAATAGCCGTGGTGGAGGCACTATAGAGCCTCAAATAAAGCGTCAATGGTTTGTGGGGGTTAACACCGAGTTTGAAAAAAATGGAAAGAAAACGACCCTAAAGAAAATGATGCGAGAGACTGTGGAGAGCAAGGCGGTAGACATTACACCTGAGAGATACGAAAAAACATACTTCCACTGGATAGATAACCTCCGAGATTGGTGTATTTCACGCCAAATATGGTTCGGGCATCGTATTCCAGTATGGTACCGAGGTGAAGAAACATATGTCGGAGTCACTGCACCCGAAGGTGCGGGATGGGAGCAAGACCCCGATACCTTGGACACATGGTTCTCTTCTGGCTTGTGGACATTCTCTACACTTGGCTGGCCTAATGAGACAAAAGATTTAAAAACTTTCCACCCCACTTCAATTCTAGAAACTGGATACGATATTCTCTTCTTCTGGGTAGCCCGTATGATTCTTATGAGCGGATTCCTCCTCGATGAGGTACCGTTCAAAAAAGTCTATCTTCATGGATTAGTTCGTGACGGACAAGGGCGAAAGATTTCAAAATCCCTAGGCAACAACATTGACCCATTAGACATGGCAGCGAAATACGGCATGGATGCAGTACGCGTTTCTTTGATTGCTGGCATGGCACCAGGAACCGATAGTAAAATTTCTGAAGAAAAAATACGAGGATATAAAAATTTTGCAAATAAAATTTGGAACATTGCTCGCTTCGTACTTGAGAATGGTGGCGGAAGCACGCCAAACGCTCCCTATACAAAAGAAGATGCACTATTAGCCACAGAAGTAACCGAAATAGCAAAAAATGTTTCTGAACACATCGAAAAATTTAGAATCGACCTTGCCTTCGATATTTTGTACCACTTCATCTGGCACCGATTCGCAGATGAAATAATTGAAGCATCAAAACCAATACTCAAGGGAGCTGGTGAAGAAGAGAAAGCATCTCGACAAAAACTCCTCTACGAAACACTGCAGTGCTTCCTGAAGCTCCTCCACCCATTCATGCCATTTGTCACCGAAGAAATCTGGACATATCTCCCCCAAAAGGAAACTGAATTATTGATAGTGGCTCCCTGGCCAGAAGCTAGCCACTAGGGTGTGGGGTTTAGGGAACATCTGTATAAAAGTTCCCCCTATACCCTATTGGCTAAACCCTAACCTCTAATTCAGGCGTTAGAATACTTATATGTTCTCTTTTCTTATGAGCACTCAGTCAGCGTTCGCTGCATTCTTCCTGAGTTTGATACCGGTACTCATTTGGCTTACCTTTTGGCTCTTTGAAGACTCGAAGCGCCCCGAACCACGCAAACTCATCTTCTTAGCATTTGTCTCGGGCATGGTGGGCGTTCTCATTGTGCTTCCCTTTCAACAAGTAGCTGCTACATATCTCACTATGAGTTTTCCACTCATCCTGATATGGGCAGGAATTGAAGAAGTTACAAAATTTTTGATTGCGTATGTAATGATTCTCCGAAAGCGTGATGCTGATGAACCTATTGATTTTCCAATATACCTCATTACTGTTGCGCTAGGTTTTGCCGCACTCGAAAATACACTTTTTATTTTTAATCCCCTAGCTAACGGACAAATCTTTGAAGGTTTGGTTTCTGGAAACCTCCGCTTTATTGGCGCAACACTGGTACATGTGCTTTCATCATCGGTGATTGGTGGAGCACTCGCATTTGCATACTATCGCGAACGAATTCAAAAAATTTGGTACGGAGTCATAGGAGTTATCCTCGCGATTCTATTGCATGCATTCTTTAATTTCCTTATAATCATTAGTGGATCAGGTGCCACACTCACGGTTTTTCTAGGCGTGTGGTTTGGTATCATTTTCGTACTACTTGCACTTGAACGCATCAAAAGCCTAGCCCGTCCACTCTGGTGGGAAAAGATATTTATGAGAAGAAGAAACCAATAATCATTTTAGTACTATGGCAAAAAAACCCTCATTCTTTGATCGACTTACTGGTGCGAACTTCGACAACGACTTCGATACCTTTGAAGAAAAAACACCGGTACAAAATAACTCATATGATGAAGACAGCGGGCCTATTACTGTTCCTGAACGCGAAGAGCCAGGTGCCGCACAGCTTACCGTTGATGTATACCAGAACGATTCAGATATCATGATCCGTGCACTCGTGGCAGGGGTACGACCAGAAGACTTGGATATTGCTATCACCAGAGACATGGTGACTATACAGGGAAAGCGCGTTGACCAGAAAGAAGTGAGCGAAGATGGGTATGTGTACCGAGAGCTCTATTGGGGAGCATTTGCACGAACCATTGTCCTTCCTGCTGAAATTGATGTCGACTCAGCTGAGGCGAGTGAAAAACACGGCCTCCTTACACTCAAACTTCCAAAAATAAACAAGAACCGTCAAACAAAACTCAAAGTTAAGGGGTAACTAAGAGGGCTTTTGGCTTAGAGCTTTTAGGGGAAAGGTTCAACGATTAGTTAAATAAAAACGCCCCTCGAGGGGCGTTTTTATTTTGAATTTTTTAATTATGAAAATCGATTATGCGGAATCCTTATGGGGAGCCCATCAGGTGCTTCCCGTAACACAATGTGGGTCGAATGGTTGCCTACATCTACTGGTGTTCGTTTTCTTTCTGGTACGCCAGGCTCTCTTTCTATAACAATAACAACACCAGTATGTGGGTGACCAGCAAGTTGATATCTCACTTTTTCAGTCATAAATTAAAATTAAACCAGGGGCAATCCACCAAAGTCAGTCTTCTGAATCTCTTTGTATTTTGGATTTTTCACGAGTGCAGGCTTACCGTCTTTCTCAATAACATAGTATGCAAATCCCTGCATCTGTTGTACTGGCTTATAGTCTGCATGCCCTGGTAAGGATACTGGGTCGCGCTCTTCAAAATCGACAGGACTGTCATCAGCAGTTACGAAGTATGTTTTCCCCGTGTTAACTACCAAGTGTCCAAAGTCTTTTGGCATGTACACACTGTCCCCCGCTTTCACAGATATTGCGCGAAACTCTTCTATAACATCTGCCTGCGGATTCCCTGATGCATCAAGTGCGCGCTTCTGAAGAAGGGCAATACCTTCTCCAAGAATAATCCAGTAGTTTTCATCAAGATCGCCGACATGATAATGGCCATAGGTCTTGATATATTCACCGTTCACAAGCCCTGGTTCCCATACCGTCACATTGCGCTGGTCTTTACCGCCACGAATCATGTAGTAGTGAATCGTAGGACCTAGAGCGCTCGGATTCATTAAAACCTCCTGCATTTTTTCATGCGTTCGCGATGCGTAGTGTTTAGGGACATCTTTAAAATCCATAGTGTTTGAGAAATTATAACAAACTTTTAAATGTGCTGGGACCCGGGTTCGAACCGGGGACCTCACCCTCTTCAGGGGCGCGCTCTACCAACTGAGCTATCCCAGCAATCTGCGTATTCTAGCCGAATTTATGGC
>Ga0265292_1002770_pt1 | contig 11659 bp, 9 predicted proteins | sample Munlanlewell296A_FD_189080 | JGI IMG/M metagenome (GOLD analysis project Ga0265292, IMG submission 189080) | Leachate microbial communities from a municipal landfill in Southern Ontario, Canada - Leachate well 296A | ecosystem: Engineered > Solid waste > Landfill > Unclassified | place: Canada...
CTTTCTCGTCATCTGTGGGGTTCAATTTGGCTTTTCTGGTCTTTCTCATTGTGGCGTGTGTTTGCCACAAAGATAGTAATATTTTTATTGTAATGCAATATTATTTAAAGAACGCTCTACTAGTTTGTAGGATACCGATCATATTTTCCACTCATAACCTCTTTTACTGCTTCCAGATAGCCATAGCCCCATCGCATGTCTGGTTCAAGATAGCTTCCCTCGACCCATTTATTCCAGGCGTTTATGATTATGAGTTTTGGCTGTTCCGGATGTTTCCTGACATAATCCCTTGTCTTTTGAAGATATGAAGCAAAATTTTCAGTTGCATTGCTTTTATGGTGAAAGTGAAAATGCTATTCGCATACAAATTTGGTGTACGCTTATCGCTCAATTGTTGCTGACCGTATTGCAACGTAAAACCGAAACAAAAAAAGCGTTCTCTACTATTGCATGTTTAGTGCGGCAGCATTTGTTGAGTTATCTGAATCTGGAAGAATTACTTAAAAACTCTAAACGGTTTTATGATAAATATCGAAAAACCATAGATTACAATAATAGTCTATTCCCGATGACAGGTTAAAAACAGGGGGCTTATTTTTTTTTAAAAATATAAATCATACTGATAATCAATAATTTAAACAATAAATATACCCGATTTGAAATTTAGTCGGTTAATAATGAAAGAGTATAAAGATTTATTTTATCTCTACCTCAACCCAAACAGGGAGGTGATCTGAGGCTACAGGTTCCTGTTCAACAATGGTTTGTTTTGTCTGAAAAGTATTACCTGTGAATTTTGCCGCAAAAATATAGTCAATACATCTTTGTGGATTATTTGATGGAATTGTTGGAAGTTCCGGATTGTTGAGCATTAACCAGTTATTTTCAACATTTTTAATCACATCTGATCCGGGTAACGCATTAAAATCACCAGCAAGAAAAACTGGTTTTGAAAAATCTTTCAAAGCTTCGTTGATAATTTCCACTGAAGCGATCCTGTCTTCTTCAGTCAATGAGAAATGTGTACAACATATTAAATAATCATTAAGTTCCACGATCAGCAAACTACGTCTTTCTTCACGGCCTGGCAATGCAACAACTTCCCATTTAATTGGCTTTTCTTTTGTTAGAATTCCAATTCCATATTTACCTCCCTGATAGGCAATTGAAGCACCATAAGTTTTATACATATTCGTGAGGAAGGCAAGTTCGTTTAATACAACTATACCATTACTTCTCTGGGTAGCACTATCTAATTCCTGGAGCGCAACTATGTCTGGTGCTACACGGGTAATTACATTTGCTATTCTCTGATAATCCGTAATATCGTCCATACCCCGGCAATTGCGGACATTGTAGCTTAATAATTTAACTGTACTTTGTTTTTTTTCAATGCTTTTATTAAGAGGGCTGCAGGCTATACATGTTAATATAAGAATAAAAAAGCCTGTGAGAATTGACAACGCTATCTTTTTCATAATTGAAATAATTTGTCCTGGAAAAAATATTTAGCAAATATAAAGGCTTGAAGAATTTCTTCTTCAAGCCTTTAAGATTACCTTAATCCTACCAACCCGGGTTTTGTCCGAGATTAGGATTTGTTAACCTGTCTGATTCGGGAATTGGATAATAATAGTGTTTCTGTTCCCATTTCCTGGTGATATTATTCATCCAGGTCAGTTCACCGGAAGTACCATTCTTCAGCTTCTGTGAATTTGGTTTACCGCTGATAAGATCAGAAACATTCACATAAGTCACTCCTGATACTGCAGGAGATGGCTTACTTCCCTGATAAAAAGCAACATCCAGGATGCCGTCTTCATTAAGATCCATCGGTGTTACAAGTGCAGGAACATAAAAACCATTCCATTCCATCTGCATGAGATCACCTCTTTTCCATCTTAGGATATCGCTGAAGCGGAATCCTTCAAGGCACAGTTCAATACCTCTTTCCCTTCTGACTTCCAATATAACCGGGTCAGTAATGCCGGGGAAGTAATTTGCGACAAGATATGGATCAGCAACTGTTGGTTTTGTTGTTAATCCGGCTGTAATACCACCCCTTGCACGAAGTGCTCCGATAGTTGAAGCCCAATCAGCATCAGTAAGAGTACCAAGTTCAGCTTTAGCCTCAGCATAATTCAACAACACTTCGGCATACCGGAACAAAGATATGGCATTATTGTTGGTGGTCCACTGATCGTAATACATATCGTCAAATGTCCATTTGATGGGCTGATAGCCAGTAAAGGTATAAGAAAAGGCAGGTGGTGCAGGAATTAATGTCCCGCCACTTATTCTTTTATAATCTCCCATCCGGATTGTTTGCTTGAGTCTTTTATCACGGCCTTTAACCTCATCTTTAAACAGCATGGTTTCAAAACCAGGTGTATTTGTAAAAGGAGTGCCGTCTATTTTTAGATAAGTGTTGATAAAGGTCCTGACAAAACTTGCCTTATGACCATATGTGCCACTTGTCCAATACCAGTTTGCATCATTAAGGGTATTCAATGCAAGATCAGAAATTGAAGCCATCATTATCTCAGATGGAACAGGAGCGGTACTAATAAATAGTTGCCGGTATGACTTTTCAGGTCCAAGAGCAGTATAAAGACTAAACCCTGATTCATCCATAACTTTTTTTGCAGCGACTGCAGCATTATTAAGCCATGTTGAAGCAGTACTTTCAAGCCCCAGTTCTGTATGATATTTTCTAAAGGTTCCCTCAAAGAGGCATAATCTTGCTTTATAAGCATAAGCCACATATTTAGTGATCAGACTGCGTGTAGCATCACTTGTTGTTTTAATATTAGCACAGGCATAGTCGATGTCGGCCAAGACAGAATCCATTATCAGAGTACGTGGATCGCGTGGTCCATATAATACAGGATCAGCAACATCAAGCGGTTTTCCGATCCATGGGACATCACCAAATCTTTTAACTTTTTCAGCATAAAAGTATGCCCTGAAGAATTTTGCAATACCCAGGTAGTGTTTCCTGACATCAAGGGGAACTTTGGGATCTTTGCAATTCGCAATAAAATAATTAATGTTTCTCAAATTTGTCCAGCTCCATCCTGAACTTAAGACTGGAGCGAAAGCTCCTTCCAGGATAAAGGTTGGGACTTGCCCCACTGCCAGATAGTCTGACATAGCATCCTCTTTGGTGCTCCGGACAGGTAATATTGAATAGAAAGAATTGGCATATAAATCCAATCCCTTTTCGCTGCCAAATACTGCAGATCTTGTTGCGCTAGCTTCCGGCAATTGTTCCATCTCGCAGCGAACAAGAAGAAAACTTATGAGGAGAAGCCACAAATATTTATTTTTCATAACTTTAAATTTTTAGTGATAATGTTAGAATACTACAGATAACCCAAATGTAAAGCTTTTCATCATCGGATAGTTAAATCCATCGCTACCAGCACCAGGTCTCATTATCTGATCCCTTGGTCCAGTGTTTTCAACATCCAGATGTCCTACGCCAACAAGCTTATAAAGCGAAGACCAGGTCCAAAGGTTCTCACCTGAGAAATAGATTTTTGCATCATTTGCCCTGATCTTTGAAATCAGGTTTTTAGGCAGGTTATAACCTATCTGGATATTTTTTAACCTTATATAAGCTATATTTTGCAAATATTTTGTCTGAGGTGTACCGAGTGTACTTGAGGTAGTGGATTGTGCTGCGCGTGACATATACCTTGGGAAATAAGCATCGGTATTTTCAGGTGTCCAGATATTTCCAAGCTGAAATACTGGTACTTTATTGTATGGCCTGTTATATTGACCCCAGAATAACTCTGCTTCAGTACTTGGATACCAATCTTGTTTCCCGACTCCCTGGAAGAATGATGAGAAGAAGAAATTATTCCAATCTGCACCCAGACTTATTCCATAAGTATAATGTGGAGCACTGTTACCGATTATCGACCTGTCGCCGGGATTCGAAACCCTGTTTGTGCCCGGATTGATAAAGCCATCCTCATTCACATCTTTGAACTTGATATCACCGGGGAACCACAACCTATTTGAAGCTGCAGTCATTTCAGGACTCTGCTTTGCATGGGAATCAATATCCGCCTGATCAATAAAAAATCCCTCAGTTGTATAACCCCAGATTTCACCAATAACCTGACCCTCGTAATAGTCCGACAGCATTTTGTCCGGATTATTATACTTTGTAATTACAGATTTATTATCAGCAAGTGTAAACCGGACATTGTAGTTAAGAGGTTTTGCCCCGACATTAAATTTATCCCTCCATGATAATGTAAGTTCCCAACCTTTCGTCTGCAAATCGGCATAGTTGCCCTTTGGTGCTGTAGTTCCAAAAATAGCAGGAAGGGTTAAACCAATGGTAAACATGTCCGTAGTATTACGAACATACATATCACCTACAAATCTTAAATGGTCAGAAAGCATAGCAAAGTCCAATCCAACATCGGTGGTTGTGGATGTCTCCCAGGTAATTCCATCGGGAAGAACACTCGGGCAGCTTGTATACTGCGGCAATACCCCGTTTAGAATTATACTTGACTGAGCTATAGAGAATTGCTCCTGGTAAACATAAGAACTGATGTTACCATTCCCCAGTGAACCATAAGATGCCCTGAGCTTCAGGTCTGAAATAATCTTTGGAGACACATTCCAGAAAGACTCTTTGGAGATACGCCATCCTCCTGATACTGAAGGGAAAAAGGCATATCTCTGGGCGGCCGGAAATTTTGAAGAGCCGTCATAACGGGCATTAACCTCAAGCAGATATCTGTCTTTATAAGAATAGTTCAGCCTTGAAAAACCGCCAAGAATAGCCCATTTTTCCCAGCCGCCACCTGTAACAATTGCCTGACCCAGGGCTAAGTTAATGTCAGAGGCATCGTCATAAATAAGGCCATTTCTTGTCACTATCAATCTATTATATGTTGATTGTTCATAGTTATAGCCAGCCATTATTTTAAAATAGTGAGAATCGCGAAAAGTGGTTTCATATTCACCGTAAACGTTTGTGGAAAGATACTGGGTCTTCTGCCATTCATTCTGGAGATCATTGGTTGCGGTTCCGACATACGATATTACACCTGGTTTGGTGCTATAAGGTACAGGTACTCGTTTACGTATTGTATTATTGTTGTTGTTTCTAACAGTGAAGTCACCTTTAACCCGGAATTTATCATCAAAAAACCGGGCTGTAAATCCACTTGTGTTTTTGAATACGCCCTTTTGCATATCAATTCCATTTTTCCCATACCAAAAATCACCTACTCCATATGCAGCTGACATCGTCAGAGTGCCATCAGGATTGAACATTGCAGAACTTGGATGTCCCTCAACTCCAATGAGTGCCCATATATCAGCATTCTCTCCAACATTTATCGGATTATGGTACTTCATCTCGGAATAGTCAGCATTATTTTCAAGCTGTAACCACGGGAATATCTGGATAGTACCCTTTGCACGAAAATTAACCATAGAATAATCATCTGTATTATAGCGGTATAATCCATTTTGATTCAGGAATCTGCCTGAAATCATATATGCTGCCCTTTCTCCACTTCCTGAAATAGAAATATTGTTATCACTCGAACTGGTTGTTTTTTTATATAATTCTTTGTACCAGTCAGTGCTCGCATAATAAACATAATCTCCGGTTACGGGATCAATTTCAATTTCCTTATAATCTCCAAGCTGGGATCTTCTTTCAAACTCATCCAGATATGCCTGGGAAAATTTCAACGATTTATTCACATTCTGAGGAAAACTACCTCCCCTGTTTACAAAGGATTCAGCAAACATTTTAGAAAATAAATAACCATCCGTAACAAACTCAGGTACTGTTAGGGGTTTTTTAATAGAATAGCTTGTTGAATATGCTATACTTGTTTTACCCTTTTCAGGATTTTTTGTAGTTATCAAAACTACACCAAATGCTCCCCTTGCTCCGTAAATTGAAGCAGAAGCAGCATCCTTAAGCATTGATACGCTTGCAATATCGTTAGGATTTAACATGCTTGGATCTCCTTCTACACCATCGATCAGGATCAAAGCGCTTCCACCCTGTCCAATTGAAGTGGTTCCCCTGATATTGTAACTTGGTGCCTGAATTGGTTTCCCGTCTAATAGTCTGATGTTCAGGTTGGGCATAACTCCCTGAAGCCCCTGGGTAAGGTTAGGTACCGACCTATTCTCCAAAGCTTTATTTGTTACCTGGTCGACAGCAGCGGTAAGGTTCAGTTTCTTCTGAGTACCATATCCGACTACCACAACCTCTTCAAGAGTGGTGATATCAATAGATAACCGCACATCGATTTTTGTTCTGCCGGAAATCGCTATTTCTTGTGTCACATAGCCAATGAAAGAAAATATCAGAATTGCATTAGGATCTGCCACATTAAGGGAGAACTTTCCCTCCGCGTCAGAATTTACACCAGTTGATGTACCTTTAACCACGATGCTTACACCTGGTAAGGCTTCACCGGTTGAAGCATCAGTAATGGTACCACTAACCATTAGTTGCAAAGGGTCATTTTTCAGGGTAACGACGACAAGATTATTTTCAAATACCTTATAAGTAAAATCTGAAGATTCCAAAAGCTTGTCAAGCACCTGATTTATGTTCTGGCTTTCAACTTTCAGATTGACGACATTATCGACAGATTCAAAATCATCATTGTAGAAAAAACGATAATTACTCTCGTTCTCAATGATCTGAAAAACTTCTCTGATCTTTTTCCCTTCGGCAGTAAAGGAAAACTGACCAAATCCTGTCGCAGATAGGTTTAGGGTGAATACCACCATCAGAATGGTTGATAGTTTCATAATTAAGAGGATTTTACATTTTTTTTTCATAATTTTGTAAGATGTTAGTTAGAGTTAAACATAATTAGCCTGTTGTGTAAATACCGGCTATGATTGTAATTAACTTGGACTTAATTCGGGGAAAAATAGCCGAAAACTATTTTTCCCTTTTTGTATCAGGTAGATTTGTGCATAGGCAAGATTTTTTTAAGGGTTAAACTTAGTATTATTTAATTTTTGTATTTCTTCATATGCTTTGAATATTTTTCTATCTGCTCCTTATTCGAGACCATCAGGACAACTTTACCATCAAGCAAATAATCAATAGGCGCAGTAAGTTTTATTACATTCAGCACCTGTTCAAGGGTTTCATCGAGGAGCACCCCGGAAAACCGGTATTTTTTGATCTCTTCATTACCGAGAACAAAGGTTACATTGTATTTCCTCTGAAGTTTAATGCAAAGACTTTCAAGATTTTCGCCTCTGATAATGAGTTTATTCCGGGTCCATGCGGTTACCTGATCAACATCAACCTTTGGCGATACCAACAATTTGTCAGTGGCCACTTTTGCAGGTTTCACTGCTAACGGTTCAATTTCTTTGATTTTTCCAAGCGTTACGCGATCAGACTCTTTAACATAAATAGCCTTCTGATTTGGTGTAAGTTCCAACATTTTGCCCTCATCATTATCACCCTTTTGTGAAATCTCAACCTTGCCCTCAATAAGAGTTGTTTCAATAATCCCTTCATCAGAATAAGCTTTAACATTGAATTCCGTACCTGTAGCCTTGATATATATATTTCCGGCATTGACAATCAGAGGAAGATCAATATTCTTAGCTACTTTAAAATATGCTTCACCATCCAGGATAAGGTCGCGGTTGTTTGAATTAAAATCGCTGCTGTATTTTATAGTGCTTCCTGCATTCAGCATTACCTGCGTACCGTCGGGAAGCTTTATTTCTGATTTTGAACCAAAAGGAGCTTTTATCTCGTTGTAATTAACCGCAATTGCAGGTTCGGAAGAAATGTTTTTATTAGTCACTGAGAAAAGGCTGCCAAGGAAAAAAGCAATAACAAAAACAGCGGCAATGCTCGAACTATAAAGTAATATTCTTTTTACTTTTCTCTTCCTGATCAACTTTAATTTTTCAGTTTCGAGGATATCATTTTGTTTTATTTCATATAGAATATCACCGTAAATACGGTCAAAATCAATAACCTTATTATCAAACTTTTCCTCACTATACTCGGTCAGTCGTTTGAATAAAATCTCTTTGAATGAGTTTTCATTTTCAGACGCTGCAAGAAAATCGTATAGTTGCCGTTTTTCGCCTATTGTGGATTTCCCATCAAGAAATTTATTTAACAAAATTTCTATAACCGGATTACTTTTTGCTTCCATAAAATGTTTTTAGTTTTATACAACAATACAGTTAATAAAGCCCGGGTACTCACATAATTTAGAAAGAATTTTTAAAAATATGCTGAATGAGTTCATTAATAGATAAATAGATGAACTATCGCTATGAATATGGAGGGCGAAATTAAGATTACATTTCTGATTTTAGATGTTTTTTTATAACTTTTATAACCCTGTAAATCTGATTTTCGACTGTACGCACTGATAATTCAAGTTTTTTGGCAATTTCCTCATGAGATAATCCTTCGAAGCGGCTAAAATTAAAGATCTTTTGTTGTTGTGGTGGAAGTGAGGTAATTATTGTATCAATTCTTTTCTCAAGATCCTTATAAAATATCTGATCATAGGTCTGATTAGCTGACCCTTCTGGCTTTTGCAATTCCTGCTCCACATACCTCCTCCGGATAGATTTCTTTTTCAGATAGTTATATATATAATTGACAGCAGATTTATAAATATAACTTTTTATCGATTTGGTATCATCAAGCGTTTTACGATGCTCCCATACACTTATGAAAACCATTTGAACCAATTCTTCAGCTTCTGCATTGTCCTCAAGATATCTTAACGAAAAGTAATAGAGCTTCTTTTTATATCGATGATATAATAATTCAAAAGCATCCAGATTATCATTCCTTATCCTGGAAGCAAGTAAATTATCATCTATCAATTTGTTATCCACAAGAATCTGATATTTCTGTGAAAATTAAATCTAAAGTTACAAACTTTTGATTCCAAATTTACCTTTATTTAACTTGAGATTCAATAAAGACGGCAATTTTTGTGACTTTAAAACCAGAAAAACAGAATTAGAAAATGACCAGTTTGCAAGCATAACTGATGGTCCCCAGCCGCTGGGAGATTTTTTTACAATTGATCTTTCCGGAGGGTACACAACCAAAGAAAAAGTAACTGTCAAAGTCTATTTCAGGATGTGAAACTTAACCGATAAAAGATATTCAACTGTATTGGATATCCCGATTTCGGCCGGATGATCTTTGCCGGAGTACAGATAAAGTTTCTAAAGGAACAGAATAAGGAATAAGGAAAGGCATAACGGTGTAAAGGCGAAAAGGCGTAACGGCGACAGGCAACGGGCTACCGGCATTAGGACTAAGAACTCAAGGCTCCTAAATAAGTACCTTGCGTCGTGAGTCGTGCATCGTGTGCCGCTAATTCATAGCTCATGGCTTCTTTTTTGAATTGACATTCAGTTTTTTATTGACCGCATAGCTGAGCCAAGCGCTCCCTGCTCCAACCAATGCACCTATAAGAACATCAGAGGGGTAGTGGACCCCCAGATCCATTCTGGAATAAGCAACTGTACTTGCCCAGGTATAAGATGGAACGATAATATACCATTTGGGATATGCCAGGGTCAATGATGTTGCAGTCGCAAATGCCATTGAGGTATGACCCGAAGGGAAAGAGGGACTTCCTCCGTCCGATTTTTTCGTTATATCCGGATATGTTACAAAAGGTCTTTCACGGTTAAATGAATATTTCATAGCAGCTGTAACTCCGAAATTTACTGCAGTCGCGGCCAGGGTTACACAGGCGTTTCTAAATAACTGATCATCATGTCTTATCAGACCAACTGTACCCATTCCTGCCGGGATTCCTAAAACTATATACGCATCTGAATTTGAAACGAACTGGAAAAATTTGTCCGAAGGGAGTGTTTCAGGAGAATTAAATGAACGGAGAAGCCTGATGTCAATGTTCTGAGAAAACAAAGAGACCGGTAAAAATAATAGCAATAACACAAAAAGTTTTTTAGTCATTTTATTTTGTGCTTTATGGCAATCAGTTTCAGCACATTATCAACATCTGACTGGTCATTCATTTTAATTGAAACAGATCTGATTGAGCCATATTTTTTGGCTGTTTTGAAATCATTTTTTATCGTCTGAGGCAGATCGCTGCTTTCAATCAGGGGTTCAGCCTTATCACCAAACCAGAAGGTAACCCTGAATGTATCCTCTAATACCCCTATCCAGAAAATAGTTTTCTTCTTCTGTACTAACTTAAACAACCACCTTTTGCCATCATTGTAATAATTCCATTTTCCGGATGTATTCTCATAGTTATGGTGCATGTGGTTCATAATGCCTTGCCACAGGCTCTTTTTATCACCGATAATCGAGAATATGTATTCATCATCAGGTATGATATCCTTATCGGAAAGCAAGAGATTATCTTTTTCTGCCATTTTTAAGTATTTAAGTCCCGATCATAATTTTAAAATTACTTAATCTCTTTAACAAGTTTTTACGGATATGTCGTTAGTGCAAATCTCTTTACCCTGAAGAGATTTGGCAGTAAACTGATTAAAGTTATTTTCTATATTTCCCTGGCATTTATTTACTGATAAAGTTACACGTTTGAGTTGACATACAACTTAAATTAATCGTTGGTTTGAATTTTTATGCACTAAAATGGTATTCAAAAATGAATTTGAGTAGTTCTAAATATATTCATACTTTTATAATATAATAAGCAAGGATAAAAATGAGTAACGATTCGATATTAAGTCAGCTTTGTGGGAGACACCCTTTACTTGGTACATTTAAAAACATCATTGGCGAAGCAGCAGAGATGATCATCAACTGCTATTCCAGTGGAGGAAAACTATTGGTTTGCGGCAACGGTGGCAGCTGCTCCGATTCAGAACATATAGTGGGGGAATTAATGAAAAGTTTTGAATTAAAAAGACCAATCGAAAAAGATATTGTTGAAAAACTTATTGATGTCTCCGGAGAGAGAGGTAAATATCTCGCTCAAAAATTGGAAAGTGGATTGCCTGCAATCTCACTCTCTTCACAAACCGCTTTAACAACTGCTATTTGTAATGATATTGATGCTAACCTGGTATTCGCACAGCAGGTTATAGGTTATGGCCGGGACAAAGATGTTTTGATCGCTATAAGCACTTCAGGTAATTCACAAAACGTGGTGGACGCATGTATTACAGCTAAGGCTATGAATTTGAAAGTGATAGGATTAACAGGAATGACAGGTGGAAAAATGAAACAGTATTGTGACATTCTGGTGAATGTACCTGAAAAGCGAACTGCTTATGTCCAGGAATTGCATCTGCCGGTGTTACATGCACTCTGTCTTTTAATTGAAAACCATTTTTACGGTAACCATAAATAAAACGGATGAAGGCTGAATTATTGCAGGAAATAATTGAAAGGATCAATTCAGTAAAAATTGCTGTTGTCGGCGATTTTTGTCTTGATGCATATTGGTTTGTTGATGAATCGAAAAGTGAAATATCCATTGAAACATGTCATGCAACAAGGCCTGTCCGCCAGCAAAAATATTCTCTTGGAGGAGCAGGTAACGTGACCAATAACCTGGCTGCGATGGAAGTTAAAGATATCCGTGCTTTAGGAGTAATTGGCCATGACCCTTTTGGTCCGGAAATGGTTAAC
>Ga0265292_1002771_pt1 | contig 11657 bp, 13 predicted proteins | sample Munlanlewell296A_FD_189080 | JGI IMG/M metagenome (GOLD analysis project Ga0265292, IMG submission 189080) | Leachate microbial communities from a municipal landfill in Southern Ontario, Canada - Leachate well 296A | ecosystem: Engineered > Solid waste > Landfill > Unclassified | place: Canada...
ACCAGCGGGATCACCCGGGAGTAGTCCATCCGGACGGGCCCGATGAGGCCGATGCTCCCCACGGAGGAAGCGCCCTGCCGGTACCCCGAGGCGACCACCGAGATGTCCGGAAGCTCTTCCACCGTGTTCTCGAGCCCGACGGCCACCAGGATCGCCCGGCTCTCCATCGCCCGGTCGAGCAGGCGGAAGATCACGCTCTTCTCCTCGAAGGCGCGCAGAATCCGCTTCAGGCGGTGGACGTCCTCGGCGAACTCGGGCTGCTCGAGGATGTTCGCGCGCCCCTCGATGAAGACCTCGCCGGGAGCGGCGTCCGCGAGCGCCCGGGCACCCATCGTGAGGGCACGCCCCATCACGCGGTCGTACCGGGCCTTCTCCTTGCCGAGCTCGGCGAGGATCCGGGCGCGCAGCTGCAGCAGCGTCCGTCCCTCGGCCAGCTCGTTGAGGTACGCGCTGATCTTCTCGAGCTCGTCGCCCGTGAGATCCGGCTCGCCCTCGATCAGGCGGTGCTGAACCCATCCACCGCGCATCACGGTGACCAGAAGGATCCTCTCCACCCCCGCGCGCATGAGGCTCACGGAGCGCAGGACCTGCTGTTCCGGCGAGGAAACCACGACGACGCTCGCCTGGCGGGCCAGGTTCGACAGCAGGCGGCTGACCTGCCGCACCAGTTCGTCCGCCGGGCCGTTCCCTTCGCCCGCCGCGCGGTACAGCTGGTCCATCTCGCTGCGGGCGAGTGCTTGCCGCGACAGGAGGTGGTCGATGTAGTACCGGAACCCCGCGCCCGTGGGGACGCGCCCCGCGGAGGTGTGCGGCTGGGCGAGGAATCCGGCCTCCTCGAGGTCCGCCATGATGTTGCGGATCGTCGCGGGCGAGAGGGCCTGCCCCATCTTCTTGGAGATGGTTCTCGACCCGACCGGCTCCGCCGTGGCGATGTAATCCTCGACGATGTGGCGCAGGACCCGGGTCGTGCGATCGTCCATCCCGGAAGCCATTTCACCTTCCCCGCGAACGAGTTAGCACTCCGGCAAGGAGAGTGCTAAAGCACAATGTAGCAGTCGCCGGCCGACGGTGTCAAGCCGGTCCGACCCCTTCGAACTCCAGCCGGTCGCCGGGCGCGGTGCCGGTGGCGGCGAGGGTCCCCGCGCGAAGCTCCAGCGCCCCCCGGGCATCCCGAACGACGCGGCCGACCCGGTTCGGGGGAAGCCCCTCCAGGATCCCGACCACGACCCCCCGCGCATCGAGGAACGCCACGTCGATCGGGTACCGCATCCCCAGGGTGTGCACGCTGCGGCAAGGGACGATCCACAACCCCTCGCCTTCCGCGATCGCGGCCGTTCCGAGCAACCCCACAAGGCGCGACAGGAAGGTGCTCGCCGTCCGCACCTTGTCCCCCAGGAGGATCCCTCGTGTCCGGTTGACGACGCGCATCGATTTCCTCCGTGCGTTGGTCGAAATCCAGTGCCGCTGCCTGCCGCTGATCTCAGGCCGCAGGGCGGGGGGACAGATTCAATCCGAACGACACATGGAACTCCGTCGCCTTGACGACCGGTTTCACCGACCGGTCGACCCTAACCATGTCGACGATGCCGTAGCGTGCCAACGTTTTGAGCGTCCGCGACAGGTTGCTGCTGCGCCGCCCGGTCGCTGCTTCCAATTCCTTGAGTGACTGCGGTTTCTGCTCGGCGATGATCCGAAGCAGTTCCTGATTCTCGGCGCTCAGCACCTGTGCCATCGACCGAAGCGATTCAAACCAGACCTTGGGCTCGCCCCGGCGGGGACGGTACTGCCCTCGGGCAATTGCCAGCGTTCGCGCCTTGTACTCCTCGCGCGGCAGAATCCCTACCCTAAGGATTTTCTCGGCCATATCCGTCACTCTCCTTCCGCCTCTGCCATGATTCGAACTTCACCCAGTAGCCGTTGTCCATCGGGTAGATTTCCCCATTGAGCAACAGCAGCGTATCGAGCGTCGGATCATCAGGCTCTTCAGGCGTCAGAAAGCCTCCCACAATAAGTTATCATCAGGTGATAATTATACCGTATTCGTCTCATGATGGAAGAGACCTCTCCGTCGAGGACGACGCGGCGACGAACCGGGCAACTGGATATGGTCGGCTTGACGGGCCGGCCTTCGCCTGCGACTATCCGTCGATGAACTTCGTCTATCTCTCACCGCATTTTCCGCCGAACTATTATCGCTTCTGCGTCGGGCTCCGGGAGGAAGGGGTGAACGTCCTCGGGCTGGCCGACGCCCCGTACGAGTCGCTGCGGCCGGAACTCCGCGGGGCGCTCTCCGAATATTACCGCGTGGACGACATGAACTCGTACGACGCGCTGGTCCGGGCGCTCGGGCACTTCACCCACCGGCACGGGAAGCTCGACGGGATCGACTCCCACAGCGAGCACTGGCTGGAAGCCGAGGTGCGCCTTCGGACCGATTTCAACATGGCCGGGCTTCGTCAGGACCGGATCGGGATCGTCAAGCGGAAGTCCTCCATGAAGGAAATCTACCGGTCCGCCGGGGTCCGGGTCGCCCGCGGCGCGGTGGTCCGGGCCCTCGAGGAGGCGCGACGGCTCGTCGCCGAAACCGGGTACCCGGTGGTCGCCAAGCCCGACGTGGGAGTGGGGGCGGCGGCGACCTCGTCTTCTTCACTTCGCACGCCTTCCGCCAGGGGATCATGGAGACGTTGACATCCTTCCCCGCTTAAAGACGGGGGATTCCTACGGCGTTCAGACTGCATTAGCCTGACTCGCTTCGGTGGGTTCTCGCTTCAACGAGCGGCCTGACTGCGCCGACTCTCCACGAGATAATACGGCATGTCCTGCCGCCAAGATGTTGCGTGCCGCGTTCAGGTCGGCGTTTTCGCTGTACCCGCACCCGACACACTCGAACTGCGCTTGGGTCTTGCGGTTTTCCTTTGCCACAAGCCCACACGCCGGACACGTTCGGCTCGTGTTCTGCGGCGGTACCGCGACGACCCAACCCCCGCGCCATTGCTGCTTGTATTCCAACTGTCGCCGGAACTCGAACCAACCTTGGTCCAGGATGGACTTGTTCAGACCAGACTTGGCTCGAACATTCCGCCCCGGCTTCTCGAAGGTTCCCGCTGCCGACTTCGACATATTCCGTACCTGCAAGTCCTCTATCACGATCATCGCGTGGTTTTTGCTGATTTCGCTTGAGGTCTTGTGCAGGTAGTCGCGGCGGATGTTGGCGATCTTGGAATGCAGTTCCTGTACGCGGTTTTTCGCCTTTTTCCAGTTGTTGCTGAACTTCGTCTTGCGGCTCATCTGGCGTTGCAGGAATGCCAGACGTTTCTCGTGCTTTCGGTAGCTGCTGACGGGCGCGTATATCGTACCGTCCGACAGCGTGGCGAACTTGGCAACACCGGCATCCAACCCAACCATCGAGACGGATTCATGCCGTGGTTGCTCGACTTCCCGTTCGGTCTGAATCGAAACAAACCACTTGCCGCCATTGGCGGATACCGTGATTTGCTTCACCGCGCCCTGCACCTCCCGGCTGTTGCGATAGCGCAGCCAGCCCAGCTTGGGAAGGAAGATGCGGCTGTTGCCTTGATCGAGCTTTATTTGCTTCGGGTCGGGATAGCGGAAGCTATCGTCCATGCCCTTCTTCTTAAACCGGGGGAAGTCCGCCCGTTTTGCGAAGAAGTTGGTGTAGGCACGCTCCAAGTCCTTGAGTGTCTGTTGCAGTGGATGCACAGGTGCACCCTTGAGCCACGGCGTTTCCAAGCCGTTACGCCATTCGGTGAGCAGCTTGCACAGGCCGGCGTATCCGAGCTTCTTCTCGCCTTGCTCATGGCGTTCTTTCTGCAACGCCAGCGCCTTATTGAACACGAAGCGACACGCCCCAGAGAAGCGGCGCATGTCGCGCTGCTGGTCGCCGTTGGGCATGAGTTCGTATTTGTAGGCTTGGCGTCGTTGCATGGATAGATTATAGTTTGGCCTATGAGTAATAACAACGATATTCGACACGGCAGACACTGCGTTTTTCTTATGCACGCTCACTTGGTCTTTGTGACAAAGTATCGCCGTGAGGTGTTCACAAAAGAGGTGTTGGATGATCTGCGCGGCATCTTCGCCAGCGTGTGCGCCGACTTCGAGGCGGAACTGGTAGAGTTCGACGGCGAGGACGACCACGTTCACCTGCTGGTGAACTATCCGCCGAAGGTTTCCGTCTCCAACCTTGTGAACAGCCTGAAAGGCGTTTCCAGCCGGATGATTCGCAAGAAGAACTACCCGAGCATCCGAAAGAAGCTATGGGGCGGTGCGCTGTGGTCGCCCAGCTACTTTGCCGGTAGCTGTGGCGGCGCACCCATCGAAATCATCCGCCAATACATCGAACAACAGCAGACACCACACTAATAGCCAAAGACATGGACTGCTACGCCGTCCGCGCTATCCTTCCCCGCCCCGGGGGGGTTACCTCCCTTTCCGCTCCATTTTCGCCTTGAGGGCTTCCCCCAGGGAACCGAGGGCCGGGGGAGCAGGCGGTGGAGCGAGATACTTCGCATAATCCTCCGCTTCCTCCTCGGGCGTGTCCGGGCTCTCCGACGCCGGAAGGGAGAGGGCGACTCGCCGCTTCACGGGGTCGACCGAGTCGACCTTCACTTCGATCTCCTGCCCCGCGCGGAGAACCTCGCCCACGCTCCGGATCCGCTTTCCCCCGCCGAGTTTCGATATGTGGAGCAGGCCGTCGACTCCCCCTCCGAGGGAGACGAAGGCCCCGAAGGCGGCCAGGCGGGCAACCTTGCCGACGTGGCGGGACCCCGCCGGGAAACGGTCGACGGCGGTTTCCCACGGGTCCGACAGGGTCTTCTTGAGGCTGAAGGAGAAGCGCCTGTTCGCCCAGTCGAGGCGCGTGATCGCGACCTCGACCTCCTGTCCCACGGAGAGAACGCTTTGGATATCCTCCACCCGCTCCCACCCGATCTCCGAAATGGGGATCAGCCCCTCGATGGGGCCGATGGAGACGAAGGCGCCGAACTCCCGGACCGCGGTGACGGTCCCCTTCATCACCATCCCCTCCGACAGCGTCGCCATCACCTCCCGCGATTTCCGTTCCTCCTCCTCTTCCAGCAAGGCCCGGCGGGAGACGACGATGTTGCGACCCTTTTCCCCGTACTTCGTGATCCGGAACGCGGCGCGCTTCCCGACGTGCTCCTCCTGACTCCCGGACCGCGGAAGGTCCATCTGCGAGTGGGGGCAGAAGGCCCTCGCCCCGCCCGCGAGGCGGACTTCGTATCCCCCCTTGATCTCCTTCACCACGACCCCGTCCACGGGGATCCCCGAGTTCGAGGCGTCCTCGAGCTGCGCCGCTCCGGCCGCCCCCCCGGTGACGCGGGTGGTGAAGAGCATCTCGCTGCCGTCCGCGGAGACGAAGTACGCCTCGAGGGTGTCCCCCTCCTTGACCGCGACGGTCCCCGCCTCGTCCAGCAGTTCCTTCGCCGCAAGGACACCCTCACCCTTCCGGCCCAGGTCGAGAAACACCCACTCCGGGGTCACCTTGACGACCCGGGCGGATGCCTTCCGCCCGGGCTCGTACCGCGTCGGGGCGACGAAGCTCCTGTCGAACATCTCCCCGAAACTCTCCTCTTCCGGTTCCCCCGGCGTTTCCGTCTTCTCCTCGTCCGGCTCCACGTGTTTCCCCCGTCCTGTTTTTTCCCGCGGCCTCCGCGCTTTGGCCTGATAATAGTGTACCCCGGAGACGCCCGGCGAAACAGCGGGAGGGCGCGGGGCATCCCATCACGGGCCACCCGCATCGGGAAAAATCGCGAAAGGAGGATATCAACATGAAAGCGATCCGCGTTCACGAATTCGGTCCCCCGGAAGGGATGCGCATCGAGGAGGTCCCGGACCCGTCGCCGGGCCCGGGCCAGGTGCTGGTCCGCATCCGCGCCGCGGGGGTGAACCCGGTGGAGACGTACATCCGGTCCGGGGCGTACGCCCGTCGCCCGGCGCTCCCCTACACCCCCGGGAACGACGCCGCCGGCATCGTCGAGGCGGTGGGAGACGGAGTCCGGGGGGTCGCCGCGGGCGACCGCGTGTACACCTCGGAGACGGTGACCGGCGCCTACGCGGAGCTTGCCCTCTGCGACGCGGCACGGGTCCACCCGCTTCCCGGCAGCGTCTCGTACGCGCAGGGAGCCGCGGTCGGTGTGCCGTGCGCCACCGCCTGGCGCGCCCTCTTCCAGCGGGCGCGGGCCGTCCCGGGAGAGACGGTCCTGGTCCACGGAGCGAGCGGCGGCGTGGGATCGGCGGCGGTGCAGATCGCAAGGGCCGCCGGACTGCGCGTCTTCGGCACGGCGGGGACGACGGAGGGGATCGCCCTGGTCCTGCGCGAGGGGGCGCACGCCGTCTTCGACCACCGTTCGGCGGGGTACATGGAAGAGGCGGTGGCGGCGACGGGTGGACGGGGGTTTGATGTCATCCTCGAGATGCTCGCCAACGTGAACCTCGCGCGGGATCTCAAGGCCATCGCGATGGGCGGGCGGGTCGTCGTGATCGGCAGCCGGGGGACCGCGGAGATCGACCCGCGGGATACGATGGCGCGGGACGCCTCGGTCGTCGGCATGTCCCTCTTCAATATATCGGATGTCGATCGGGCCATCGTGCACGCCGCCCTCGTCGCGGGGCTCGAGAACGGGACGCTTCGCCCTGTCATCGGCCGGGAGTTGCCGCTTTCCGCGGCGCCGGAGAGCCACGTCGCCGTGATGTCGCCCGGCGCCAGGGGAAAGATCGTCCTCCTTCCTTGACCGGGATCGGAGTTGAAAGGGGCAGCATGGAAACGAGAAACCGGTCGACGCTCTTTTCCGGGCTGGTCGTGAGCATCGAGCAGTTCGAGGTCCGGATCGGGGAGAAGGGGTGGCACACCTACCAGATCGTGCGGCACCCGGGCGGCGTCGGCGTCCTCCCGCTGCACGACGACGGTACGGTCACGCTGATCCGGCAGCTGCGGCCCGCGGTCGGCGGCACGCTCCTCGAGATCCCGGCAGGCAGGCTTCAACCGGGCGAGGAGCCGGCCGCGTGCGGCGGCAGGGAGATGGCCGAGGAGACGGGACTCTCCGCCGGCAAACTGGTCCCCCTCGGTTATTTCTACCCTTCCCCCGGCGTCTTCGACGAGGTGATCCACCTGTTCCTCGGCACCGGGCTGTCGCAAAGGAAAGCGGAGCCCGAGCATTACGAGGAGATCGCGACGGTGCGGATGCCGATCGGGGAAGCGCTTCGCCTCGCGGCATCGGGGGAGATCCGGGACGGGAAAACGATCGCGGCGCTGCTGCGGGCCGGCAGCGTCCCGAGGTAACATTCCGCTCCGCGGCCGTGGCAGCGGCGAAGGGAATGCACGCCGTGCCTGGCCGCTCCGAACATGTGCCGCTGACGGACCCTGTGGTATCTTCTTGGAACGCCGTCGATTCCGCCCCGGAGGGTTCGCGCACATGGCACGCGCCAACGAGCATTACCTCAAGCTGAAAGCCGGGTACCTTTTCCCGGAGATCGGGCGCCGGGTCCGGGCCTTCGCCGCGGCGAACCCGTCCGCGAAGGTCATCCGCCTCGGGATCGGCGACGTCACGCGTCCGCTGCCGCCCGCGGTCCTGTCGGCGTTCCACGACGCCGTCTCCGAGCTCGGCGACGAGAAGACGTTCATGGGGTACGGCCCCGAGCAGGGGTACGACTTCCTCATCGACACGCTGATCGAAAAGGCGTACGCCCCGCTGGGCGTCCACCTCAAGCGGAGCGAGATCTTCATCTCCGACGGATCCAAGTGCGACACGGCGAACATCCTCGACATCTTCGCCCTCGACAACAAGGTGGCGATCGGCGACCCGGTCTATCCGGTCTACAACGACACGAACGTGATGATCGGCCGCTCCGGTCCGGCCGACGAGCGCGGATATTACCAGGGGATCGTCTACCTTCCGTGCACCGAGGCGAACGGCTTCTTTCCCGACGTCCCGAAGGAGAAGGTCGACGTCGTCTACCTGTGCTCCCCGAACAACCCGACGGGCACGGTCGCGACGAAGGGGCAGCTCAAAGGGTGGGTCGACTACGCCCTCGCGAACGACGCGGTGATCTTCTTCGACGCGGCCTACGAGGCGTTCATCACGGAGTCCGGCTATCCCCGCTCGATCTACGAGATCGAGGGCGCGAAGCGTTGCGCCGTCGAGTTCCGCAGCTTCTCCAAGACCGCCGGCTTCACCGGCGTGCGGTGCGCGCTGACGGTGGTGCCGGAGGAGGTGACGGCGAAGACTCCGACGGGCGAACGGGTTCCTCTGAACAAGCTGTGGAATCGCCGGCAGACGACCAAGTTCAACGGGGTCTCCTACCCCGTGCAGAAGGCGGCGGCGGCGGTCTATTCCGACGAGGGTTGGCGGCAGACGAAAGGGATCGTCGACTACTACATGGGAAACGCGAAGATCATCCGCGAGGGTCTTTCGGGCGCCGGGCTCACCCTTTACGGCGGGGTCAACGCCCCCTACATCTGGCTGAAGACCCCGGGCGGGGTCTCTTCCTGGGATTTCTTCGACCGGCTCCTCACGGAATGCCATGTGGTCGGGACACCCGGGAGCGGATTCGGGCCGTCGGGGGAGGGATTCTTCCGGCTGTCGGCCTTCGGCAACCGCGACAACGTGGTGGAAGCGGTGGAGCGGATCCGGAAGAACCTGAGGTAACCGGTGCGGCCGGGGGTACCTCTCAGCCCTTGCCGGGTTTTGTTCCAAGGCTCCCGGGCGGCATCGGGAAATGGGACACGTTTCCCTGGGGCGCGGCGAGGGAGACGATCTTGTTCGTCCCCTCCTTCTCGACCTCGTCGATGCGCACCACGGCCTGCAGCGGGATGTAGGTGCGCTTGACGCCGGCGAACTCGGACTTCAGCCGCTCCTCCGACGGGTCAACGAGCACGCCGCCCCGGTTGCCGAAGAGGATCTCCTCGACCTCGACGAAGGCGAACAGTTCCCCCTGGCCCACCTTCCGCGCGTAAAGTTCGTACAGGCTCTCCTGGTTCCGGAAGAGCACCCTGTAGACGGACTTCGTCTTCACCGGGGTCGGCAGGCCGTCAGTTCTTGTGACGGTAGAGGATGAGGCCGTGGGTCGGGTCGTAGGGGGAGACGCCGATCGTCACGCGGTCCCCCGAGATGACGCGGATCCTGAACCGGCGCATGGCGCCGCCAAGCTTCGCCGTGAGCGTGTGGCCGTTTTCGAGCCGGACGACGAAATGGCCGCCGCCCCGGGCCTCGGTCACAGTTCCTTCGAGATTCGCCAGGTCGTCCTTCGCCAAGATTTTTCTCGCTTTCCCTTTTCCATCAACTTACCACACCTCGGCCGGGAAAGCCCGGGGGATCGCCCGCCATCAGAAGGAAGCCGTCACCTTGACCCGGAACGACCTCCCGTCCTGCGGGATCAGCTCCTGCAGGTGCTCCGGCCCGCCCAGGTCGGAATAGGATCGGTCCAGGAGGTTGTAGACGGTGGCCGAAGCGTCCACCCCCTTGACCAGTTCCCGGGCATGGAGCGTCAGGTTGAGGACCGCGTACCCGCCTGCCGGGGTGCTGTGGGCCGGCCGGGCCGGTTCCCGGTGTCCGATGAACTGCCCCTCGATCCCCGCGAAGATTTTCCCCGGGTACAGCGGGGCGATCCCGTTCGCCTGGATCGTGTACGGGGGAGAATTTGGGAGACGTTCGCCGGTGGCGCCGTCCTTCGTCCGCTGGAGGTTGCCGGAGACCCGCCCCTCGAAGCCGCTATCCCACTTCCCGGCCAGCTCCACCTCGACCCCCCATCCCCCTGGCCTCCCCCAGATTCCGGGACACATCGAGGCTGTCCGCGGGGTCGGTGACCACCCCGATCGGGTCCTTGATCCTGTTTTCATACGCAGCGACGACCGAGCGAAGGTTCTTTCCGAGACCCTGCTCCCAGACCACCTCGAGGGTACGAATCCGCTCGGGTTTCAGGTCCGGACTCGCCTTCTGCGTGAGACCGCCGTCGTTCCAGTACAGCTCGAAGGGGGTCGGCGCACGGAACGCCTGCCCGTAGAGCAGCTTCAACGCAGTCGTCTCCCGGGGTGACCAGATCAGGGCTGCCCGGGGGTTCGTCGTCCCGCCGAAGGTCCCGTAGTGGTCGTGCCGAATCCCCACGTTGAGCAGGAGCCCCTCGGCGAGCCGGACCTCGTCCTGCAGGAAAAGGGCCCAGACATAGCTGTTCCGGTTCGTGTCCAGGAAGGACGTGAACGGATCCTCGGCGAAGATCGTCTGCGTGATCCGGTAGATCCTCCGATATTCGGCGCCGGCCGTCGCGGTGTGCCGTTCGAGCAGCGTCCGCGTGACTTTCGTCTCCGCCCCCCAAGACCGTGCCTCCGCCCGGTCCCGCATCACGAGCCGGAACGGGGCAATCGGGTTCATCATCGGGTCCTCCATGGTCATCTTCGAGTCGAAACTGCTCCAGTCCCAGAAGAGCCGGGCCTGAACCGACGTCCCGTCGTGCTCCTTCTCGTACCGCGCCTCGGTGAAATACGACTCGTCCAGATACCAGCCGGTCGGGTCCGGGAAGACCGCCCCGAAGGAGGAGGTCGGGATGTCCTTGTCCCGGCGGACGTACCCGCCGGTGAGCGTGAACGCCCCCAACGAAGCGGACCCGAAGAACCGCCGGTTCCGCACCCCGTCCAGGCCCTGGGCCACTCCGTTGTTTGTCGCCGGATCGTTGAACTCGGGGAAGAACAGGTCCTCCCGGGGCCGGTCGAGGGCGGAAACCGAAAGGAGGACCTCCGCCCCGTTCCTGAACCGGTTCCCGTACGTCAGGCGACCCCGCAACCCCCGTGGATGCTCCCCTTCCAACGAGGCCTCCCCTCCCTTCACCGACTCCCCGCGCCGGGTGATCACGTTGATCACCGCGAAGAAGGCGTTGCTGCCGTACAGGGAGGAACCGGGGCCCCGCACGATCTCCACCCGGTCCACCAGATCCAGATCGAGGAGGAAATCCTCCCCCAGGTACGCCTGGTTGTAGACGTCGTCGTTCATGCGATGACCGTCCACCAGGATGAGGATCTTCGTATTCGAGTCGCCGGGAGGAAGGAATCCGCGCACGCCGACCCAGTGGTTGGAACGATCGTAGGAGACGTGGAACCCCCGGACGGTCCGCAGGAGATCCGCCAGGGTCTTCCACCCGTACTTCCGGATCTCCCGGGAGGTGGCGACCGTCACGGAGGAGGGCGCCTCGGAGCTTTTCTGCTCGAAGCGCGAGGCGGCGTAGACCGGGATGTTCATGAGATCTTCCAGGCTCATGGTCTCCAGCGCGGCCGCCGAGAGCGGCGCCGCGAAGGCGGCCCCCGGGTGCGCGGATACCGCGAGGATCAGGACCGCGAGGCCGATCCCGACTTTTCCTGCGACGTGGCCGGTTCTCATACGGTCATCCTCCTGTTTTCCACCAACAGCCGGGTGAACTCCGCCGCGGGGACGGCCTTGCTGAAGAAGAACCCCTGCGCCAGGTCGCAGCCGAACGATTTCAGCAGATCCATTTGTTCCACCCGTTCCACACCCTCCGCGATCACCTCGATGTTCAGGGAATGCGCCATCGCGATGATCGTTTTCACGATCGTCCGGTCTTCGGGGTTGCGGTCCATTTCCCGGATGAAGGACATGTCGATCTTCAGAAGG
>Ga0265292_1002772_pt1 | contig 11654 bp, 11 predicted proteins | sample Munlanlewell296A_FD_189080 | JGI IMG/M metagenome (GOLD analysis project Ga0265292, IMG submission 189080) | Leachate microbial communities from a municipal landfill in Southern Ontario, Canada - Leachate well 296A | ecosystem: Engineered > Solid waste > Landfill > Unclassified | place: Canada...
AGAGTTCTGCTGACTACATAAAAGTAAATTCCTACTCCGCTCTTGTGATGGTTGGAATGCTTATCATAGGTCTTTTATATATTCTTATTAAATCCCTTGTTTTTCATGACTCACACATAAAACCAAATGTAACATCAAAGCTATTTTCACTAAATGTTCATTCATTAATTCAAGGGTCATTTGATCTTTATACTCAAGGAGCTATCTGGCTTTCATATTCCTATCTTTTGTTAATTGTTAATGGGATTATGACTTTATCAAAGCTTATGTATCCACAGGTGTTTTTTATTACTCTTGGATCAACAGTTCTAACTACTGTTCTTTTTGTATTTGATGTTGAGGAGGAGATAAAGATTAAAAGTGAAGATAAAGAATATTATGATATGGATAAAGAATTTTTATCAGAAAGGGAAATGGAATGATTAAAAGAATATTTAAAACACTAACTAACTCTGCTCTTGTTGTTCTTCTTCTTGGAATGCTTATTCTTCCTATTACTTCAATGGGAATAATGAAGTTTAAAGAGAATTCAACTGTTCTTTCTGCTGAGGATGAAAGGGAACAAGTAGATGAGAGGTTAAATATTGATAGAACTAATGTGCCTGATGAGGTTGAAGAAGTAATAATGAGACTTGAAAGAGAATATTATCAATCATCAGGGTCTGCTCCAACACAGGAATAAAAGTAAGTTAAGATTATCCAAGTTCTGGAAGAAAGAATATTACTATCATTGTTATTAATCCCCAAAGAACAACTGAAGCAAGGAGAGGTTTATCAGAAAGAAGAGCTCTTTCTGGAGATTCCCCTTCTTCTTTTTCATAAATTACATAAAGATATCTTGCAATTCCATATATAACTACAGGGATAGTTAACATCATAAGTTTGGGGCTTTTCATTACTGAAGGAAGAAATACTGATATTTTTGTACTTACTCTTGATGGAGAAATCATAAACGAGAATAGTGAGTAAGTAAGAATGGTGTATGCTGCAGACATTGATATCATGCTGTCCAGCAGGGTATCTGGGTAGTGTCTTAAAGTCTTCCTTGTTTCAACATCTTTTGCCGAACCTAAAAGCTTAGCGAGGATAGTTTTTTCTGATCTTCTTTTTCCAAAAGCAAGAAGCATAGATATTCCTATTGTTGTTAAGGCAAGCCAAGAAGATACAGATGTTTTTGATGCAAACCCTCCTGCAAATACTCTTATCACAAACCCTGATGCAACTATTAATGAATCTAAAATAATTACATTTCTAAAATAGAAAGAGTATGAAAGCTGCAAAATTATGTAAAAAACAAGAATCATGGAAAAGTAGTCATCAAGATAAGTGAAGGAATATATTATTGATCCTGCAATTAAAACTAAGGATACAAATAGAGCTAAAGGCATACTTAGTTTTCCAGATGCAATTGGTCTGTTCTTTTTTATTGGGTGAAGTCTATCTCTTGGAGCATCTACAATATCATTTAGAAAGTATGCTCCTGAGGACATTGCACAAAATACAATAAAGGCTTTAAGTGATAAAGAAAAGGTATCTCCCATAAACAGTCTTGCAGCAAACACGGGGGCGGCAAATATACTTAGGTTTTTTAACCACTGTCTTGGCCTTGCTGTTCTTATTATTTGATATAGTTTCTGAATCATTACCTTGATGATAAGGGTTTTAGGGATATTTCTCAAGCTTCAATCTTGTAGCCAAAACCTCTAACTGTTTTAATAAATTTCTTTCCAACATACCTCTTTAAATGCTCTCTAAGACTTCTTACATGGACCTCAACCGTATTGCTAAGTACATATATTCCTTCTTCCCAAACATGTTCTAATATTTCTTCTTTTGAAACTACTCTTCCCTTGTTTATTAAAAGATATTCAAGTAAATCAAATTCTTTTCTTCTTAATTGAAGTTGTTTGTTATTTACATAAGTTTGTTTCTTCTTTATATCTATTTCAATCTTCCCAGCTTTTATTATATTTCCAGAAACTAATGTTCCACTTCTTCTAGCAAGGGCTCTAACTTGAGCCATAAATTCATCTACATTTACAGGTTTATGTAGAGTAACATCTGCTCCAGCATCTAAGCTTCTTACTTTATGTGCAGATTCATTAATTTCAGATAGAAGCATTATTGGGGTCTTTATATCTGCGCTCCTTGTCATCTTACATACTTCAATTCCATCAATGTCAGGAAGGACAGAATCAACTACCATTACATCATAGTCGTTAATTTGAGATAGATATGTTCCATCGGACCCACTGGAAGCTACATCTACTATGTAGCTTTTCTCAGCTTCATTTAACACATCTTCAAATAAGTTCTTGTCGTCTTCAATAAACAGAAGTCTCATCTTAATCAGTAATTTTTGATATACGTTATTCTATATATAAATATTAAATGAAGATTAAGTGATAAAGCAAACTATAGGGGGTTATGAATTTGAATTCGCAGTAACCTTTTCTTTTTTATTTAGTCCAGCACTTAAGATTATTAAAAGAAATGCAACAACTCCTGCAATAACACAAGCTACCTTAAACACAACCTTTTCTGGAGACAAGAGTCCGATGATTCCAAAGATAGCAGTTGCTAACCAATAGAATAGTGCTACTTTGCTTATACTCCACCCTTTATCTAAAAGTATATGGTGTAAATGACCTCTATCTCCTTTAAATGGGCTTTTTCCTTTAACCAATCTTCTTGTTACTGTAAAAAAAGCATCTAGAAATGGAATAAGAATAATAAGAACAGAAACTGTAATCTTTGCTTTAGCAAGAATAGCTAAACTTGCAATAACAAGACCTGCAGACATAGCTCCAAAGCCCCACATGACCTGGGAAGGGTGCCAATTGAATCTTACTGATCCAAAAGAAGCTCCTGCACTAATTGCAGCTAGGGTTGCTATTTGAATATGATAGGGCTCTAATTCCTTAAATCTTAATGCAAGAAGAGCAACAATAATTGAAGCTATTCCAACAATCCCTGGGAATTGTCCATCAACTCCATTTGACCAGGATAATACATTCATAAGCCATACAACCCAAACTCCGGTTAGTAAAACTGGAATAAGCGGAAGTATTCCAGATCCTATATTAAATTCAAAAAGGTTTAGATTTATTGCTCCTCCAAGCGGGTTGCTGACTGAATAAATCATTACTCCAGAAAATACAACGGGAAGAACTGAAGTAAAAAGGAGAAAGAGTCTCAAGACAGGATTCTCCAGCAATCTGTAATTTGAAGTTGGGTGTGTGTTTTGATAATCATCTATGAGTCCCAAGACTGCGGTCATAATTACTGAAAGATAAAGTCCAGTAAAACTTCTTGATACTCCTACAAATATTATTGATGAAATTAAAAATACAACTGCATACACAAAACCCCCTCCTCTTGCAGAAGGAGATTGAAGAACCATTCCAGGATGTACATGAACTTGAGGATTAGTAACTAACTTTCTTTTTTGAGCAAAATCAATAAAAGAGGGCATTATTAAGTAAATTAAAAAGAATGAAGTTAGAAATGCTGGTAAAAGACTAATATATAATGGGTTTATTATTGGTTTAAATGGAATAGAAGATATAATAATTATTCTAAATACCGAAGAGAATAAAAATACATTACAGAATGAAACACAAAGCCAAACTAGATCCTCAAAATACTTAATGTAGTATTTGTTAAGAAGAACAAGCAGAAGTCCAAATAAACTAATGGCAAGAGATATTAATGGAATAAGAAAAAGAGTAAATTTAGGAGCAAGCTGCAAATCTCCCCAAAGTTTTGTATACCAAAACGGTATTTTGTCACTAATATATTTGTATCTTATTGCAATATAAAGAAAAGTGATTAGAGAAATTAAAGAATTCAAAAAGAATCTTGATAAAGTTTTATTCTTTAGCTTTTCTAATAGAATTTGTGTTGTTTTTATTATTTTTTTATCTAGTCCCATTTATTTTTCTTAGCTTAATTATCTACCTCAATTTTCTTAATTATCTTATCCCTATTATCTTACTTTAGGAGTGTGATATAAATTCTTAAATTTCTTCCCAAAAAGCATCATTGTTTGAGCATGAATCCATGGCAAGAATGAATATGTTAGTAAATTCAACATGATAAGAGGTCCTTCAAGATAAGTTAGATTCCTTCTTACCCATGACCATTCTTTTGGAGGGGGACAAGTGAATTTCTTTCTAAAGAATGTTCCTGGAATCATAAATACCAAGGTTAAAGTAAGAATCGTACTCATGATATCAGGCAAGCTGTACGCAAAGCTTGATTGTTTAACAAAGGGGTTAACAAGAGTGACTATTCCAAACCCAAAGGTTATTAAAAAGACTGTATTAACAAGAAGAACCCTCTCTTTCAAGTGTCTTACAATCCATCCAACTTTCTTTGATGATTTTATCTTTTTGTTCTTTAAGAAGCCTTTCATTGAAAGAGGAAAATCCACTACTCCCCATCCCCATCTTAAAAGCTGTCTATATAAACTTTTGTGTGAATCAATATAGTTTTTACCTTCTACTGCATCTGCAGAATAAGGAATAAAAAATGGAATTCCATCAAATTCTCCATCTCTTACAAAGAATGCTCTCCAATAAAAAATAGTATCGTCAGCTCCCAGTGCTACATCAAAATAACCAGCATCAATTAGAGTTTGAAGAGAAGTGGAGAATGCAGAAAATGTTTTTCTTACTTTTCCTTTTGATACACCCCAATCAGATAAAACTCCAAGAGTTACTGCATTTGCTTCAAGTCTCATCATTAGAGGAACTCTCCACAAGTTATTATCAAAAAGAGGAACAGCAGATGAATAAAAATGATTGTCTCTTTTGTCTGTTGTTAAATAAAGATGGGTAAATCTTGCAATGTACTGTCTATCCAGTACATGATCAGAATCCAGATTGCTAAATGTGTAGTTTCTAATGTTTTCTCCAAGATTTTTTAATTCTTCAACTGCATGAGATGTTCCCCAAGCTCTATTTGCTCCTCCATCTCCAATTGCCTCCCCAGGAATACCAGCTGGATGAATAAAAAACATTATTTTATAAAAATCCTTATCTTTTTCTCCAATTACTTTTCTTATTCTTTCAATAACTTCACTTGAATATTTTTCTTCAACAGTAAAAACAAGAACCATTTGGGATGAGGGAAATGTTTGATTATAAATACTATCTATACACCCTTTTAATACCTGCTCTGGTTCATTTACAACTGGAATTACTAACATGTGTCTAATGTCAGATAAGCTAGAGGGAAGTGTTTCTTTATCGGGGAGAGTTAAGAAATCAAGCTTTTGACATTCTAAATACCAATCTTCTGCCATTTCTTCTTTGTATGTTCTAAATCCCCTAAATAAACCAAGTGTGTGTCTCAAAGCAAGATAGGACCAGTAAACAGTGAGAAATGTTAAAAGATATACCATTGCTGGAGGGTATAAAAGCCCTAACCATATGGGAGATGTGAGTAAACTCCATGTTAAGATACCAAGGAGTATTTCAAGAAATCTATGTATAAACCTATCATTTTTTTCTACAAAAGAAGGTGTCATATGCTAAAAAGTTTGCAGGTGTTTTCATAAGAACTGTTAGATACTTCCTCAAAGGATTTTTGTTTTACCTGTGCGACTTTTTCAGCAACAATTTTAACATATTTAGGATAATTTATCTCTCCTCGTATTATCTGGGGAGGAAGATAGGGAGCGTCAGTTTCAACTAAAAACCTGTTCATAGGTACGTTTTTAACTACTTCTAACAAGGCTTCTTTCTTAGGATAAGTTATTAGATTAGAAAAGGAGATATAGAAACCTAGATTTAGTACTTTTTGTGCAAATTCCCAGTCTGAATCAAAACAGTGTACTACCCCTATTAAGTCAAAACCAGCATGTTTCTCTAATAACTCTAGTATTTGTTTATCTCCATTTCTGTTATGAATAATTATTGGAAGGCTATTTTCTTTAGCGAGCTTTATCTGCATCTCAAATATTTCTATTTGTTCTTGTATGCTTCTTTGTTTTTCCCAATTTGATATATCTACACCACATTCTCCAATTGCTCTTATTTTCTTTGATCTTTTTAAATTCTCTCTAAGGGAATTCTCTAAATCTTTAACTTCTACTCCAATATCTTCGTGTGGATATATTCCAATGGAACAATAAACATTTTTTATTTCCTTCGCTATTTGTATTGCTATTGTATTTTCTTTTATGGATGTTCCTACTGTTATAAATTTATCTACTTTATTTTCCTTTGCTTCAGAAAGGATTTGATTTAAAGGTATTTTGTAGTTTTTATGTATTAAATGACAGTGAGAATCAATAAGCATAATAAAAATATAGCATAGATATAAAAGTGAGCAGATAAGTCAAAACTATGAGATTACTTAATTAACTCTTTAAACTCATCCCCATCTAACGTTTCTTTCTCAAGCAGTTTTTCTGAAACCTTATCAAGAATATGTCTTTTCTCAGTTAATATTCTTTTTGCCTCTTGGTAGCAACCACCTATAATCTTTTCTATCTCGCTATCAATCTTTGCAGACATTTCATTACTTATTGGAGAAGATTCTCCAAATTCTTTTGCAAGCCATAAAAATTCACTTTTAGATTCATAAAAGATTGGACCAAGAGAACTCATTCCATACTCTGTTACCATCTTTCTTGCTAATTCCGTAGCTCTTTTAATATCATTTGAGGCTCCTGCTGTAAATTCATTAAATACAATATCTTCTGCTGCTCTTCCACCAAGCATAGTGGTAATTAGAGAAGTAATTCTTGTTTGTGTTAGCTGGTATCTATCTCTTTCTGGAGGAACATCTGTATGGCCTAAAGTTTGTCCTCTTGCAACAATAGAAACTCTTTGAACAGGATCTGATTCCTTAACAGTTGTTGCAACAAGAGCATGTCCTGATTCATGATACGCAGTCATTCTTTTTTCCTCTTCAGTCTGCAAGGTTCTTCTTTCTGACCCTATTGTTACCTTTAAAGAAGCTTCTTCTAAGTCCTTTTCCATAACTTTATCTCTATTTTCTCTTGCAGTTAAAATTGCAGCTTCATTTAACATGTTTTCAATATCTGCTCCGCTAAACCCAACTGTCTTTCTTGCAAGTTTTTCTACCTGAACATTCTCATCCATTGGTTTTCCTACCATATGTATTTTTAATATTTCTTCTCTATCTTTAAGATCAGGAAGTGGGATTGAGATTGTTCTATCAAATCTTCCAGGTCTAATTAAAGCTGGGTCAAGCATGTCTGGTCTATTGGTAGCAGCCAATACAATTACATTTGCCCTTACATCAAACCCATCCATTTCAATTAAGATTTGATTTAAAGTTTGTTCTCTTTCATCGTGTCCTCCACCTATGCCCATTCCTCTTTGTCTTCCAATTGCATCAACCTCATCAATAAAGATTAAGCTTGGTTGCTTTTCTCTTGCCATATTGAATAAATCACGAACTCTTGATGATCCAACTCCAACTAACATTTCCATGAATTCACTTCCTGCAACACTAAAGAAAGGTACGCCTGCTTCTCCTGCAATAGCACGGGCAAGAAGTGTTTTTCCAACTCCAGATGGACCAATAAGGAGTACTCCCTTTGGAATTCTTGCTCCAAGCTTTCTATATTTTGCTGGAAATTTAAGAAAATCAACAATCTCCATCATTTCTCTTTTGGCTTCTTCACATCCTGCAACATCTTTGAATGTTATCTTTTGTTGTCCTTTTAAAAATATCTTTGCTCGGGACTTTCCAAAAGACATAATTTCTCCGCTTTGCCCTCTCATTTGTTTAAGTAAGAAGAAAAGAATAAGAAGAGGAACTGCAAACATAAGAAGGGGGGATAATATATCTACTAGTCCAAGTTTGTGTTCTATTTCTAGCTTTCCTCCAATCTTTGTAATATCTACGTTATTATTTTTAAGTACCTGATCAAAGCTTATATCACTTTCTTTTTTAGTAGTTACTTTAGTTCCATCTCTTTGTAAAACATCAATCTTGTCTCCGTTTACTTTTATATCTTGTACTTTTCCATCGTTTATTAGTTTTACTACATCATTAAGGGGTACTTCTTGGGATGAATTAATACCGCTAACAGACCCAAATATTAAATAGATTGCAAATATTAGAAATAGATAAAAGAAGACATTTCCAAAGATAGTTGGTCTTTTGACTTGGATTATTATCTTTTTAGGTAATTTAAATTTAGTTTTTTGCTTTTTAGTGCTTTTAGCTTTTTGTTGAGCCATAGCTTAAAGAGTATACATCAAATGATTGAATACTTCATATAATTTTGGTGTCAACGGGTGGAGTTGGACCACCGACCTAGCGCTTATGAAACGCCCGCTCTACCGCTGAGCTACGTTGACAAGTAAACTGATTATACAAACAAAGGATGAACAAAAAAAGCACCTGAGTGCTTGGTTGCGGGACCTGGATTTGAACCAGGACCCCCGGATTATGAGCCCGGTGAGGTGCCATTCCTCCATCCCGCGTCATTGCGTACTAAATCTAACAAATAAGTACCTTAAAGTCAAAAGGGCTAAAAGAACAGTTTATACCATGAATACCAATTCTTATCTCTTGTATCATTCTTCTTTCTTTCACTTGATCCAGATAGTACACTTTCTGTACTGCTTTTTACATCTTCTCCAACAACAATATAAACCTTTTCTCCAGGTTTAATTAAATTAAGATCCTCTCTTGCCTTTTCTTCTATGTATTCCTCTGTCTTTTTGTATTCAATTTCTTCCTCAATATTCTTTTTCTCACTTTCAAGCTGAGATATCTCATTTTTTACATCATCCAATCTTCCCTTGCTTTTAAATACAAAGAGTGAAGACTTGATTAAGCTTATAGATACAACAAATAACAATGTTGTACCTAAAATATACTTAAACTTAGTTGATTTGGACATTAACCTCATAATAGGCAATATATTGACACTTTTCAACACATTTGATAATCTAGCCCATAGAATTTACATTCACTTGCCTATTTGGTATAATAGGCAACTACTAAAGGTTAATTTCTGTCTAAAGGAAAATTATGACCAAACTACAAACAACTCATAAAAAGTTTATAGAAGAATTAAAATCTGAAGGAAGATCGGAAGCAACTCTTGTTGCCTATAACAAGGATATTGATCAAATAGTATCTTTCTTATCAAAACAAGGTGTTGAGAATGTTGAGGATATGAAGATTGAACATCTTGAAGGCTTTATGAAAAGTTTAGCTGATCAAAACTACACTCCTAAATCAATTTCAAGAAAAACAAATGCTGCAAGAACATTTATTAAATACTTAACTAAAGAAGGATATCTTACAGAAGATATATCAGATCAGTTAAAACATCCTAAGCTTGAGATAAAAGCACCAAGAATATTAACTAAACTTGAATATAGAGCATTAAGAGATGCTGCAAAAGGTGATAACAGATCATATGCCATGATTGAGGTACTACTTCAAGCTGGGTTAACTATTTCAGAACTTGCAGGAATTAAGTTAGAACAATTAGATATCAAAAATGAAACAGGTTCTGTCTTTATTCCTAAGAAAAACAATAGAGAAGAAAGAACAATTCCTTTAAATAAAGCTGTTGTTGAAGCTGTTAATAAATATATTAATGAATCAAGACCAAAGATGGAGAAATCTACTAATCTTTTTATTACCAAAACTGGAAGACCATTACTTATCAGAAATATTAGATCAACAATTGATAGGTTCTTTAGATTAGCTGGAGTAGAAAATGCCAAGGTTAATGATTTAAGACATACTTTTGTTGCTCATCACATTAGAAATGGAGTAAATCTAACTTATCTTGCTAAAGTTTCAGGACATAAGAGAGTCTCCACTACTGAAAGATACCTAACTTACGTTGAGAAACCTGAAAAGAGTGAGAAGACAGAGCTTTCAATATTATAACTAATAATTGAAATTTAAAATCAAGAAACGACCTTACTTAGGTCGTTTTTTGTATATTATAGATAATCAATTGACTATAAATCAAGTTAATGTAATCTTCGTTTATATGAAATTAAATAGATCTATTAACAAGAACAAAACAGCTGATAACATTAAGGTTTTTAAACCTAAATCCATAGGAGATTTTAGTGGATTATTAAAAAACAAGAAACACAAACTCACAAAAGAAGATACATACGGTGTCTGGTTGGAAAGGTATATTAGGTACCAAAAACAAAATTAGATTTTCTGGTGGGTGATCCAGGACTCGAACCTGGAACCGAGCGTGTATAAGACGCTTGCTCTGCCAATTGAGCTAATCACCCAAGACTTATATTTCCTCTGCTAGTATCTCTTCTACCTTCTCTTCTTCCTTTAGGTCCTTTCTTCTTTGCACTATACTATCTTTTTCCATCATTTCTAGCAACTCCTCTACTACCTTAATTAGAGCTGCCTCTAGGGTAAAGTCTGATTCATCAGAGTAGTATTCCTTGCCGTTTAGATCAAGATTTACCTTTACACTAAATAGGTTCTCTGGGGCTGTATTTAAAACTATTCTTGCAAAACAGCTATCTTGTGGTAGGTGTTTTGTTCTTGACTCTATTCTTTCAAATTTATTCTTAGTTAGTGTTTCCATACTGGGAGATAGATCTATATTATCGGAAGTTATTTGATATTTCATATCTGTATTTTATCATTTTGAGAACAGTTTAAATGTTTATTCTATGCTTATTTGCTAGAATAATGCTATGGACAAACTAAAAACATTCTTTTATGTATTTAGGAAGAGCATCTCTTCTCCTGAGTACTACAAGGAGCTGTTAGAAACCAAGTTTGCATACACTGTTAAATACTATATTTTCTTATCTCTAATACTTTCTTTAATAATATCTTGTGTAGTGAGTATTAAAGCTATACCAAGTTCTAGAGTTGGTTTAAGAATAGTGTCAGAAGAGATTAAAAAGATTTATCCAGATGATTTGATAATTAATGTTAAGGATGGAAAGTGGAACATTAATAAACCAGAACCCTATATCATCCCACTTCCTAATATACCTGAGAATACTCTACCCGAGAGTGACATCAAGAATATTATTGTATTTTACAAACAAGGAACAGTAGAGGATTTAGATAATTTTAAAACATTTTCTTTGGTTAATGAAACAAATGTTTTAGCTAAGGACAAGTATTCAGGAATGAGAGTTTATCCCATTAAGGATTTTCCTAATTTTGATATAGATAAATCAAAGGTTAATGAGGTTATTGATAGAATGTATGAGTACTTAAAGTATATTCCATTCTTTTTACCTTTAATTATCTTTTTAGGACAGATTCTATTTAATTTCTTAGGAACGAAGGTTATTTATATTCTTTGGATCGGACTAGTTCTTTTTCTATTTTCTTTTATTAGAAAGAATAAACTTAGTTATTTATCTGCTTGTAGGATTGGGATACATACTATGACTTTACCTTTATTGTTTGAGGTTATTTTAAGTTTGGCTAAGGTAAATGTTCCTATCTTTGGATGGTTTTTTCTAGTAAATGTTATTCTTTCTCTTTATGTTTTAGAGAAAATATACAAGAAAGAAGAGACATTGAACCCTAAAATTTAGTGTGTTAGTATCTTTACGCTAAGCAGTCCCCTGTAGCTCAATGGTAGAGCAGGTCCCTGTTAAGGACAAGGTTAGTGGTTCGAATCCACTCGGGGGAGCCAA
>Ga0265292_1002773_pt1 | contig 11654 bp, 7 predicted proteins | sample Munlanlewell296A_FD_189080 | JGI IMG/M metagenome (GOLD analysis project Ga0265292, IMG submission 189080) | Leachate microbial communities from a municipal landfill in Southern Ontario, Canada - Leachate well 296A | ecosystem: Engineered > Solid waste > Landfill > Unclassified | place: Canada...
GAATCGGTTACCTGTTTGGATTTATCGGCCATCACGAGAAAACGGGTATACACTTCATCCAGGTTCCCGTTGGTATATCGATATCCAATACGGTCGAGGTGATGTTTCAGAGCTGCACGACCTGAGCGGGCGGTGAGGACGATGCTCGATTCATCAACTCCGACTGTGATCGGATCGATGATTTCATAATTCTCACGGTTTTTCAGCACTCCATCCTGATGAATGCCGGATGAGTGTGCAAAAGCGTTCCGTCCGACAATGGCCTTATTGGGCTGAACAGGCATGTTCATCAGGGATGAGACCATCCGGCTGGTTTGCATGATCAGGGGAGTATTGATGGTGGTGATCACCGGGAAATCCTTTCGGGTTCGCACCGCCATTACAACCTCCTCCAATGAACTATTCCCTGCCCGTTCGCCGATCCCATTGATGGTAACCTCCACCTGCCGGGCTCCGTTCATCACACCGGCGAGGGAATTGGCCGTGGCCATTCCGAGGTCGTTGTGGCAATGGGTTGACAGGATAGCTTTATGGATATTCGAAACATTATCAACCAAATATTTGATTTTTTCACCGTACTCATAAGGCATGCAATAACCGGTAGTATCCGGTATGTTAACCACTGTTGCTCCGGCCTTGATCACAGCCTCCACAACCCGGGCGAGGTATTCGTTATCGGTCCGGCCGGCATCTTCAGCAAAGAATTCAACATCCTCAACAAAACGTTTAGCATATTTCACTGCATGAATAGCGCGATCGATAATTTCCTCCGGATTTGATTTCAGTTTGAGTTGAATATGATAGGGAGAGGTGCCGATTCCCGTATGGATTCTCGGTCGTTTAGCACTTTTAAGCGCTTCAGCGGCAACTTCGATATCCTTCTCAACAGCTCTGGTGAGACCGCAAACGATGGGTTCGCGAACGGCCTTTGCAATTTGCACGACGGCCTCAAAATCCCCGGGACTTGAAACCGGGAACCCTGCCTCGATAACATCGACACCAAGTGCCTGAAGTGCCAGGGCCACTTCAATCTTTTCAACTGTATTTAACTGACATCCTGGCACTTGCTCCCCGTCGCGAAGAGTAGTATCGAATATAAAGAGGTGTTCCATTTTTGATATGCTGATTAGTTGATGTGCTGATGTGCTGATGTGCTGATGTGCTGATGTGCTGATGTGCTGATGTGCTGATGTGCTGATGTGCTGATGTGCTGATGTGCTGATGTGCTGATGTGCTTATTAATTGATGTGCTGATGTGCTGATGAAAGATGCACTGATTTGAGGGTCTTGGTTATTGCATTAAATTTATGGCAGATTAGACCTTAAAACGATTATAATCAATAGGATCTAGATTCTCGCTATCTTCTGATAATCAGCACATCAGCACATCAAATAATCAGCACATCTTTTCAGGGCCGTAATTTTCTGACCTGGGCGCCGGTTCTCCAGAGTTCGGATTGGCGGAGTTCGGTGAGTTCGGCTTCGAGTTTTTTTCGATAATCGGGCTGGCGTCCGGCTTCGATGGCTATTTCAGCTTCTTTGCCCGAGACAACACTCTGATACAATTCATCATACACGGGTTCCACAGCTTTACGGAATTTATGTCTCCAGTCGAGAGCCCCGCGTTGCGCCGTGGTGGAACAGTTGGCATACATCCAGTCCATCCCGTTCTCTGCTACGAGCGGCATGAGGCTTTGGGTAAGTTCTTCAACGGTTTCGTTGAATGCTTCTGAAGGGCTGTGACCATTCTTGCGCAGGCAATTATACTGAGCCTCAAATACTCCTGCGATAGCTCCCATCAAAACGCCCCGCTCGCCGGTCAAATCGGAATAGACCTCTTTACGGAAAGTCGTTTCGAACAGATACCCGGATCCGATTCCAATCCCCAGGGCGATCACTCTCTCACGTGCTCTCCCGGTGGCATCCTGATGAACGGCAAAGCTGGAATTCAGTCCCTTACCTGCAAGGAATAACCTTCGGAGGGAGGTACCCGAACCTTTGGGTGCAGCCAGGATTACATCCACATCAGCCGGAGGAACAATTCCTGTTTTCTCACTGAAGGTTACACCAAAACCGTGTGAAAAATAAAGTGCTTTTCCCGCGGTCAGATTCTTTTTCACGGTGGGCCAGGCTTCAATCTGACCGGCATCACTTAAAAGAAACTGAATGATCGTTCCACGCCTGCAAGCCTCATCGATTTCAAAAAGCGTTACATTTTCAATCCAGCCATCAGCTTCAGCCTTTTTCCAGCTTGCACCTCCTTTACGCTGGCCAACAATAACATTCATCCCATTATCTTTGAGATTCAGCGCCTGGCCAGGTCCCTGAACACCATATCCTATAATTGCAATAGTTTCATTGGCAAGCACTTCGCGCGCCTTTTCCAATGGAAATTCATCACGGGTGACCACTTGTTCGGTGACACCGCCGAAGATCATTTCTGCCATTTTATTAAATATTAGCTGATTACTTGTCTGGTTTTTTGTTCACTTTCTGAAAATCCCACTCTGACAGGTTCAACAACATGAAAAGCCTGCAGAACTTCTATCTGCTTTTCCAGTTGTTTAACCAGGGTATGAATCGTGTGCGAATCAGTCTTGACTACCAGGTTGATCCAGGTTACTCCGGGGACTGCCGATTCATGAAGGGTTAACCGTTCGATGTTCAGATTTTTCCGCGAAACCAGTTGCGCGATCCTCAGCAACAGCCCAATACGGTCATGGGCATAAACTGTAACGAGATAACTGTTTTTCATACTATTAGTGTTAAATTTTTTTCTAACCACATTTCCGAAACAGGAACCCCGGGGGGAACCATCGGAAAAACATTTTCTTCGGGATCCGTTACAACCTCCAGGAAGCAAGGTCCATTTGAAGCCAGCAGCCAATCGATTCCGGAATCTATTTCCCTTGAGGTTGATATCCGCTTTGACGGCAATCCCATCGCATCAACTACTTTAACAAAATCAGGATTAAGAAGTTCAGTACTGGCGTAGCGCTTGGCAAAGAAGAGCTCCTGCCACTGCCTGACCATTCCAAGAAAACCATTGTTTAGCACAATAACTTTAACATCAGTCTTTTCCTGAACAATAGTCATGATCTCCTGCATGGTCATCTGGAATCCGCCATCACCGATAAGGGCCAAAACGGGTTGGTCGGGACAGGCAATTTTTGCTCCGATAGCAGCGGGCAGTCCGAATCCCATGGTACCCAAACCACCGGAAGTGACCATACTGCGAGGCGTATTGAATTTATAATACCGGGCCACTTTCATCTGATGTTGTCCCACATCGGTTACCACCAGAGTATTGGATGGGAACCTTTCGGATAATCTTCTGATTATGGCGCCCATCTGGATTTGTTCCCCGGAAAGGGAAAGATCGCTATTCATCACTTTATCGGTTTCCATTTCTTGCAGTACCCGGAATTCAGCCACCCAGTCCTCGTGCAGGGCGGGTTCCACATAATCTATAAGGGATCTCAATACACGGGCAGCATCGCCGACTACAGCCAGATGAGGCTGCATTACCTTCCCGTGTTCAGAAGCATCAATATCGATATGGATAACCCTGGCATTCGGAAGAAATGTCGACGGGTCGCTGGTAACACGGTCGTCGAAACGCATGCCAACAGCCACAATCAGGTCGGCTTTAGCTGAGAGTACATTGGGGGCATAATTTCCATGCATGCCCAGCATACCCATGTTGAGCGGGTGATCGGCAGGTATAGCCGACAGCCCCAGCAGAGTGGATGCTGCCGGCAAACCGGCCTTGTCAATCAACAACCTAAGCTCATTGGATGCATCAGACAATAGCACTCCCTGTCCCCAGAAAAGTATCGGGCGTTCCGACTGGTTGATCCAGTCGGCGGCCCGTCGAATCTTTTTATCATCAGGAACAGGCTCCGGATGATAGGAAGGCATTCCGGCACATATCTGATAATCGAAGTGAATCTTTTCAAGCAGTACATTTTTCGCAATGTCTACCACAACTGGTCCGGGCCTGCCTGTCCGGGCAATATAAAAAGCCTGTGACAGCCCCTGCAAGAGATCTGCTGAGCTGGTAATCCGGATATTCCATTTGGTTACCGGTGTTGTAAGTCCAAGTATGTCAGCCTCCTGAAAAGCATCGGACCCGATCAGCCGTGCATTCACTTGTCCGGTTATACAGACCACCGGAGTGGAATCGGCAAATGCATCGGCCAGTCCGGTCAGCAGATTAGTAGCCCCGGGGCCGGATGTTGTGATACACACACCTGTTTTACCGGAAACCCTTGCAAATCCCTGGGCTGCATGAATGGCTCCCTGCTCATGGCGGGTGAGTACGTGCCTAATTTGGTTTCCAAAACGGAACATTGCATCGTAAAGCGGCATGATCGCTCCGCCGGGATATCCGAACAAGGTTTCTACCCCTTCTGCCTGCAGCGCCAGTATGATTGCATCGGCGCCGGATATGTGGTTTGAATCGCTCATTTCTGTTTGCAGTTATCAGTTATCGGTTGTGATCGTTGCGGGTTGCAGGTTGCAGGTTGCAGGTTGTTGCCGGTAATCGGTTGCCTTACAGCTCCGGTATGAGAGGGGCCTACCATCGTTGCATAGGCCTGCAAGGCCCTTGAAATCGGTCGGTTCCGGCGAGCCGCACGTAGAGACGGATGATCATCCGCCTCTACAGAAAGGTCTGATGAATTAAGTGTTCTCTCGTCCAAATCAATCCGGATGACATCGCCATCCTTTACCCTGCCGATAGCACCATCAGAGGCAGCTTCCGGAGAGATATGCCCGATTGATAAGCCTGCTGTACCACCCGAGAAACGGCCGTCGGTGATCAGGGCGCAGGATTTATCGAGCCCCATGGATTTCAAATAGGAAGTTGGATAGAGCATTTCCTGCATACCTGGACCGCCTCTGGGTCCTTCGAACAGGATCACGACAACATCACCTACTTTCACTTCTCCGCCCAGGATTCCCTCCACTGCATCATCCTGAGAATAATAAACCTTAGCCGGACCACTGAACTTTCTCATGAAAGCCGGTACTCCTGCAGTTTTCACCACGGCGCCATTCTGCGCAATATTTCCATACAGGACAGCGAGTCCGCCATCCGGACTGTAAGAATTCTCAACATCCCTGATGCAACCTGAGCGGCGGTTGGTGTCGATGGTTGAATAAGTATTATTCTGCGAACCCATTTCGCGGTTCATACCGCGTCCACCCGGAGCTGACAGCGCATTGACCAGGGCTTCGGCACAAACATTCGGAGAAAGGATATCATATAGATCAATAGCCTGAGCTACCGTCAGTCCGTCAGCACGTTTCAGTGTGGAATCTAACAAACCTGCTTTGTTCAGTTCTGCCATCAGGCTCATCACCCCTCCGGCACGATTGAAATCCTGAACATGATAATGTGATGAAGGAGCTATTTTACAGAGGTTCGGTGTGACCCTCGAAAGTTGATCGCAGTCGGCCAGGGTAAATCCTGCTTCAGCCTCATTGGCGATGGCCAGCAAATGAAGAATGGTGTTGGTAGACCCGCCCATGGCGATATCCACGGTCATGGCATTCAGGAAGGCTGCACGGCTGGCGATGGATCTGGGAAGTACTGATATATCATCCTTAAAATAATAAGCATTGGCCATTTTCACGATTAGCCTGGCAGATTCTTCAAAAAGCCTGCGGCGGTTTACGTGGGTGGCCAAAACGGTTCCGTTACCCGGAAGGGCTAATCCGAGTGCTTCGGCCAGGCAGTTCATGCTGTTGGCGGTGAACAGTCCGCTGCAGGATCCACAGCCCGGACAGGCATTCTCTTCGAGTGCTGCCAGATCGGTTTCGCTGACCGATTGATCGGCAGCAGCTACCATTACATCCACCAGATCGAAGTCCTTATCTCCTATCCTGCCGGCCTCCATAGGTCCGCCGGATACAAAGATGGCCGGGATATTCAGGCGCATGGCGGCCATCAGCATTCCCGGAGTAATCTTATCACAGTTGGATATGCAAACCATAGCATCCACTGCATGGCCGCTGCACATATACTCTATACTGTCGGCAATCAGGTCGCGGGAAGGCAGAGAATAGAGCATTCCGGCATGGCCCATCGCGATACCGTCGTCGATGGCTATGGTATTGAATTCTGCGGCAAAACAGCCCAACTTCTCAATTTCATTTTTGACCAGCTGGCCAACATGCTGGAGATGAACATGGCCGGGCACAAATTGGGTGAAAGAATTCACCACGGCAATAACAGGCTTGCCAAAATGGTGGCTTTTCATCCCGTTGGCCCTCCAAAGGCTCCGGGCTCCGGCCATCCGGCGTCCTGCTGTAGATGTATCGCTTCTCAATTTTTGCATTCGTCTTTTTTCATTTAACAAAAAAACCTTCGCGTTTCCGGGAAGGCTTTGTCTTTTATTTGCTTGTCCAAAATTATTCAGACTGTGCAGACCTTTCCCGGTTTAACTCCTCCACGAGGAGGCCGTTAATAAGGATAACACCGAGGACTAGGGTTTGCAAGCTGTTTTTCATTTCGTTTCTGTTTTAAATCAAAAAGGCCCCTCTCGTTTTGAGAAGGGCCTTTGTTATTTGTTTTTCAACCTGTTAACAACCCTTCTCAGCTCCTAATCACGAGGAGGCTAATAAGGAGAATGCTAATCGACAGGTTTACGTTTTTCACTTTGTTTTTGCGTTTTCGTGCAGTCAAAGGTAAAGCAGAATTTCTGTATAAAAAAAGCATTGGATGCACTTTTATTGCAAGCTTATCAGTCATAACGCTGATTATCAGACTAAAAAAATATGATTTGGTGATGTGATAATGAAGGATTTGGAGTGAAAATCGGGAAATATTCCGGAAATCATGTTTGAGCGGTAAGTCCAGCAGGGTGTTTTATCCAGGATAGGAAGAGGCAAATTCACTTTTGGTGAAGGCAAAATCTATCTCCCTGAAGTTTCTGCAAAGGATAAAAGGCTTTACTCTAAACTGCGTAAGCAATTCCCTTACCTGCAAATTTGTATTTGGAGCACTTCCCTAATCAACGAGTTCATGCTACATCAACCGGGAAGGTTTTTCACCCTGATTGAAACAGAAAAGGAAGCCATCGAATCGGTGTTGAAATTATTACCCGATATGCGATAAGCGAAAAAGAAGCATTCATTGTAAGACCGCTTACAACTGAAGCTCCAACTCAAAAAATTCGTGGGCTAGAAACAGTTACACTGGAAAAGCTGTTGGTGGATATCTTCTGTGATGAAAATATTTTCGCCCCTCAGCAAGGAAGTGAAATGACCTATATCTTCAAAGAAGCCACTGAAAAATACATCCTTAATGAAAACAGGATGCTTCGATATGCCGATAGAAAAAGGAAGAAAACCAATTTTGAAAACTACTTAAATAAGGTTTCGAAATTCCGGCATAAGGATCATATTGCTGATTAATAGGATCCTATGATCTCCCGAAGAACGAGTTTTCTTTTACGGTAGAGAATGACATCGTCATCGCTGTCAACAACAATAATCATCTTCTAACGGTTCCTGCTTCTGGAACCAGCACATAGGTATTCGCAGCCCCGGGTAAGATGAAATTTGCTACTCACAGAGATAATGGCTAAATTTGAAGAAACATTTTAAAGAATGAAAACGATTAGCATAGAATTAGATAAGAATCAGTTTATGAGGGTGCTGAAAAAACTTGACTATAATGATAAATTAGAGATACTCAATGAGTTGAAAAAATCTTTATTTCTGAAAAGGTTCAATAAACTTCTAAGATCAACTAAGACAAATGATTTGACATTAGAAGAAATTACAAAAGAGGTTGAATCGGTAAGGAGACAAAGATATGAAAAAGGCAAGCAGATATTATAAGGTTAGGTTGATTCCAACATTTGGATTTCGTTTCTAATAGGCAAAAGATTAAAGGGGCTTCAAAATTATATTGATTCAGAATTTGTTAAGATAATTATCTGCGATGAGCAATATGCAGAGTTGACGGAAGTATTTAAAAAACCAAAGATTAGGGAATTCTTTTCAAAGGAGCAAATTGTAGAGTTTTTTGAGTTGTTGCATGAGTCATCAGAAAATGTAGTGATTAGAACAAAGACAAATCTTTGTAGGGATTTAAAAGACAACTACCTGGTAGCATTAGCAATTGATTCAAATGCAGATTTCCTGATAACCGGAGATAATGATTTGTTAGAACTAAACAAGATAGGGAATACAATTGTCATTAAATTCAGTGATTTCGACAAAGTAATAAAAGAATAATCTGCCAGGCCAGACACAAACTGGCTTCTTAGACCCGATTATAAGTACAACACTTTTGGCAAAAAGAACAGTTGCCATCCCCGAACTGGGTTCTTTCCCTAAAAGAGTTCTTTTTCTCCCGGAACGGTAACCGATATCAGATTGATTTTGAATGCAGTCTTTGAAAAACTGGCCTCCGGAATCATCCTTGCGAATAACCATCCCTCAGGAAATCTCAGTCCGAGCGATGCCGATATCAAGATCACCAAAAAGATCAAAGATACACCAGCTCTTCTGGACCTCTCAGTTCCCGACCATATAATCGTATCCAGTCAAGGTTATCTGCCAATGGCTGATGATAATCTGATGCCGTAGGAGACTATGTAGCCGGAAGGCTGCCGTTTTTGAATCTGCAATTTATAAAGGTTACCGGAATGCCATCTACCCTTAAAAAGTTACCAGTTACACAGCCAACCCTGCATTTTATACAATTCGAGTTTAAATCTCAATTACTTTTCATAACTTACCTCAAAATGAAAATAGCAAAGGGTCATAATTAAGCCAGCAGTGAACCATGCTAACTTAATAACGGCTAAAAAATACAGAACAAAATGAACAGAATATTTATTCTCATGTTGCTGATTGGCGTCATACAACCGACCACGGTAATGGGTCAGGCAATCATGCTTAATTCCAATCAATCCCTGCCTTTAGTAGCTAACGCCGGTAATGATGTTACTTTGATCACTGGAAATTCGGTTGTTCTTGGAGCAAACCCTTCAGCAGCGAATGGTTATGGCAGCTACCTTTACGTGTGGAGCCCGGCTCTTGGTCTGGATGATCCCACCAAGGCCAATCCTCTTGCAAGTCCTACGGTGACGACAACCTATTTATTGACAGTTAATGATCTTCAAAACTGTTCGGTGGAGGATGAGATTACTGTGACAATTGAGGCATCCGGCATTGATTTATCGGCAGACTTGATTTTAAGGTGTATCCCAATCCGACAGACGGTAACCTTCTCCTTGATATTCTTGGAGTTTCCGGATCACTCATTTTAAAGGTAATCAATTCAACCGGAATAGTCGTTCATCAGGTTAACCGGGATGTTGGTCCTTTTTTCCGGGAGGAACTTGATACCCGTTTTTTCCCAAAGGGCAATTATTTTGTAATATTGATTTACAATGGCAAAGTGATAACAAAGCCGGTAATTATCCTGTAATTATCCTATCCAAAATGTTTATTCCATATCCAAAAACCAAATTCACCATGAAATCAATACTTTATAGATCCCTTGCAATAGTTTTCTCTCTTTCCATATTACTTGCTAATTTTAATCCATCGGTTGGTCAAGTACTCACACTAAAATCTGGATCAGTTGTTGAAAAAAGAATATTACGGAACCAGCCACAGGAAGTTCAGGTGATAGACCCCAGGGGCAACTTGCAATGGCAACAATCAGACGATGGGATCAACTGGCGTAATTGGGTTGGTAAAACTGAAATCAGCGTTTTTGTTACGATAAATAACATCTTGTTTTTTTGATGTGCCATCCAGGAAGCCGATTGTGATGCTGTTTATAGTGATGTATTAAAACTTATTCCGATTGAACTGCCCACTGTTACTACAAATGCATTGTCGGAAATTCAAAAAAGTTCTGCAGTAGGTGGTGGCAATATTATCAATGATGGTGGTGATCTGATTCAACAAAAGGGAGTTTGTTGGTCCCTTAACCAATATCCAACCATTAGTGATCATAAGACGATAGATGGAGAAGGAGCGGGAAGCTTTTCCAGTACTTTGACCGGTTTGAATCCGGGAACCCCGTATTACGTTAGAGCTTATGCAGTCAACAGTGCGGGAACAGCCTACGGCAACCAGGTAAGCTTTACTACTGCTTATGAAATTACCTTGCCAACCATAACCACAAGCTTCATAACCAGCATAACAAGCACCACGGCATCTGGAGGCGGCAACATAACCAGCGATGGGTATGCAACTGTTACAGCCCGTGGAATTTGCTGGTCAACGAGCCAGAATCCGACAACATCCGATGCAAAAACTTCTAATGGATCCGGTACAGGATCTTTTACCAGCAATCTGATAGGTTTGATTCCCAATACCACCTACTACGTACGGGCTTATGCAACGAATACTGCTGGTACGGCTTACGGTGAGCCGGTTAGTTTTAAAACAGATCCGGGGTTACCGACCGTAATAAGCGCTACCATCACTCAAGTGGCGGAAACCACTGCGAGCGGTGGCGGCAATGTTATGAGTGACGGAAATGCACCTGTTACAGCCCGTGGTATGTGTTGGTCCACTTCGCAAAATCCGACCATAACAAATAGCAAGACCACTGATGGCGCAGGATTAGGTGTTTTTACCAGCAGTTTGACGGGATTATCTCCTAACACACCTTATTATGTCCGAGCCTATGCAACCAATAGTGCCGGAACAGCTTACGGTAACCAGGTTACCTTTAACACTGTCCCAGTTATTACATTGCCAATGGTCATAACTTCAATAATAACAAACATAACCGAAACCTCTGCAACTGCTGGTGGGAATGTTACTGCTGATGGTGGAGCAGCAGTAACAACACGTGGTATCTGCTGGAGTAAAAATCCGAATCCGACTACTGCAAACTGGGTAATTGACCATAGTCTTGTGCCTTCTTTTACCGTTAACCTGACAGGGTTATTACCCAATACCACCTATTATGTCAGAGCCTTTGCTATGAATAGTGCAGGCACTGGTTATGGTAACGAGGTTAGCTTTAAAACTCTTCCGAAAGTGGTATTACCAATCATAATAACCACCGGGATATCTAATATTACCCGAACAACTGCCATCTCAGGAGGTAATGTCATCAGTGACGGCGGTGCAAGTATCACCGCTCGCGGAGTATGTTGGGCTCCTGAAACTGATGGGCCGACCACCGATCATCCCCATACAACCAATGGAACTGGTATTGGTTTATTCACCAGCAATATGACAGGATTGATACCCAATACCCGTTACTTTGTACGGGCTTATGCTACTAACAGTGAAGGAACCTCATACGGTGATCCAATCAGTTTTAGAACTCTGGATGATGGAGGCCTAACAGGAAGCTTTATTGACTCGAGGGATAATACTGTTTATAATTGGGTTAAGATCGGTAATCAGGTTTGGATGAGTGAAAACCTGGCTTATTTGCCAAGTGTTAGTTCTTCAACTACTGGTTCAGGGACCTTACCCTATTACTATGTGCAAGGGTATGAAGGTGTTAATATTTTTGATGCGATACCAACAAGTAATTATCAGACCTATGGAGTTTTATACAATTGGCCAGCAGCTATGAAGGGAGCTAATAGCAGTAACCAAAATCCTAGTGGAGTTCAAGGCATTTGTCCAGATAATTGGCACCTTCCGTCTTATTC
>Ga0265292_1002774_pt1 | contig 11653 bp, 14 predicted proteins | sample Munlanlewell296A_FD_189080 | JGI IMG/M metagenome (GOLD analysis project Ga0265292, IMG submission 189080) | Leachate microbial communities from a municipal landfill in Southern Ontario, Canada - Leachate well 296A | ecosystem: Engineered > Solid waste > Landfill > Unclassified | place: Canada...
CGCCGCTCTTTGTCGGAAGTGTTGAGTTCTCAAATGAAAACTTACGATACGCGAACACATTTTTAATTTAAAAATACAACCGGCGCGCTGGAACGTTTGCACGCAACTTAGCTCCAGTCCGTTAGGCAACCAGAATGAAACATTTTCTTATTTTAATAGCAGTTATATTCATTACAACTTTAGCGACTAGTTTTCAGTTAAAGCATGGAAAATATGTTTCTGTTTTGGGAAAAGAATATGGCAGTGTTGTAATTAGGGCTACGAAATCTGATTCATTAATAATATATGGTCATCCATTAGGTGAAACTTCAATAGTTGGAACGATAGATGATTCATTATTAATAATTGTAAGTGGTTGTTGTGAAGGCATTTGGTTTTTTAAGATTAATATGGTTGAACGAAAAAAATATTATTACAAACCTGATAAGAAATATTATGGTAATGAAGATATTATGTTAATTATTGATGAAAAAGGAATAAGAGAATTTTATAAATATCTTGAAGGAAATACCCATCCCTTATTTTTGGAAAAAGATTCGTTGTTTTCAAATGATCAAATCTATGATTATGAAAGAAAGTAAACTATTGGTTGCCTAACCAGTCGCTCAACCTGACGTGGTAACCGCGGCCGCAATATTTGTATTCAAAGTTGAAATTTCTAAACACAACATACGACACTTTTACTAATCGGTGAGTTAATCGACATTGCGTCCGCGTAAAAACGTTACCACGCAGGTTAGCTCCAGTCCGTTAGCCAGCAAGAAGAACCAGAATATGATAACAATATTTGAAACGCCAATTGATTCACCATTACTAATATCATTAACAGTTATCTATATCATTACGTCGTCAATAACTACTTTTGATAAAAGGTTAATTCAAGCCGTAAAAAGAGGGGATATTCCTGCGAACGAAGAAATGTTACCAACTTGGGTTGGGATGGTTGCGTGGTTTCATTGGGCGGTAGGTTTATCGATTTTGTTACTAAATTGGCAGTTCGCATTAATTGTTTTTATCGCAAAATTTATTTTGTCAGTTCTGCCAGTACTCGAAACAATTGGCAATGTGTTGATGTCTCAATTTCGTACAAAAAAATAAAGAAATCCTTGCTGGCTAACCAGTCGCTCAAACCGACGTTGTAACCGCTCTCGCGCTTAATTAGCGAGTGTTGAGAAATGAAATGACAACTTACGATAGAAATAGTTATCAGCAAATTAAAAAACAATCGCGACGCGCTGGAACGTTACAACGCGGCTTAGCTCCAGTCCGTTAGGCGGCATAAACTTTTCCAATCTTAAAATTATGGATAATCAATCTCAACGCGAACGAATGCTTCGTTCCTCCAAGCTATATAGATTGTACACTACTTTATCTGTTGCAATAGCTACTTTAGGTGTATTAATTACACTGATTCCAGTGTCGAATTATCTTGGGATTGATCTTGGTTTAAAGAGATATGACGAACTTCCCAGTGTCGTGACACGACAAGCAAATGAAATAGAAGGCCTCAGAGTTGTTATAGATTCTCTACAGAATCAATTATCCCATCTTCGCAAACAGATTATTGACAGCGCGTCAAAAATTGTTTCTCACAAGAAGCCATTGTCTTCAGATGAGTACAAATTGCTTCATAAGTCGTTGGTAGAATTAAATTCAAGATTGTCTTCTCTCGAAAAAGTGATTTTGGTTGATCCTACAAAAGCGATTGATATGATTTTATTTCAGAAGGAATTGCAAGCACTTAAAGCTACAAATCAGACAGATATACTTTTAGTTAGACAAGAAATTGATCGTATTTACGATTTAAATAAATGGTTAGTAGGTCTCATGTTTACAATGGCAATTGGTATATTGAGTTTAGCCATCGGAAATATATTTAGACCGAAAAATACAAATTAATAGTGGTGCCGCCTAACCAGTCACTCAAGCCGACGTGGTAACCGCGACGCGCTCTGAGTTTTGAGTGTTGAGTTTTCAAATGACAACTTACGATAGAAATGGTTATCAGCAATTTAAAAACACAATCCACGCGCTGGAACGTTACCACGCGGCTTAGTTCCAGTCCGTTAGGCCACACAAATGAATGTATCAGATAACAATCGTTGGGTCAGGGCAATGATACTGTTCGGAGTCGGGTACGCCTTCGTTGGAGTCACTTTCCCTGTGCTCGCCAATTTATCAACTTTAGGTGAGATGCAAAGCATTTCGCGTTGGGCCGCGTGGTTGGTCAGTGTCGTTGCATTTATGGTTCACATTGTGTACGAACATTTTCGGCAACGTGGTTCGCCCAGTTTAATTGCATTACATGCATCTTTAGCTGCCGCGTTGGGATCTTTCGGGCTTGCAGTCGCGGCGAACGTTCATGAATTGTTGGCAACTCCAAACTATCGTCCTTCACTCGCCTTGGCGTTGGTACTCTGGCCCATAATAACAGCAGTACCAGCGTTTATGGTTGCGTTTGCTGCTGCTGCCGGGCTCGGTCGAATACGGCCGATGAGTTAGCAATAGAATATGTTGTGTGTGGCCTAACCAGTCACTCAAGTTGACGTGGCAACCGCTTGCGCTTCAAAGTTTTTAGTGTCGTGAAATCTAAATACAACATACGTTACGAGACAGCATTTTTAATTTAAACTTTTAATCCAACGCTCTGGAGCGTTGCCACGCAACTTAGCTCCAGTCCGTTAGGCGCCCATGAAAAACTCATCAAAAATATTATTAAGCATTGTTTTTTTAATTTTTGGTGGCTGTAAATCTGATTTTAAATCTAAAAACGGATTAGAAATAGCCGATGTAAAATCAATATCGTTAATTCAGCCTGATACTTTAAAACGGACAGTAGTAGACGAGAAAAACGAACTAAGATTCATTTTTGGTGAACTTAATACTCTCTCAAGTAGAAGGGAGGGGAAAGTGAACCCAGAATTTGTAATAGAATTTTTAAAAAATGATGGCAGCGTCGTTAAAATGAGGATGGGGAAAGACTGTATTGGTCCGAATGTTCCTGCTTCCGATGTGGCTGAAAGATGGTATTTTCATAAAGATACATTATATCGTTTTTGTATTGCTAAAATTAGGCAAGGCGCCTAACCAGTCGCTCAACCTGACGTGGTAACCGCGACGCGCTTTGAGTTTTGAGTGTTGAGTTCTCAAGTGACAACTTACGATAGAAATAGTAATCAGCAATTTAAAAACAGAATCCATCGCGCTGGAACGTTACCACGCAGGTTAGCTCCAGTCCGTTAGGCAACAGAAAAAAATATCCTACTTGAATAAACATAAAAAAATATTCTATTCCAGTGGAATGATATCACTTGTTGGATTGCCACTGTTGTTTTTTATGTTTTACAACCAGCTAATCGAAGAGAGAATAGGATTAAATTCATTTCGAATTGATCTACCGGTAAATGGAAGTAGTGCTGGAACGTATCCTCAAAATGTTATGGGTTATTACCAAAAAGTAGTTGTGAATTTCACTAAGGGTGACGAACCTGAACAGATTAAGAAATTTCAAAAGTATCATCAAAATATTGAACGCCAATACACCGACGAGCAATTCTATTTTGAAATCAATATTGATAAAGAATGTTCTTACAACTTAGTAATCCAGGTTCTAGATGTCCTCAGCCAAGATTATTACTGGATATTTCCTTATAAAGGTGTCTTTTATGCAAAACGGATTACAAGTGAATGGAGAATGAAATATGCTCTTCTCTATCCTAAAGCAGTAGCTTATGAACATTTAACTGATAAACAAGAGTATCTAAATTTATCGAATGGACAAAAGAATGCGATAGCTATTGTTCTAATATTATGGTGTGCTCTATTATCGGTAGAGGTGTTTAAAATAATTAAACAATATTCTGTTGCCTAACCAGTCGCTCAAGTTGACGTGGTAACCGCGGCGTTGGTTTTCAGTCGAATGTTGTAAAATGAGAACACAACACACGATAGCGGAAGAAATCAGCAATTCACAAAATGTATTTCGTGGCCGCGATAAAACGTTACCACGCAACTTAGCTCCAGTCCGTTAGGTTGCACAACATTCTACCATTATCAATAAAACCAATATGCAATTTGTAATTATGACCCCAAATAGAAAAGCGCAATTAGAAGCGCTTGGTAGAATTGTGGAAGCAATGAGCAATGTTGAACTTAACGTAATGTTATCGTTTTCAATGATGGCTAAAATTGAAATTGGAGTAATTCAGTCTATGCTTGCAGGTGAAAGTATCGGTAAAATTCTTGCGATGTTAGAATCCGTATTTGCTTATAAAGTTAAAGATGAACAATTGTTGAAACCTTTTAGTTTGGCGCTAGACAAGTTGCGGAAATCAATAAAAGCGCGAAATGATATAATGCATTCAATTTTATTTGTTTCTGATGCAGAATCGATTCATAGACTTAAGATATCAAAAGGCGGCAACGAAATGCCAGTAAAATGGGACCCTGTGGACGTCGATATAAATGGATTAAATAAAATCGCTGATGACATAATGTATGCAAATCAAGAGTTTATACATTTCTTTACTCAACATTTTACTGTTTAATTATGTGCAACCTAACCAGTCACTCAACCTGACGTTGCAACCGCTTGCGCTCCGAGTTTACGAGTGTTGAGAAATGAACACACAACATACGATAGCGATAGTTATCAGCAATTTAAAAACATTATCCCGCGCGCTGGAACGTTGCAACGCAGGTTAGTTCCAGTCCGTTAGCCCGCTCTGCTGGCGGCAAAATAAAATGTTGCTCAAGTTTTGCAGTTCAATTTAAGGTTTGTTGTAAAATCAAAAAAGCAAATAAACAGTTCTTTAACCTTCAAAAGTTGTTGTTCAATTAAACGTGGCTTACGCCAACCGCCAGCAGTGTAGCGCAAGAAAAAATAGTGTAGCGGGCTAACCAGTCGCTCAAGTTGACGTGCAAACCGCCGTCGCTCTTTGGCGAAAGTGTTGAGTTCTAAAATGACAACTTACGATACGCGAACTCATTTTTAATTTAAAAATACAACCGGCGCGCTGGAACGTTTGCACGCAACTTAGCTCCAGTCCGTTAGGCCGCTCTTATTAATCACTATCTTTAAAGGAGGATAATATGCTTCGTTATAAAACTACAAATATTGTTGTTTCCATAATTATATTATTGGTAACACAATTTGCCATTTCTCAACCAGGCAAAATTGATATTAAGGAAACAACTGACTCCGTTACTCTCACAACCCTTGAAGATATAACAATGAACAAAGATGACAATATTCTATTAAAGGATGTAAAGTTACCTTTTACTGGAATATGTAAAGTGAAAGCTCTCGGTTCTTTTCGAGCAAACAAAGGGACCTATTATTACATGATTTGGCTTAGGGCGGGTGATTATTGGAAGCAAGAAGCTGGATTACCGACCCCCGGTCCTACGTTAGTTGGATATGATGGTAAACAATTTGGCTTTTCTCCACAGGGCGATATATTTTCTTGTTATACAACCATACCTCGTGATGGCTATCTTCCGATTAGATTGATCCTCAGCGAATCCCATAATGTACACGACAATGCTCCTGATGATAAATCACCGATGACAATTTTAGCTGGATTTAAAATTGTTATTTCTCGGTTAATAAAATAAGTTAACTAAGTAGGCGGCCTAACCAGTCACTCAAGCCGACGTGGTAACCGCGACGCGCCTGAGTTTTTAGTGTTGAGTTTTCAAATGACAACTTACGATAGAAATGGTTATCAGCAAATTAAAAACACAATCCACCGCGCTGGAACGTTACCACGCGGCTTAGTTCCAGTCCGTTAGAACGCAAAAAAAATCATTGTGCGATTCCACCTATTGGGTGTAATTGCATTTCACAATTAAATAAATGGAGGGACAGATGAAAAAAGTTTTTTGGTTTCTTTTTTTAGTGTTTTGTCTATTTACTAGTACGAATCCATTAAATTCCCAATGGATCAAGACGACGCTTGATAGCGTTTGGGTTTCATCATTTGCCGTCTCTGGCACGAATCTCTTTGCCGGGACTGTTGGCTGCGGCGTTTATCTTTCCACCAACAACGGCACAAGCTGGACTACAGTGAACAATGGTCTTGCAAAAATTGGTACTAGTTCTCAATATTATACTGTGCAAGCGCTTATTTTCAGCGGCACGAATCTCTTTGCCGGGACTGATAGCGGCATTTTTCTTTCCACCAACAACGGAACAAGCTGGACTGCGGTCAATTCCGGCTTGACGAAACTTCTTGTGATGACGCTTGCCGTCTCTGGCACGAATCTCTTTGCCGGGACTGAGCGCAGTGGCGTCTTTCTTTCCACTAACAACGGTACAAGCTGGACAGCTACCGGATCGGATTTGGGTTCTGTGCGTACTCTTTCTGTCTCTGGCACGAATCTCTTTGCCGGGACTGATGGCGGCGGCGTTTATCTTTCCACCAACAACGGCACAAGCTGGGCTGAGGTCAATACCGGATTGACGTACAAAATTGTCTTTTCGCTTGCCGTGTCGAGCACGAATCTCTTTTCTGGGACTTGGGGCGGCGGAGCTTTTCATTCCACCAACAACGGTACAAGCTGGACTGCGGTCAATAACGGCTTGACGGACCCTTATGTCAATGGTCTTGCCGTGTCCGGTACGAATCTCTTTGCTGGAACTAGCCACGGTGTCTTTCTATCAACCAACTACGGCACAAGCTGGACTTCAGCGAGTACCGGCTTGACAAGCACTTATGTCCGTGCTCTTGCCTTCTCCCCCAATGGGGCAGGAGGCACGAATCTTTTTGCCGGGACTTCTATCGGCGTCTGGAGACGCGCCTTGTCGGAGATGATCACCTCAGTGGATAGGCTTTCGAGCGACTTGAAGACGCATTTCAGTCTTAACCAGAACTATCCGAACCCGTTTAATCCCGCGACGACTATTTCCTTTAGTCTTTCATCAAAATCGTTTGTATTATTGAAAGTTTTTGATGTATTGGGAAAAGAGGTCACTACAATTCTGTCGAAAGAATTGTCTGCCGGTACATACTCACAAAAATGGAACGCAGAATATTTGATGAGTGGTGTCTATTTCTATCGTTTACAAGCGGGTTCATACACAGAAACCAAAAAACTTCTTTTGTTAAGATAATGTTTAACTGTAATTATTGTTTTGCAAACTATTAATTAAAGTTTTCCCGTTTGCGTTCTAACCAGTCATTCAAGCTGACCCCGCAACCGCTTGCGCTCTGCAACTCAAGTGTTGAGTCGTCAACTTACAACTTTGGATACGAAAGCTCATTTTGAAATCAATCAACACTTCCCTACGCTCTGGAACGTTGCGGGGCAGCTTAATTCCGGTCCGTTAGGGCACACGGAATATATATTGTACCAAATACCGTAAATAAATATATGACCAATACCGAACGGAAATTAGACGAATCTCGATATTTTCTTAATCAATTAAATCCGCGAGATCCATTTTTTGATTACATATTAAGTGCTTTTCTTAATGCTGCAAGAAGTACTACGTGGATAATGAGATTTGAATTTGGGAAAGTTACTGGTTGGGAGGAATGGTTTAATACGTGTGATATTTCTGATGAACAGAAAATACTGTTAAAGGAAATCAATGATCTACGTGTTTCCAGCACTAAAAAGGCTGGTGTTAAAACGGATTTTTATTTTCTTGAACATATCGCTGTTGACGAGGAGTATTATTCAGTTATTAAAGATTTTCAAAAAGAACCTGACGGTACAGAATATAAAATTACTATAACTACACCAGATGAACCACCATATGTGCCAGAAAGTGAAAATTCATTTCAATTTACTGGCACTGTTAAAATAAACAAAGATGAATCCGAATTATCACGCGAATCGATACATAATCTTTGCACTGAATATTTTACTTTTCTTCAAAAACAAGTATCAGTTTGTGTCACCAAATTCGTTAAGATTAGTCAAAAATAATATTCAAAATCGTGTACCCTAACCAGTCACTCAACCTGACGTTGCAACCGCTCGCGCTCTGAGTTTTCAAGTGTCGAGAAATGAACACACAACATACGATAGCGATTGTTGTCAGTAAATTAAAAACACAATCCCACGCTCTGGAACGTTGCAACGCAGGTTAGTTCCAGTCCGTTAGGCAGCTTTGACAAGGACAATCAATATCAGAAAGGTAAATCTCCAATTGACATAAATTGATAAATAGTGTTTTGAAAATTCAACTATTGTCAAAAAATATTAAAGGATCAATTATATGAAACAGATGATGATTATCTTCGCAATAAGTTTGATTTTAATATCTTGTAAAAATGAGGACTTAATAACAAATCAAACAACATTAAATGAAACTGTTACAGATTATTATCCAATGTCAATTGGTAGTTACTGGGTTTACAAAGTATATGAAGCTGATACATCCTTAGTATTTTCTGATGCGGGTTTGTTAGATAGTATTGTAGTTACAAAAGATTCATTGGTGAATGGATATTCTTACAAAGTATTTAAAAGTTCAATATTTGGAGTGAGTTTATATAGAGATTCATCCGAAATGATTGTAAATAATGACGGTGAGAAATTACTATCTCTAAATAAAAAATTAACATTCATCGAAAATCGATATGTTCTTCCAAATGATACGATGTATTATTTGACCTCTGTTCTTTCAAAAACGGATTCTACATTTTCTGTCTTGGCAGGAACATTCAACTCAAAATATATTATTGGCACGATAAAATATATGGAAGAAAATCCACCTTATATGAAACAAAGAAATTACAAAACAGCATATGCTAAAAATGTTGGCCTTGTTTACAAAAGATTATTTTATCTTTTTGGCCCTAATTATTTGGAATACAAGTTATTGCGCTATCAAATAAAATAATGAAAGCTGCCTAACCAGTCGCTCAACCTGACGTGGTAACCGCGACGCGCTTTGAATTGTGAGTGTTGAGTTGTCAAATGAGAACTTACGATACGAACAGTTATCAGGAATTTAAAAACAGAACCCCGCGCGCTGAAACGTTACCACGCAGGTTAGCTCCAGTCCGTTAGGCCGCTGGTATTTCCTCACATCATATAGGAGTCGATCATGGCCTCGTCAAACAATCACGAGCAGTTCGTCAGAGAAGCAATTGGACTCTCCAGTCAAGCGCGCAACAATGGAAACGAACCATTCGGCGCTCTTCTGGTCTTAGATGGTCAAGTTGTTCTCACTGCCAGGAATTCCGTAAACACAGATCATGATCCAACTGCGCACGCTGAAACAAATCTTGTCACCCAAGCAATTCAGCAACTAACGCCTGAACAGATCAGACGCTCTATCCTCTATACAAGTTGTGAACCTTGCGCAATGTGTGCTGGGAAAATGTATTGGGCCGGAATCCGATCCGTAGTTTATGCGCTTTCGTCTGTAGAACTCGTAGCGTTGGCTGGACCATACTTTCTTGTGCCCTGTCGCGAACTATTCGCACGTGCAACTGAACCAGTTAGGATTATTGGACCACTGTTGCTCGATGAAGCGCGGATTGTCCACAATGGCTTTTGGAACAAGTCGGCGGCCTAACCAGCGGCTCAAACTGACCCCGCAACCGCTGGCGCTCTGAAACTCAAGTGTTGTGTCGTCAACTTACAACATAGGATACGAAAGCTCATTTTAAATTCAATCAACACTTCCCCGCGCTCTGGAACGTTGCGGGGCAGCTTAGCCGCGGTCCGTTAGGGCGCAACAAGCCAAACTAATTAAATAGAGGTAATAATGAAAAAGGTTTTCATCTTTCTTTTAATTAGTAGCACTTTTTGTGCATTTGCATATTCTCAATCCACGGGAACCTAAAAAACAGTGGTAATATTCTCTGGAAAAGGAAATGAAACAACGGATGATTTCTATATCACATCATCTAAATGGAGGGCATTATGGACTGTCGAAAAACAATTTCCTGATCCTGAAATTGGTGTTTATTTCGCAGCATTCGTGTATAAAGATGATAAGATACTTGAAATGATGGGGCATGTAAGTGAAGAGGGAAATGGTAAATCAGTATTTCGTTCTAAAGGCTCTCATTATTTAAAAACGAATTGTGTTATGGCAAAATGGAAAATTGAAATTCAAGAATATATTATAAAATAAGTTGCGCCCTAACCAGTCGCTCAACCTGACGTGGTAACCGCGACGCGCTTTGAGTTTGCAAGTGTTGTGTTCTCAAATGACAACTTACGATACGAAACATCATTTTAAATTTAAAAACAGAATCCATCGCGCTGGAACGTTACCACGCAGGTTAGCTCCAGTCCGTTAGCCCGCTCTGCTGGCGGCAAAATAAAATGTTTCTCAAGTTGTGTAGTTCAATTTGAGTTTTGTTGTAAAATCAAAAAAACAAATAAACAGTTCTTTAACATTCATAAGTTGTTGTGCAATTCAACATGGCTTACGCCAGCCGCCAGCAGTGTAGCGTTTCAAAAAAATAGTTTTAGCGGGCTAACCAGTCACTCAAACATGACGTGCAAACCGCGACGCGCTCTGAGTTTTGAGTGTTGAGTTCTCAAATGACAACTTACGATACGCGGTATCATTTTCAATTTAAAATCATTCCCGGCGCGCTGGAACGTTTGCACGCAGTTTAGTTCCAGTCCGTTAGCCCGCTCTGCTGGCGGCAGAAAGTGGAAAGAGAATTCAAGTAAAGTTGCCTTAAATGGCAATTGATTTTGCCTCAAAAGGCAAACAACCAGTTTCTGTAATTCAAGTTTAGTTGTACAATTCAACGTGGCTTACGCCAGCCGCCAGCAGTGTAGCGTTTCAAAAAATAGTGTTGCGGGCTAACCAGTCACTCAAACATGACGTGCAAACCGCGACGCGCTCTGAGTTTTCAGTGTTAAGTTCTCAAATGCAACTTACGACAGCGATAGTTATCAGCAATTTAAAAACACAACCCGGCGCGCTGGAACGTTTGCACGCAGTTTAGCTCCAGTCCGTTAGGCAGCACTCTAATGAAAAAGTCCGTTAAGTTACCAGTTGTTTCCAAAAATGTGAGTGATTACCCACAGAAAGCTATTTGCCCAGTTTGTGGTGTGCAAAAAGTATTTGAGCCACATTCGTTTGCCGCTATAGATGGCGGAGCTTTACTAATGAACCGTAGGAATGATTCTGGCACCACATCGAGTACACTTGATGCATTTATGGGTTTAACATGGCACGGTGGACATGATGTAGGCAATGGTAAAGATCGAGAGATATATACTAAAATCAATATTGCTAAAGATGTTCGTGGTGGATATTTCTGTTTATATTTTTGTTCAACAAAATGTTTGCGTTTATTTTTGAATAGTTGTGTCGACGAGCTAGAAACATCTATAAAAAAAGCTAAGCGAGACTATTCTCGATGGCCAATAAATAAGAAACGATCATAAAGTGCTGCCTAACCAGTCGCTCAACCTGACGTGGTAACCGCGACGCGCTTTGAGTTTTAAGTGTTGTGTTCTCAAATGACAACTTACTATACGCGACATCATTTTAAATTTAAAAACAGAATCCCACGCGCTGGAACGTTACCACGCAGGTTAGCTCCAGTCCGTTAGGCCGCAGTTGTTGCAGGCCGCATCTAAAGGAAAAGCAGAATCAGCAGTTCATCGTACGCTTTCATTAGCTGACTACGATTTAACAGAAAAGACTTTATGTCGGAGTTTA
>Ga0265292_1002775_pt1 | contig 11652 bp, 15 predicted proteins | sample Munlanlewell296A_FD_189080 | JGI IMG/M metagenome (GOLD analysis project Ga0265292, IMG submission 189080) | Leachate microbial communities from a municipal landfill in Southern Ontario, Canada - Leachate well 296A | ecosystem: Engineered > Solid waste > Landfill > Unclassified | place: Canada...
TCGACAGTCGAGCCAGATCAGCGAAAGCTTGGTTCCGGTTCCACGGTCGAGGCCGCCCAGCGCATTGGAACATTGATCGCTAAGCGAGCCAAGGATGCCGGGATCAAGGAAGTTGTTTATGACCGTGGTGGTTTCTTGTATCACGGTCGCGTAGCCGCCGCAGCAGACGCTGCTCGAAAAGCAGGGTTGGAGTTCTAAATGAGTGAGAAAACACAAACGCGTCCGGCACCAGAGCCAGGCACGCTTCGCGAATCGCGAGTGGTGCACATCAATCGTGTCGCCAAAGTGGTCAAGGGCGGTCGCCGATTTTCGTTCACAGCACTTGTTGTGGTTGGCGATGGTGATGGGCGAGTGGGGCTCGGCTATGGCAAGGCAAAGGAAGTTCCTTTGGCGATTCAAAAAGGAACGGAAGAGGCAAAGCGCAACGTTTTCAACGTGCCCCTAACCGGCTCGACGATTACCCACGAGGTCATCGGCGTAAACGGTGCGGGCCGCGTGTTGCTGAAGCCAGCTGCGCCAGGTACCGGAGTCATCGCCGGCGGCGCTGCCAGAATCATTCTCGAGGAGGCCGGCATTCACGATGTGCTTGCCAAGTCGCTAGGTTCGTCAAACTCAATTAACGTCGCGCGAGCAACAATCAATGGCCTACGTTCGTTGCAACGCCCCGACGAGGTCGCTCGTCGTCGTGGAATTCCCGCAGAGTCGTTCGTGCCAAAGGCTTTGCTCCGCGCCTACAACGAGCGCAAGAAGTCGAGTTAGGACCTAGTCATGGCTGCATTCAAAAAACCTGGTCGTACCACACGCGACCGCAAACCAAAAGCGATGAAGGTGAGCGCCGCAAAGCTTGCCGCCGCGGCGTCCGCCAAATTGGCCTCCGGTAACACGTCGACAAAAGTTGTCCGGCGCAAGAAGGTTGCACCGAAGGGTCCGACCATTACTTTGACGCAAGTTCGTTCCGAAATTGGTGGCAAGCCAAAGACTCGGGCAACTCTGCGAGCACTTGGGTTGCGACGCATCGGACACACCAACACCCTTCCGGATCGACCGGAAATTCGGGGAATGATCGCCCGCGTTCCACACCTCATCGAAGTTAAGGAAGGCAAATAGTCATGCGCGTCGACGAACTTCGCCCAACAAGGGGCTCAACTAAGAAACCAAAGCGCGTCGGTCGCGGTATTGGTGGAAAAGGCGGCAAGACCGCCGGTCGTGGGACAAAGGGTCAATACGCACGTAACACCGTCGGTCGTGGATTTGAAGGCGGACAGATGCCGCTCAAGCAACGCGTTCCAAAATTGAAGGGGTTCAACAACCCGTTCCGCATTGAGTATTACGCGGTCAATCTCGATGTGATCGAGGCGCTTGGAATCGACGAAGTAACGCCAGCGATTTTGGTGCAGAGAAGTGCATCGCATAAGGGCAAGCTTGTAAAGGTGCTCGGGCGAGGCAAGATCAAAACGGCGGTGAAGGTTTCGGCGCACGCCGTTTCCAAATCTGCCGAACAGGCAATTATTGCTGCAGGTGGCAGCGTGACCATTGTGCCGTTGCCGTTCAAGGGCGTACGCCCGGCGGCCAAGGGAAGCCAATTTACAAACCGCTAGTACTGTGCCTTGTTAGGCCACAGCCCAGCGATTTGTACCTCGGCGAATTAGAGAAAAAGGAGGAGCCAAGATGTTGTCGAACGTGAAGAACATCTTCAAGGTTGTTGACCTTCGCAACAAGATCTTGTTCACCTTGGCGATGATTCTGTTGTATCGCTTCGGCGCGTCCCTTCGAGTGCCCGGAATAGATGCCCAGGCTGTCAAGCAACTCCGTGAGGCATCTCAGTCTCAGGGTGCGCTTGGATTCCTCAACTTATTTTCCGGCGGCGCATTCGGCAGTTTCTCGATTTTTGCCCTCGGCATCATGCCGTACATCACGGCAAGCATCATCATGCAGGTCCTGGGCGTCGTCATTCCAAAACTTGAACAGTGGCAACAGGAAGGCGCCGTTGGTCAGCGAAAAATTACGCAGTGGACTCGCTACTTGGCAATCGGAATTGCCGTCTTGCAGGGCGCCGGTTTGACATTCATCTTCGGCCAAGGAAGAGGTTCGGCCTTCTTTGGGGCGGCCAATCGAGCGCCAGACGTTGTGCTGCTGAATCCGTTCATGCCAAGAGCACTCATCGTGATCCCATCGCTCGTTGCCGGTACGGCATTATTGATGTGGATTGGCGAACTAATTAGCCAGCGGGGAATTGGCAACGGAATGTCGATGCTCATCTTCGCGTCGGTAGTGAGCAATTTGCCGTACGGCTACTACTCATTGTTGCAGAACAAGAAAATTGTCGTCTTCGCCATACTGGTCTCGGTGTCGATTGGAATACTCGTGGCAGTGGTGCGAGTCGAACTTGGCCAGCGGCGGATACCTGTGCAATTTGCCAAACGCGTGGTCGGTCGCAAGATGTATGGCGGCCAAAACACATACATTCCACTGAAGGTAAACCAGGCCGGAGTTGTGCCGATTATCTTCGCCAGCTCTGTATTGCTCCTACCGGTACTGATGTCGAATATGTTGGGAAGTGGCGTAGGTTGGCGCGGGTCCATAGCCGGGTTTGTCAACGATTACCTCGTCAATAGTCAGAATCTCCTGTACATCTCCATCTTCTTCATGTTGATCATTGCCTTCGCCTACTTTTATAACTCGATCGCATTCGACCCAATACGCCAGGCCGATCAATTGCGCAAGCAAGGTGGATTCATTCCTGGTATTCGTCCAGGACCGCAAACCGAATCCTTCTTGGCCAAGACTGTGAATCGGATCACGTTGCCAGGTGCGCTGTTCGTCGCCTTCATTGCCGTCTTGCCGTATGTCATTTTGTGGGTAGGAGATGTTCAGTCCTTCCCATTTGCCGGAACAACTGTGTTGATTGCCGTGGGCGTGGCCCTTGAACTCATGCGTCAAATCGATAGCCAACTTATGCAGCGAAACTACGAGGGTTTCTTGAAGTGACGATTCCGGTTTAGGAACGTCACCAAGAAGTTCACGAGGAGTATTTAATTCATGCCTTATGGAGTGCGCGTCATCATGCTTGGTCGTCAGGGCGCGGGCAAGGGGACACAATGTAAACGAGTTGCCGCGCACTACGGGATACCGCATATCTCGACAGGAGAAATTTTGCGCAATGCCGTCCGTCAAGGAACGGTGGTAGGGCGGCAGGTCAAGAAGGTGATCGACGAGGGCCGACTAGTCGATGACGATCTGATGGTCTCACTCGTGCAAGGACGGATTGGAGAGGCAGACGCACGAATCAATGGATACGTTCTCGATGGATTTCCGCGCACGTTGGCCCAGGCGGAGGCTTTCGACGAGATCACCGAAGTCCGACCGGTAAATGTTGCCATCAATCTCGAAGTTGGACGCGATGTCGTGCTCAAGAGACTGTCTGCACGTCGAACATGTCAACAATGTGACGCCAACTACGTCTCCAATGGAAACGATCCAAACCCATGGAATTGTCAAAACTGTGGTGGCATCGTTCACCAGCGCGATGATGACACGCCCGAAGCGATCAACCATCGACTCGATATATACGACGAGATCACCGCGCCGCTCGTCAGTTATTACCTTAAAAATGCCAAATTGGTCGTGGTTGACGGGCTCGGTAGCCAGGATGACGTCTTTGCCAAACTCATAGCCGTGGTAGACGCCTGGAGATAGGCGATTAGGGGTTTTGGGCCACCCGATGACGGCGGTAGCATAACTCTTCGCCTTTAGGAGCGTTTTTCACCTAAATGGCGGCTAGTCCGTTTGAGGAGAAAACCCTGCCGAAGAATAAAGAAGATGCAATTGTGCTGGAAGGCAAGATCACAGAATCTTTACCTAATGCAATGTTTCGGGTGGAACTCGAAAACGGACACACAGTTTTAGCCCATATTTCCGGGAAGATGCGCATGAATTACATACGTATTTTGCCGGGCGACAAGGTGCAAGTTGAACTAACACCTTACGACCTCACCAGAGGACGTATTACCTACAGATTTAAATAATCATCCAAATAATGAAGATGTACGAGGCCAGCAAGTGAAAGTAAAACCGAGCGTCAAAAAAATTTGTGAGAAGTGCAAAGTCATCCGTCGGCACCGCGTCGTCATGGTGATCTGCGAGAACCCGCGACACAAGCAACGACAAGGCTGAACATGGCACGAATTTCTGGAGTAGACATTCCGCGCGAGAAGCGCCTTGAGATTGCTCTCACATATATTTTTGGCATCGGTCGCTCCACGTCGATCAAGATGTGTAAAGAGCTAGATCTCAATCCGGACACCCGGGTGCGCAACTTGACTGACTCCGAGGTGAATAAGATTCGCACCTACATCGAAAACAAGTTGTCCGTCGAAGGTGATCGTCGCCGCGATGTGCAAACCGATATCAAGCGAAAAGTCGAAATTGGAAGTTATCAGGGCACACGACATCGCAAGGGCCTGCCCGTTCGAGGTCAGCGCACACACACCAACGCTCGTACCCGCAAGGGTCCAAAGAAAACTGTTGCCAACAAGAAGATGGCGGTGAGGAAGTAATCATGGCCAAAGTTGCTGGTACCCGTCGTCCGCGCAAGCGCGATCGCAAGAACGTCACCAATGGCGTCGTGCATATCAAGAGCTCGTTCAACAACACAATTGTTTCGATCACCGATGTCGAGGGAAATGTCATTGCCTGGGCTTCTTCCGGCGGTGTCGGATTTTCAGGTTCGCGCAAGTCGACTCCGTTTGCCGCGCAGATGGCCGCCGAAAAGGCCGGTCGCGCGGCGATGGATCAGGGATTGCGTCGCGCAGAAGTACATGTGAAGGGTCCAGGTTCTGGACGCGACACTGCGTTGCGTTCGATTCAGAACCTTGGCATCGAAGTGTCGGGAATCAAAGACGTCACTCCGGTTCCACACAATGGTTGTCGTCTGTCCAAGCGAAAGAGGCCATAGTCATGGCTCGCTACACAGGACCAAAGGTACGCATCTCGCGCCGACTTGGAATCAACGTCTTTGAAAACTCAAAGGGAAGCAAGGCCCTCGAGCGACGACCATTCCCTCCTGGCACACACGGTCGCACCCGTCGTCGTGGCGCCGGCAGCGAATATCTTTTGCAGTTGCAGGAAAAGCAGAAGGCAAAGTACATCTACGGAGTCCTCGAGCGTCAGTTCCGCAAAATGTATGAAGACTCTGTTCGACTCACCGGCCCAACTGGTGAAAACCTGCTTCGGCTTCTTGAGTTGCGCCTTGACAATGTCGTTTACCGCGCGGGGTGGGCGAGCACACGGCCCCAGGCCCGTCAGTTTGTCAGTCATGGACTTGTCCTTGTCGATGGCAAGCGGGTCAATATTGCTTCGTATTCCGTCAGCCGAGGTCAGGTCATCACGTTGTCGGATAAGGCGAAGAACATGATCGTCATTCAGCACAACATCGACACGCTTGACCGTCGAATGGTTGGCTGGATAGATGCGGCCGAAGGCGGCAAGCAAATCACCGTTCGTGAGTTGCCACAGCGTGAACACATCGATGTTCCCGTCCGTGAACAACTCATTGTTGAGCTTTACTCGAAGTAACCCCCGAAAAGAACTGGTAACAGGAGACCCCACATGCTCGTTATTCAACGCCCAACAGTCGATGCGATCGGTATCGAAGAGAACAATCGCCAGAAATTTTCGATCGGACCACTCGAGCCGGGCCTCGGCCACACAATTGGAAACTCGCTCCGCCGAATGTTGCTTTCTTCTATCCCAGGAAGCGCAATCACCACGGTGAAATTCGAGTCCGCACTACACGAATTCGCCACGATTGAAGGCGTCACAGAAGATGTCACCGAAATTATCCTCAACCTCAAGGACATCGTTGTTGTATCGACATCGGACGACCCGGTTGTTGTCAGCGTCGACATCAAGGGACCGGCGGAAGTCACGGCCGGCGACATTCGTCTGCCAAGCGAGATTGAGATCCTGAACAAGTCCCAACACATCGCCACCTTGTCGGCAAAGGGTCGTCTCGTTATCGACTTGACCATCGAGCGCGGCAAGGGCTATCTGTCATGCGATCGGGAAACCCGCAAGATCATCGGTGTCGTGCCGATCGACGCGCTGTTTTCTCCAGTTCGACGCTGCACATTTACGGTTGAACCGACGCGAGTCGAGCAGTCGACCAACTACGACAAGATCGTTCTCGATATCGAGACCGACGGATCAATCACGCCGCGCGAGTCACTTGCCTCCGCCGGTGCGACATTGCGATCGCTTGTTGATCTGGTTGCCACGCTGAGCGACGAGCCGATGGCTCTGGAACTTGGCGAGGTCATTGGCTCTGGTGCCGGATCGCCAGATCTGGATCTCAGCATCGAGGATCTTGACTTGTCGGAGCGTCCACGCAACTGCTTGAAGCGGGCCCAAGTCAACACGATCGGCGAGCTACTTATTCGGAGCGAAGAGGACCTACTCAACATCACAAACTTCGGGCAGAAGAGCCTCGATGAAATCAAACAGAAACTCGACGAGCGCGGCTTGTCGTTGCGTGTCTGATCATGCCAGCAACACCACGACGTTCACGAAGCTTTGGCGGTAGCGCCCACCACCAGCGATTGATGATGGCCAACATGGCCGCGTCACTATTCGCCGCGGAGGGAATTGTCACCACCGAGGCAAAGGCCAAGGCGTTGCGCCCCATTGCCGAGAAACTAATTACCAAAGCGAAGAAGGCCCAAGACACCGGGCTGATGCGTATTCACCGCATTCGTCAAATTCAGGGTTACCTCAACGACAAGGAAATGACGAACAAGTTGGTCAATGTGGTCGCGCCAAGGTACATCGAACGCAATGGCGGTTACATTCGCATTCTTAAGATCGGTCCACGCCATGGTGACAATGCTCCTATGGCTCGAATCGAACTGGTCTAAGTCGACAAGCGACCTCGACTTGAGATGTCGGTGGTCAAACCGAAATTTGTAACCAGGCGGGCTCGCCTCCTCATTTCCTACAAGGGTGACGACTTCCATGGTTTTGCGCTGAATCCCGGAGTTCAAACTGTGGCCTCCACCTTGGAAGGCGCACTTGCCCAAATCATGCAAGTGCCCGTGAAACTCACGCCGGCCGGTCGGACGGATGCCGGAGTTCACGCCTATGGGCAAGTGGTGAGCGCAGACCTTCCCGATCGCACCAACTTGGAAGTGTTGATAAAACAATTGAATTCGATGTGTGGGCCTTCTGTCGTGGTTCGGGAAGCATCCTGGGCCGCCGAAGACTTTCACGCCAGGTACTCCGCGCTGTGGCGGGAGTATCGGTACAGCGTGTTGAACTCACCCGTGCCAAACCCATTTTTGGCGACTACGTCATGGCACATCACATCACCATTGAAATTGCGTTCGATGCAACTTGCCTGCGATGCGATTATGGGAGAGAACGATTTTTCGGCCTTCTGTCGCCGACCCAAATCGGACGAGGACGACAACTTTGAGCATTCAATGCGACGAATCGTGCTCAACGCCCAATGGCGAGAATTGGACGAAGAGATTTTGCGCTTCGATATCCGCGGCAACGCATTTTGTCACCAAATGGTGCGATCGCTTGTCGGAGTATTCATCGAGATCGGGCAGGGTAAGCGACCCCCGAGCGATATGCGTGGGTTGATCGTCGAAGGTGATCGATCGCAGGCGGCTCCCGTCGCCCCACCACATGGTTTGTGCCTGTGGAAGGTGGGATACGAAGTGGCCGATGATGTGGGAATGGCTCAAACACAGCCGTATCCTTAAAAAGCCATGCGTACATACTCACCAAAAGCCAGCGAAATAGAGCGCCAGTGGCATCTCGTCGATGCCGATGGCTTGGTGCTTGGCCGTATGTGCACTGAGGTCGCCAATATTTTGCGCGGCAAGCACAAGCCAACGTTTACTCCAAACATTGATCTAGGTGATCACGTGGTGATCATCAATGCCTCCAAGATTGTGCTCACTCGGCAAAAGGCGGATCAGGAACTCGTTTACGACTACAGCGGATACCCGGGCGGCTTGCGCAGCGAAACCTACGGTCGGTTGCTACGTCGCAAACCCGAAGACGCGATTCGTCGATCGATTCGCGGAATGTTGCCAAAAGGTCCACTCGGTCGTCAGATGATCAAGAAACTCAAAGTGCACTCTGGCCCAGAGCATGGCCATGAAGCGCAAAATCCAATTGTTCTCAACTTGCCAGACGCGAAATCGCGCTGAGCCCAAAAACATTTAACTAATTTTCAAACCTTAAGGAGTCATCGTGGGTACTAAGCCGCTAACCCAGACAACAGGACGACGCAAAGAAGCCGTCGCCCGCGCTCGTCTACGTCCGGGTACCGGCAAGGTCACGGTAAACGGTCGAGAATTTGCCGAATACTTTCCAAGTGAAGTGCAACGGATGTTGGCCAGCGAGGCGCTCCATCTTGCGGGTGTCGAAACCGCATACGACGTCGACTGCGATATTCAAGGCGGCGGAATTGCCGGCCAAGCTGGAGCGCTGCGCATGGCAATTGCTCGCTCACTGCTCGAACTTGATCCAGACAGGCGTGCCGCATTACGCAAGGCCGGTTTGCTCACTCGCGATTCGCGCAAGAAGGAAAGCAAAAAGTACGGTCTGAAGAAGGCCCGCAAGGCACCGCAGTACACCAAGCGTTAATTCTCGAAGATCGTTTCAACGATGCTTCAATTTGGAACCGATGGTGTTCGAGGACATGCATTTAGCGAACTAACCGAAGGCGATGTGTTTGCACTCGGCTTTGCTTCCACCAAAGTTCTGACGCTCCACGATGTCGTCATCGGCCGCGATACTCGCGAGTCTGGCCAACGGTTGGAGTCAGCATTTACCTCTGGCTGCCATCTGGCGGGAGCAACGGTTCACTCAATCGGTGTCGCCCCGACGCCGGCGATTGCCGCAGTGGCGGCAGAGCGAGGCTGGGCCGGTGTTGCCGTTACCGCTTCGCACAACGAGTATCAAGACAACGGGATCAAGATCTTTGCTCTCGGAGGACTGAAATTAACAAGACCCCAAGAACTGGCAATCGAATCGCAATTCGCTGTGGGTCACTCTCTTAAGCCAGACAACTTCGAACGAACTTCGTCAACCGAAATTTCCGAGTTGTTGGCCACGTACGCCAAGCACATCGTCAATCTGGTGCCACATCTTGCGTTCAAGGGAATGCACATTGTCTTGGACTGCGCCAACGGCGCGATGTCCGATGTTGCCGGCGATGTTTTTGGTGAATGCGGGGCAACGGTCACCGTCATCAACGACGAACCGGACGGTCGCAACATCAATGCCAATTGCGGCGCCACGTTTCCCAACGTTGTTCGCGACGCCGTTCGCCTCCATCATGGTGACTTTGGTTTGGCCTTTGACGGCGACGGCGATCGGGTCATCGCCGTTGATCATGTCGGCAGCATCGTCGACGGTGATCATCTGATTGCACTCGCAGCCGGCGATCTCCGGGCGACTGGTCAGCTCACCAACAACACGGTTGTCGTGACCGAAATGACAAACATCGGCTTCCATCGGGCGATGACCGACGCAAACATTCGAGTGGTGACGACGCCGGTTGGGGATAGGAACGTCTTGACTGAATTGGATGCCCATGGCTACGTGTTAGGTGGTGAGCAAAGCGGGCACATCATCTATCGCTCACACGCCACAACCGGAGACGGGTTGCTCGCCGGAGTTTTACTCGCCGACATGATTCGCCGCGCAGGCAAACCGCTTCAGCAACTTGCGACCGCAGCAATGACCAGCTTCCCTCAAGTGTTGCTCAATGTGAAAGTTGCACGCAAGGGAATTGATGTGGGTGCAGCGCTCGCAAGCGAGATTGACGATGCCAAAGTAGAGCTCGGTAGCGGTGGGAGAGTATTGATTCGATCAAGCGGAACAGAATCGGTGGTCAGAGTAATGGTCGAAGCAGAATCGGCGGATCGTGCGCGGGAAATAGCCGATCGTCTGGCACAAATTGTCGCCCAACGCCTTGGTTAACAGGGATCGGTAGCCTAGACATCATGTGCGGGATCGTTTGTGTAGTCACTCGTCCAACCAAACGCTCGGCGCCAAAACCGGCGGATTTAATCGCCCAGCTTGATGCCTCGGTTGCGGCGGCAATCGCCGGCGATATTCACAAGTCGGCCGAGTTGGTTCAAAACGTCGACACTGCCCTCCGTGGGGATGCAGGCCAAATAGCACTTGCCTACAACCTTGAGTTGGCGGCCGGAATCATTGCCAGGGTCGATCAACTCGAGTCAATCGCCGCTAAAGCGGAGAATTCGTTGGAAGCGCTGGTCGGTACGACTGCGGCACAATTCGAGCGCAGCAGCAACGAAATCATTGCGTTGCGCGATGCCGCGTGGTCGCTACGAAACGATCGCCTACGAACCGCCAGGGCCGTCGATGCGCTCGCCGGAAAAGATGCAAACTCTGGTGCCCGCTGCGCGTACTACGCGATCCAGCAGGCATTTTCGGCGATCGATCGGATGGAGGTACGCGGCCGCGACTCGGCAGGCGTGCATGTCATGGTCTGGGGTCATGGGATGTCGCCAACTGATAGCCGCATAGCGCCGCTGCTCATAGATCGTCTTGACGACGAATTGTTCGGATCCGGTTCGGTGCGCGTCGGGCACAGCGACACGAGAGCATGGTCATTCGTCTACAAAGCGGCTGCCGAAATCGGCGAACTCGGCGACAACACGCGGGTCATGCGTAGTGAAGTCGTTGACGATGAATTGTTGCGCATGCTTCTCAGTCAGCCAGGGTGCCGTGTCGCCGTTCTCGGCCACACGCGTTGGGCAAGCGTTGGCATTATTTCCGAACCGAACGCCCATCCTGTCAACAGCGACGAACTTAAATCACCGGGCGACTCGCCATACGTCGTAGCCGCGTTAAACGGCGATGTGGATAACCACGCGGATATCAGGGTCGGCAACGATTTGAAATTTGCTGAACCGATAACGACAGATGCAAAAGTTATTCCCGCGATGATTTCGCGAAATTTCGCCGCATCTAAAGATCTCACCGAGGCATTCAGAGCCACAGTCGCAACCTTTGAAGGATCTGTCGCCATTGCCGCGGCGTGTGCAGAACAACCAAACAGCATCTTGCTTGCATTGCGCGGAAGCGGTCAGGGACTCTACGTCGGTCTTGCCGAAGATCGGTTCATTGTCGCCAGCGAGCCATATGGCGTAGTGGAAGAGACGATGGACTACATCCGCATGGATGGGGAGACTCCGGCAGACGAAGGTGTCCCAGCGAGTCGGGGACAAATCGTGACCCTCGATGGAGACCTTGCAGGTGAACTTGCTGGCGTTCGGCTGATGACATATGGCGGCAAAGGAATTGCATTGGGCGAAACCGATGTCATTCGTGCAGAAGTGACAACTCGGGACATCGACCGTGGCCCACATAAACACTTCTTCTTGAAGGAAATGAACGAGGCTCCGCAAAGCTTTCGCAAAACACTGCGGGGAAAGATCGTCGAACGCGACGGCGTCATGCATGCGTCACTCGATACGTCGGTCATTCCTCAAGACGTGATGGACAAATTGGTTCAGCGAAGTTTTGCTCGAATTCGAGTCATTGGCCAAGGCACGGCCGCCATCGCTGGGCAGAGTCTCGCTCAAATTCTGCGCACGCTCACCGACC
>Ga0265292_1002776_pt1 | contig 11644 bp, 10 predicted proteins | sample Munlanlewell296A_FD_189080 | JGI IMG/M metagenome (GOLD analysis project Ga0265292, IMG submission 189080) | Leachate microbial communities from a municipal landfill in Southern Ontario, Canada - Leachate well 296A | ecosystem: Engineered > Solid waste > Landfill > Unclassified | place: Canada...
TGACAGCACCATGCGCATCCGCTACACAACATCGCATCCTCAGGATATGAGCGACAAACTAATCGAGACGATCGCGACACACAAGAATATTTGCAAATATATCCATCTGCCGGTACAGTCCGGTTCGAATCGTGTTTTAAAATTGATGAACCGCACCTACACCATCGAGCATTATCTGAAGTTGATGGCGAAGATTAAACGGATTATGCCAGAAGCGAGCTTTTCCACCGATATCATCGCAGGCTTCCCGACGGAAACAGCGGACGATCACCGTATGACGCTGGATATCTTAAAAGAAGTGCGGTACGATGGCGCGTATATGTTCAAGTATTCTCCGCGCGAGAATACGAAAGCGTACGACATGGGGGATGATGTGGCGGAAGAACTGAAAGTGGAACGGTTGAATGAAATTATCGAACTGCAGAACGGTATTGCGTTCGACATCAATCAGTCGTTGATCGGTACTGATGTTGAAGTGCTGGTGGAACGGGATAGTTCCCGATCTGCAAATGACCTGCTCGGACGGACTGATACGAACAAAAAAACGGTTTTTGCCAGAGGGAATGCAAATATCGGAGAATTGCGGAACGTGCGAATTGATCGGGCGAATGCTCAAACATTATTCGGCACACTCGTTACAAGCGTTAACTAAGGAATTACAAAGAACATGAACAGTCGAATCGCTGTTATCGTTGTTGGTATCTTGTGCATGGCAGACATTCTTGCCGCGCAAGTGAGTGACCAGGATGTCCGCCGCCGTCTTGATCTGATTCATTCGGGACAGTTGGACCGCGTTCGTTCTGAAGTGAACGGATGGATGAATCAATCGCCAAATGATCCTGCTGTGTTATACCTTGATGCGTATGTAACGGCAAATGGTGATCAGGCGGTTAAAAAATATCAGACGCTAGTTGATAAATATCCGCAAAACGAATGGGCGGACGATGCGTTGTACAAAGTGTATCAATATTATTATGCGGTTGGACTGTATAAAACAGCCGACGTTAAAATGAATCAATTGAACCAGCAGTATCCGAATTCCATTTTTGCACAAAACGAAGCCAAGCCGTCTGAAATAGGTATTGAAAAACCGGCAATATCCGCACCTGTCCGTCCGGCACCGGTGGTAGAAGAAAAGAGCGAACCGGCGGCAGCAGAACCGGCAGCGGTGAGTGGAGATTTTGTCGTGCAGGTTGGCGTGTATTCACAGGAATCCAAAGCCTACGAACAAGCACAGAATTTTTCATCCTCCATTGGTCGACAAGCAATTGTTTTTACAAAACAAAGCGGTGGAAAAACTGTGTACGCAGTGGCATTCAACGGTTTTGAAGATGACCGCACGGCGAAAGTGTTCGGCGGAGAACTGAAAGCAAAATTCAACATCGATTGGTTTGTGGTGAAGCGGTGAACGAAATATCGGTGGAACAAACCTTGAACAGGACGGAATTTCAACGGCAATACGGTATTGTTGGCGAGTCGCTGGAGATGCAGGAGCTGGTGCAGGTGGTGCAGCATGTTGCTCCGACTGATATTACAGTACTGATTACCGGTGAAAGCGGCGTCGGAAAAGAAGTGATTGCTCATGCGATTCATGGCGCAAGCCGTCGCTCCAAAAAAACAATGGTGACGGTGAACTGCGGTGCAATCCCCGAAGGAATCATCGAATCCGAACTGTTCGGTCACGAAAAAGGTTCGTTCACTGGGGCAAGCAGCGAACGAAAAGGATATTTTGAACTGGCGGATGGCGGCACGATCTTTTTGGATGAAATCGGCGAATTGCCTCTGGCCACACAGGTAAAATTTCTTCGCATTCTGGAAAACGGAGAATTTCTCCGTGTCGGTTCTTCTATTGCACGGAAAGTGGATGTGCGGGTAATTGCGGCAACAAACAAAGATTTGGAGAACGAAGTACGTAGCGGAAATTTTCGGCAAGATTTATTCTATCGTTTACGGTCCGTTAATGTTCGCATTCCCGCGCTGCGTGAACGGAAAGAAGATATTCCGCTGCTGTTCGAACGCTTCATTGAAGAATTTTCAGTGAAGAACGGTATCCGCTTTGGCGGCATGACTGCGGCGGCGACGGAACTGCTTCAACAGTATTACTGGCACGGCAACGTGCGCGAATTGCGCAATGTGGTGGAAAGTATGTTGGTGCTAGAGCGGGGCAAACGGCTGGACGCAGACGATATTGGAAAATATCTGCGTATGCCAGTGGAAGATCGGATGCTGCCGATGGTCGTTTCCAAGCAGAATGATTTTGATGAGCGTCAGCTGTTGTATCGCGCATTAATCGAACTGAAAAATGACATGTTGGAAGTGAAGAATCTGCTGAAAGGAGTGCTCGGTTCGGACGGTACATCGGGAAGGATGTCCGGAAATCAGAATAACGCCGTACAGGAAAATCTGTCGCTGAGTGAAATGGAACGAAGAATGATCGAAACAGCATTAAAGAAATTTCGCAACAACCGGCGTCTTGCGGCGGACGAATTACAAATATCGGAGCGGACGCTCTACAGAAAGATTAAAGAATACGGCTTATGAAGGTACGTGCACTACTGATACTTTTTTCCTTTACCTGTTTTACAATGTTTGGTAGCTGTTACTCTTTCACCGGAGCATCCGTTGCACCACATCTGAAGACCGTTGCCATCCCGCTGTTCGAAGATGTGAGCGGATTCGGCGAAGCGGGACTGCGGGAGAAGTTTACGCAAAAAGTAATCGAGCTCTTTCGTAACGACAACAATTTGGAAATCGGCGAACGGTTGACCGCAGACTCAATCATTGAAGGAACCATCTCTTCGATTATCGATGCGCCTTCGGTTATCGGCGGGAATAATATCGTACGAACGCGCAGAGTAACGGTATCGGTGCGTGCATCATATACCGATATGAAACTGCGGAAGAAAGTCTGGGAACGGGAATTCTCCAATTGGGGAGAATATACGCAAGGACAGCAGACACGTGAAGTTGCGCTGAATGAAGCGGTAAATAAAGTTGCGGAAGATATTTTACTCGAAACAGTCTCAGGATGGTAAAAAAATCAAAATAAATTTAATCATTGAGCCATTGAATCAATGGAACAAGTACAACGGAAATAAATAGTTTTTATCCCTACAATCAATCAATTAAAACCATGGAACAATTCATACTGATTTCTTACATCATCTGCCTCAGCATTCTGTTTGTTTTCGGCGCTCACGGCTTCGTTATGATCTACCATTATTACCGTCACCGCAATGAAGTGGAGGGAAATCTTCCGCTGATAGAAACACCAATGGTTACCATTCAGCTTCCACTCTTTAACGAGATGTATGTTGTTCGGCGTTTGATCGACGCATCGTGTGCCATCGAATATCCGAAAGACAAACTGGAAATCCAGGTGCTGGATGATTCCACCGATGAAACCGTCGACCTGGTTGCCAGCATTGTCCGCGAGAAGCAGGCTCAGGGATACAATATTGTCCACGGTCATCGCAAGAACCGGCAGGGTTTTAAAGCCGGTGCACTGAAAGAAGGACTGAAAACAGCCAAAGGCGAATTTGTTGCGATCTTCGATGCGGACTTTATTCCGAAACCGGAATTTTTGATTAAAACCATTCCGTATTTTTTCGCGGATGCAAAGATTGGCATGGTGCAAACACGGTGGGAACATCTGAACGGCGATTATTCCATAATGACTCGTACGCAGGCAATGGCACTAGACGGGCACTTTGTGATCGAACAGAATATCCGCAACAAGGCGGGATATTTCATCAACTTTAACGGCACCGGCGGTGTCTGGAGAAAATCCACCATTATGGACGCGGGTAACTGGCAGAGCGATACGCTGACGGAAGATCTGGATTTGAGCTACCGAGCGCAATTGCTCGGATGGAAATTTAAATTTCTCCGCGATGTCACCTCACCAGCAGAACTTCCGGCAGAAATTAATGCTTTAAAATCGCAACAGTTCCGTTGGACTAAAGGTGCGATTGAAACTGCGCGGAAACTTCTTCCCATGGTATGGAAATCAAATATTCCGTTCCGCATTAAGTTTCATAGCACGTTTCATCTCACGAACAATATCGTGTTTCCATTTATTATTCTGGCAAGCATCCTGAATGTGCCCCTCACATTTATTAAGCATGGCGGACAGTTTGATGCGTATTTTAATTTTATGTCTGTATTCGTTCTGGCGTTTATCGGCTCGTTCCTTTTCTACATGTATTCCCAAAAAGATATTTATGCGGACTGGCGCAAGCGCATCATGCTCTTCCCGGTCTTCATGGCGGGTAGTATGGGGTTTGCAGTGAATAACAGCAAAGCAGTGCTGGAAGGATTGTTTAAACGGAAATCAGAATTCGTTCGCACGCCCAAGTACGGCATTGAAGGGAAAAAACAGTCCTGGAACGATAAGAAATATGTACCGGTAAAATTTAGTTGGACTGTATTGATTGAAATCGCACTGGCGCTTTATTGCTTCTTCGGCGTTCTTTCATCCTTGTATTATCTTGAGATTGCTGCTGTACCGTTCCAATTATTATTCACCGCAGGATATGGATTCGTCGCATTGTTGTCCGTGCAGCAGGCGCTGGAAGCACGCCGCATTAAGATGGCGCAAATGAATCTTGTTGTTGAACCGTTAACGGTCTAAACGAATTCCCGCAGATTTGAGTGATCTGTGGGTAAAGGTTTCAAGCATTGTGACAGATCACCGCCCACTTTTGCAAATCACGATATTGTTAGCTATTTTAAGCCAGTGAAATACTTTCCCTGGCTTTTTTTATTATGCAATTAGAAGAGTTTGACATAGAATTTCTTGCGTTGAAGATGTCCGAGAACCCCCGGTCTATGCTTTTTGCCCGTCTCGCCGATTTGTACTTGAGCAAATTCAGAAACGATGAAGCGATGAAATTGTTGGAAGAGGGGATTCCGGAATTTCCGAATTATTATGCAGCGTACATTGTTCTCGGGAAAACACATCTGGCGTTTAATGAATATTCGCATGCGTTTACCGCATTTTCCAAAGCGTTGGAACTTTCTCCGTTCAATCAGACCGCTGCTCAGTTGCTGACCACCGTTCCGAACAAACCGGATGAATCGACCAGAACAACGGATGCAACGTATTTTACCGTTCCCGGCGCAACACCTCAGCAAGTTCATTACGAAATTCCCGCGGTGCAACCGCCGGCTGCGACCGAACCGGTACACGAAATTCAACAGCCGGAAACATTTGAGAAGTCGGGTGTTGAGGAGATGAGTTTTACTCAAGCGACACCGGAACCGTATGAACCTGATGTGGATGAGCCTGTTGCACAGACAATGTATGCCGAGCCGGAACAACAGGTGTTTCAGCAATCCGATGAACCGTTTCCGACGTATGATGAATATTTTGCACAGAACCAACACCGGATCAATACCGAAACACCGATTCGGCTAGATGATTATTTGAGCGGTGATTATCAAACGCCAGCACCTACAGAAGAAATTAAACCGCAACATGAATTTGTTAATGACGCGTATATCGAACCCGAAGTCACTATCGCGATATCGGAACAAACGGTCGACTCTCTGGCCACCCCAGAAGTGGAAAGCCATTTCGAACCTGAGCCGGTCTTTTCTTCCCCCGAACAGGCACAGCTCTTTGCAGAGATGACCGGTATTGATGAACCTTCGCCGTCTTCTTCAACAACCGATCTGGATTCACTGACGGAGAAATTGCAAAGTGCAGAGAAGATTGTTCCTGAAATAAATTATCAGCCAAAGACTTCCGTTCCGCAGGAAACTCACGATGAACAGGTATACGAAACCGATGCGGTCACTCCGACATTGGCGGAGATCTATGCATCGCAAGGTGAATATCGAGCGGCAATCCAGGCCTATGAGATTCTCATGTTCTCTCAACCAGCTAAAGGGGGAGAGTTCCAGCAACGAATCCGCGATCTGCAGCAAAAGCAAATGGAAAAAGACGGGTTAATTTAAAAAAGCATACTGCAGAGAATAATTGTAAGGCGAAGCGATGCTTCCCCCGTATCATTTTTACTCCACATAACCACACAAGTACCCGTTGAGCGTTCATTCTTGAGTATCCCCCAAAGAAATTTCACTATTGATTTATGACTCGCCGATCTCTATTCCATATTTACATGATTGCTGAATTTTAAAAATAAGTAACTACTCAATGATGGTAACAATCAAAATACTATCGTCGTCATTCTGATCAACAAAAATATTGCAACCTACTGATTAGGTGTCATATACCCGTGTTCAACGGTCTTATAAATAGAAATGATTTTATCATTCTCTTCAGGAAATTGAAGAGGCAGAAAAATATTTCTGTGCTCCGGAAATTTTTCGTCGGTGAATCTCGCAGAATACAATTATCATGGGAGCATACAGAGAACATATCTTCGAACTGGTGGGATATTCCGGCAATGACCGAGCGATGGAATACATTGATTACCGGATCACCGCACATATCGTATCAGCAATATGCGACTGATCGATACTTGAACACCTCGAAGAAACTTATTGGAATTTCGCTCGGATGCGGTTCGGGAGACAAAGAGATAGAGTGGGTGAACCAGTGTAAGAACTTAACGCTTACAGGGATTGATCTCTCTGAGTCCAGAATTCGGCAAGCAATAAAGAATTCGGTATTACAGTCTGTCAATGATCGGCTCAAATTTCAAACTGGGAATGTGAATGATCTTCGTTTACCTGTTCGATCGCTTGATCTGGTTATCGCGGATGGCGCGCTTCACCACTTTCATCATCTGGACTCGTTGCTGCCCAAGATTCACCTATGGTTAAAAAATGACGGTATATTCATCATTAATGAGTATGTTGGACCGTCGCGATTTCAATGGACTGACGAACAGTTACGAGTGATTAATGGGTTGCTAAAAACAATGCCGGAACGCTTTCGACTTGATTCCGATGGCTATCGGAAAACAAAGGTCTATCGGCCGGGTAGATTGAGTATGATGATCAGTGATCCTTCAGAGGCGGTAGAGTCCGAGCGGATTGAACCGCTGTTGAAACAATATTTTACGGTTTCAGAAGTCAAACCATATGGCGGAATGATTCTTCAAAACCTGTTAAAAGGAATTGCGCACCACTTTATTGAAGGGGATACCGAAGCATTCTTGTTGCTGCAATCATGGTGTGTCATTGAAGATGAATATCTTCGCAACGGAGAATTGCGGAGTGATTTTATGTTCTTTGTGTGTTCAAAGTAGGGTTTGGGTGACGCAATAAACTTTTGTTTATTTAATTGGAAAGCTCTTCAATCACAAAGTTGAAAAACCGCGGAATTTTTATTTTGCTTTGATTAATCTTCAGCGGAGCAAAACGTTCCAGTGGAGAATTATTTGATCTAAAAGAATGCAAGGCGATGCGACGTATCGACAGACATCGATCATTATCTGTCTCTATCCATTCTTTTCGTATTCTGCTTATACTATTTTTTGCACCTCTTTGCATATTCTGCGGGAACCTTTTAAAAACAACAAAGCCCTATTGCGAGGGCCTTGCCGTTTGTATTAGTAAGAGAATATTACTTCAACTTGTTCACATACTTTGTCAGCTTGGACTTCAGATTCGCTGCTTTGTTTGCATGGATCACTTTCTTTCCGGCCAATTTATCAAGGAAGGAAATCGTTTCTTTCAACACGGAAGAAGCAGTGTCCTTTGTCTGTGTCGTACGGACCTTCTTTAATAGTGTCTTCATCGTCGATTTATCCGTAACATTGCGTTTTGCACGGCGATCGTTCGCTCGAATCCGTTTTTCAGCTGATTTATGTTGTGCCATGGTGTTTCTCCTGAGTTATGTCGTTGATATTATGTGTTAGTATAATGATATTCTTTTCAAGTTACAATCTGAAGCGGCAAAATAACGTCTTTTCGATTCGCATAGTTCGTCGCGTCCTGTTTTCCTCATTCCGTCAAATGAAAACTTGTTCGACATGATGGATACTACGCAGTGAGGTAGTTGTTACATTTTTTTTTCCCAGTAAATGGTCTTTCGTAGTTCGTCCACCCAATGTTCGTACGTGGTGCTAAGCTTGAATTGCAACGCAAGTTGTTCCAGCCGCTTATAATCGCTTGACAGATCAATGATGTGTTCAGCAGTGATCGAACGGACGAAGAGAATGTGATATCCGTATTTGTTCTGCATGGTCAATTTCCGTGGTTCGCTGATGTCTCCCGCTTTTGATGCTTTAACGAAATCCGCAAATGCCGGATCAAGCTGGTCTGCGGCAACGCGGCCAAGATCGCCGCCAATATCTTTTGTATCATTATCTTCGGAGTATTTCCGCGCCAACACTCCAAAATTTTCTCCCTTCAGCACAGTGTCCCGTATTCGGCTAAGCAGGACGATAGCAGTATCATCGTTTGCCTGAGACATTTGCAGCGGGAAGAGAATATGCCGTGTCCGCACTGCGTCGCCGCGCCGTTCCATCAGTTGGATAATGTGAAACCCGAATTGTGTTTTCACCGGCTTTGAGATTTCGTTTACAGAAAGTGTAAATGCAACTTCTTCAAATTCTTTCACAAATGATCCGCGTCGCGCAAATCCCAGATCGCCTCCTTGTTCGGCGGAACCATCCGAAGAATACCGTTTTGCAAAAGCAGCAAAATCACCGCCGGCGTTAATGCTGTCCGCTATGTTCTGCACTTTTGCTACAAGGTTGCGCAGAACGGTAGAATCCGGTTTCGGTTCGATGTAAATATGACTCAACTCGAACTCCATCGGCACCTGAGGAATACTGTCCTTATATGTCGCAAAAAACTCTTCCACCTCGCGACGTGAGACACTCAACTGCATCTGCCGTTGATTCTGAATTTTCTGCACCAGCATTTGTTTCCGGATCAGCTCACGAAACTGGAAATCCCGTTTCATTCTATTCACGGTCATACCGTAGATTTCTTCCAGTTTTTGTTGTCCTCCCACCTGGTACATCATGCGGGAAATCTGTTGTTCCAACCGCTCGGTTACTTCCTCATCTGTAATAATTACACTGTCTTCAATTGCTTGTGCAAGTACAAGTTTGTCGTTAATCATTCCATCCAGCACGCGGTCGCGAAGTTCTTTCGATGTCGGGTCGAGCCGATTCTGTACCGCAAGCTGCTGTACCGTAAAGTTCAAATCCGATTCTGTGATTACTTCCCGGTCCACCACGGCGATAATACGGTCCAGCGATTGTTGTGCAAACGCTGTTGTGACCAAAAATAAAAATACTGCTACATTCTTCATACGTTTATCGTTCTCCGGATAGTGAATCCTGTACGGCGACCATCATTTGCACCGCATGTTTTGAGCGAAGGCTCTGGATATATTGTTGATACCGCTCTTGCCGCCGTTCCATTGCCAGACGGCTTCGTATCTGCGGTTCCACGTAGGCCAACGGCATATTACCCCCGCTCTTAAATTGGCCAAGCGACCGTATGACGACGAATCCGACGCTGGTCTTTACCGGAAACGAGACTTCAAGTATTCCCAGCGCACCAGCAACTTTCCACAATTCCGGAGGATACAGAGAAGCTTGGGAATAAAATGTTGAATCAGTGTATGAGATCAATCTTTTCACCGGGTCATTTCCACATTGTTCGACACTTGTATTCCAACCTGTCTCTCCCAGAGCGGATGTGCGAAACTGATGTGCCGACTCGATTTCTGAAAAGATCGCGACGGAAAGCCTCACAATATTTTCCTGCAATATGAATTCGCTGTTATGAGACTGGAAATAGGAAGTAATTTCGTTTTGACGAATGGAACTTTCGGCGATCGAATACACTTCTTTTTCCAATAAATCGGCAATTGCCAATTGTTTCAATGCATCCTGCACTTTGCTACGGATCTGTTCTGTTTCATCGTACCCGTGCTGCTGTGCTTCCTGAAACAACAGTTCGCCGATCACCCAGCGGTTTGCGTATTGCTGAATCTCGCTTGGCGACAGCGGCATTGAAGGGTTAGAGTTGGCACGGACAGATTCTATCGTCAACACTTTCTCGTTCACACGAGCGATGACTGTGCCGTTGTCCTCGGTTTGCGTGCATCCGGGAGCGTAACAGAGCAGGAAGAATAAAAAGAAAAGAGGAAAGCGGATATCGCTTTCCTCTTGTGTTCGTATACTAGGCATTAATGTTTTTCTGATGCCGCCGGCTGTTTCGAAAATGTCTTCCCGACCGATTCGGCGTTAATGACGACGGGATATTTTTTCTTCAGCAATTCATACCATTCGTCGCTCAAGCGTTTTGTTTCGAACTCCTGGAAGGCACCGGAAACTTCAGACTGGGCTTCCTCAAATGTTTTTTCCCGTGCCGCATCCTTCTTATGCACTTTTGTGATGGAGAAACCGCCTTCAAATGGGAAGTAGCTTGTTGTATCGATTTCGTATTGCGTCCAAGCACGTTTTGTTAAATCATTCGTCGATACCGGCTGGAACCCAAGCATACCGCGGCTTTCCAGGGTTGTACCGCGGGTGTTAAAGCGAGCGGCGGCGGAATCGAAGGAAATCGGCGCAATAACACTTTTCAGAGTGTCGAATACGATTTTTTTCCCCTTACCTTTTTTCGCAACAAGCGAATCAACGGTATATCCAATCAAGGAACGCTGCACCAATTTAGCCACACTGTCGGTTGGTACGAAAATCTCCTGCGCGCTTACACGATCCGGCCAGGTGTATTTTGACTTATACTGCGCGTGATACAAACGCAAGGTTGAATCGTTTGGCTGTACTTTGTTCCATACCTGTTCTTGTTCTGCTTTGAAGAGGAGGATTCCTTCTTCATACTCTTTCATTGTTTTGCCGAAATCGGGGAATTTGCTCTGCAGCTGCTGTGCATGATACTCGGTGATGAGCGAAGTGCCGATTTTGCCGACAATGGCCGGCACGGAGTTCGGCGAGGAGAACGCCAGATTATTTAATTCCGGATTGGTTTTTGCCAGCCGGATCACAGAATCGATCGTAACGTTTTTCCCGCCGTACGTGAAGAGTACCGTATTGCGCACTGCGGGTGTCAATGTGCTGTCCCAAGTTGCATCGTTGGTAGATTTGGATGTGTCGACAGATGATGCAAAAAGTATTACGCTCTGTGCGATTTGTGAAAAATTATATTCTTTTTTAATTTTTTCGATCATTTTACTCTGATCGTACTGAAAGCGGTAGTTTTGATATTCCGATTTCAATTGTGGTTCCATTTGAATAAAGGAAGAAATTCCTTTCGACGAATGGCGTTTTACCAAATGGAGACCGAACTGTGTGCGGATAATTGGTGAGATAGCGCTGTCCTTCATGGAAAAAATCAGATCGTCGAATTCCCGCACCGTTCTGCCGCGATCGATGAAGCCGAGATCTCCACCGCGGCCTCCGCTGTACGTATCATCCGAAATCATACGTGCTACTGTCTCGAAATCTGTTCCGGCAAGAATGGAATCTCGATAGCTTGATAATTCTTTCATTGCTGCGACGGAATCTTCCGGTGTGGAATTCGGATTCAACCGTTTCATAATGTGGCTGACATGAACCGGTCCCTGATTCGGGAGGATATCGGTCACTTTAATAATATGATAGCCAAACTGCGTGCGAACTGGATATTTCGAAACTTCTCCTTTGCGCAGACCATAAACGGCATCTTCAAATTCCGGAACCATAGATCC
>Ga0265292_1002777_pt1 | contig 11644 bp, 10 predicted proteins | sample Munlanlewell296A_FD_189080 | JGI IMG/M metagenome (GOLD analysis project Ga0265292, IMG submission 189080) | Leachate microbial communities from a municipal landfill in Southern Ontario, Canada - Leachate well 296A | ecosystem: Engineered > Solid waste > Landfill > Unclassified | place: Canada...
TATAGTAATCGCAAATCCGCCGTTTTCATTAAAAAAATGGGGTGCTGAAAATGCCGAAAACGACAAATATAATCGTTTTTTCCGTGGTATTCCACCAAAGGACAAGGGCGACTTTGCTTTTATTACACACATGGTGGAAACAGCCAAAACCAAAAGTGGGCGAGTTGCTGTGATTGTACCGCATGGAGTCTTATTTAGAGGAGGAGCGGAAGGAAAAATCAGACAAGCTCTCATAGAAGAAAACATCATTGATGCCGTCATTGGCCTTCCTGCCGGACTTTTTCAAACAACCGGTATCCCCGTTGCCATTCTGATCATAGATAGATCGAGGGAAGCAGGAGGAGCGAATGAAAAGAAAAAAGACATTCTGTTCATCGAGGCCTCAAAAGAATTTAAGCCAGGGAAAGCTCAAAATACGCTAAGCGAAGATAATATTGAAAAAATCTACAATACCTATGCAAACCGTGAAAAAATCGACAAATTTTCACGCAAAGTAATGTCAGCAGAGATCAAGGAAAATGATTACAATCTCAACATCACAAGATATGTGGACACTTTTGTTGAAGAAGAAGAAATAGATATATCAGCAAACTTGGCAGAATTAAAAAAGCTCGAACCGGAACTCGAAAGACTCGAAAAAGAGATGGAAGGACATTTGAAAAAATTGAATATTTCTTAACTACCAAAACATATGGACAAAAATTTAATACCCATATCTCCAAATAAAAGTTTTGAGGATATTAAAAAAATCGATGAGGATGGCGTGGAATATTGGGAAGCCAGGGAATTAATGATAATTCTTAAATATAGCGAATGGCGAAATTTTGGCAAAGTTATTGAAAAGGCAAAATCAGCATGTATATTAAGCGAACAAGCCATTCCGGATCACTTTGTTGATATCAACAAGATGATCCAAGCTGGTAAGGGGGCCAATAAATCAATACTTGACTATAAGCTCTCCAGGTATGCTTGTTATCTTATTGCTCAAAATGGAGACTCTACTAAAGAGCCCATTGCCATGGCTCAAACCTATTTTGCCACCCAGACCAGGAAGCAGGAGCTTTTTGAAACTTTAACAGATGATGAGAAGAGACTTTTGACCAGAGGCGAGGTTACAAACTACAACAAAAAACTTTTCAAAACTGCCCAGGATTCCGGAGTAAGAAATTTTGGTAAATTTAACGATGCCGGATATTTGGGTTTATACGGTCTTACCAATCAACAAATTCAACAGAAAAAACAGATAGGAAAGGATAAAATACTTGATAGAGCAGGCGCGACAGAATTAGCCGCCAATCTTTTCAGAATAACCCAGACCGACGAACAGTTAAAGTCGAAATTACATCAAGGTGAGAAAGTAGGCGAAAATCGAGCGTCAAGAACGCATTTTGTCGTAGGCGGAAAAGTCAGAAAAGCTATAAAGGACATTGGAGGCACCATGCCGGAGGAGCTATCCGCGCAGGAGCATATAGATGAGGTGAAGAAAAGGATTGGTGGGAGGAAATCGCTAAAGATCGAGACACTTACGGATAAGGACAGCCAAGGGAAAATCAACCGAAAAACAATTAAATAATTTATAAAACAATGTCACAATCACAGTATTTAGATTCTATAGAAGAAATCATCTCAGATAAAACATGCGAGTTTGAAAATACAGACATAGAGGTCAAGGATGAAGAGAAAATTCCTCTTGGAAATTTTAAAATGGACACATGGCTTAAAATCCCAGACGTTATTTGTATATTCGTAGACATAAGAGGATCAACAAAATTAAGCGCAACAAAACACGATAAAAGTACGGCTTCAACATATGAATTGTTCACGGGGACAGCCGTGAAAATTTTTCATGAGTTTGGCGCAAGCTACATTGATATAAAAGGAGACGGTGTTTTTGCATTATTTAATAGAGGTGAAGTATTTATCGCGATAGCGGCGGCAATAAGCTTCAAGACCTTTGTATCTGAGAAGTTCATCACACTAATAAAAGCAAAAATGCCGAATTTGGATATTGGAGTACATATGGGAATTGACCAAAAAACAGTTTTGGTAAAACAAGTCGGATTGAGGGATGACGAGAGCAGGGATTCAAGAAAAAATGAAGTTTGGGCAGGAAAACCAATAAGTATGGCAGCAAAATTGGCAGCAAAATCAAAAGATAATGAGCTTTGGGTGTCTGAAAGATTTTTTAATAGTCTAAATAATGAAGAATTACTTATGAAATCCTGCGGTTGCACTAACGGTCAAGAAAGTAATATAAAGATAGATTTGTGGCAGGAAACTGATCTTTTTAATGACGATAATTTCGATTTTGACAAGGCATTTATTTTAAAAAGTATTTGGTGCAATAAACATGGCAAAGAATGGTGCGAGAAAATTATTAATTTAGATAACGAATAATTCTGATGGCAACCAATCAAGAGACATTAGAGGCAATAGAGCAATATCTAAAAGAGTCATATACTCAATCAGAAACTAGCCATGTGCCAAAAAAAAACGATCTAACTTTTGAAAATACAATTAAGAAAATAAAACACGCCAAAGTTTTCTATATCGACATGAGAAAGTCGAGAAAAATTTTAACAGATGCGACGGACTTTTGGAGTGTCAAAATACACAAAGCCTTTTTGCAAGCTGTGATTCACTGTGTAGAAACACGTGGTGGGCATATAAGAAGTTTTAACGGGGATGGCATCTTAGGCTTTTTTATAAAAGACATAGACAATTATCCAGCATCTAGGGCCGTTAGAGCCGCAATGGATATTAAGGGGTTTGTAAAAAAAATTAATAAAATTCTAGTTGAAAATAACAAGAATAAAATTGATTTTGGCACGGGAATAGCTCAAGGAGTAATCAATGTGGCTAAAAGTGGTAAGGCTGGAGATGATCAAACAAAGCAAGACTTGGTATGGATCGGGATCCCATTATACGTTGCGGTAGAGCTGTCTGAGCTAGGGGAATCACCAAAAAACATCTGGATTAGTGACAAAGTTTTTAATGCTGTAATCAAGGAAAAAGACCCACTTAATACATTGAAACACAATGGCGAATGGATTTGGTTTTATACCAATAAAACTTTAAATAATGGTAGTCAGAAAGTTCATCATACAAATTGGTACCTTAATCCTTAAAAAATCTTTAAAACATGAAAAATATGGATTTGCAATTTCTACAATCAGAACTTAATCGCACTAGTGAATGGATAAAATTTTCAGATCAAAAAAGCGCCCTTCTCTCAGTATATTATTCGGCAATTATCGGTTTATTGATTTCTTACAAAACGGCGATTATAGAAAGTTTCAATAGCTACGAGTCATGGCTTTCTTACATCCATTTTTTAATTTTGGTTGGGGTACTATTTTCATCCGTTCTCGGTTTATTTCTGCTTTTCAAATCAATTTTTCCAAGACTAACAAATTCTTTCACTGATAAGTCACTGTTTTACTTCGGTCATATCTCAAATATGAAGTTTATTGATTATTTCGGAGCAATTAAAGAATTATCTAATGAAGATGCAAAAAAACAGATCACAGAGCAAATTTATACAAATTCTGTAATTGCAGATCAAAAAATGAAAAACGTACAGAATAGTACGAAATGCTTGTTTGTATTGACTGTGCTTATGGCGATTTTAATCTTTTTATTTTTATGACAACTAAAACAAACACACACACAGACTGGAACCTCCTAAAGCTTGGGACGGTCATAAGCCTGGAATATGGTAAGCCTTTACTAAATTCAAAAAGAAAGCTTGACGGTAAGTATCCTGTATATGGTGCAAATGGGGAAAAAATGAGAACTGATGAATACTACTATGATAAAAAAAGCATCATAGTTGGTCGCAAAGGATCAGCTGGAGAACTTAATCTTACTACAGAAAGGTTTTGGCCATTAGATGTCACATATTACGTAACCTTTGAAAATAAAAAATGTAATTTGATGTTTCTTTATGAGCTTTTACATACTCTTAAACTACCCAAATTAGCGACTGGAGTAAAACCTGGTTTAAATAGAAATGAAGTATATTCTATTGAGGTTAAAATCCCCGCCCTCCCCGAACAAAAATGCATCGTTGAAGTCCTCGAAACATGGGATGAATATATAGAAAAGCTTGAAAAAATAATAAGGCTAAAAAAGAAAACAAAGAAATATTTGATGCAGAAGTTATTAAGTCGAAAACTAAGGCCTAATAATTTTTCTGGGGAGTGGGAATATATTAGATTGTCAAATATAGCAAAAACCTCTTCAGGTGGAACGCCAAAATCAACAAATGAAAAATACTATCAAAACGGTAAAATACCATGGTTGAAGAGTGGCGAAATAAGGAAAGGACGAATAAATTTTTTTAAAAATTATATTACGGAGGAAGGGCTTAAGAATTCATCAGCAAAACTTTTTCCCATGAGTACAATATTGATAGCAATGTATGGTGTTACAGCTGGTCAAATTGGTTTTTTGCAAAAAGAAGCAGCAACAAACCAAGCTATTTGTGGCATTCTGCCAAATTCAAAATATGATTCGACATATCTATATTATTTTTTTCTTACTCAAACTGACAAGTTGTTAAAAATGGGATCAGGAGCTGCGCAACCTAATATTTCTCAGGAAATTATTAAAGATTACGATGTATTTATCCCCGAATCTATCCCGGAGCAAACCGCCATCGCCGCCATCCTCACCACGGCCGACAAAGAAATTGAAGCTCTCGAAAAGAAAAAAGCCCTTGTTGAACAACAAAAAAAATTCTTACTAAACAATTTAATAACCGGAAAGATTAGACTTCCGGAATTTACTAAATAACCAATTTTTCCATGCAACCATACAAAAATCTCAGCGGACAATCAGGTGTTATTGCCTACGAAATCGGTGAAGATTTCATCGATGTAAAATTTAGAGAAAGATCAAAGGACGGCTGTGACACATACAAATATTCTTATTTCCGCCCGGGAAGCCAGCACGTCGAACAAATGAAACGACTGGCACTTATCGGTTTAGGACTCAACTCATACATAAATAAAAACGTGAGAAAACTTTACGAATCTAAACATTAATTCCCATGATCATCCAAGCAAACTTTGACGAAGCCAAGCAATCCCAGCTCCCTGCAGTAGAACTCCTCATCAACATGGGCTACAAGTACATTTCTCCTGCGGAAGTTGACGCCCAACGAGGCAACGATCACTCTAAATTTATTCTGCAAGGCATCGCCCTCAAAAAGCTAATGGAGATCAACTGGTATCCCCATTGGGATGTCGACTACCGTTTCAGCGAAAAAAACGTCCATACGGCCATTCAGGAGCTTGAAAACATCCCTTTGGAAGGGCTTCTGGATACTTCACGCGACGTTTATCACGCTTTGATGTCATCTAGCGGGAAAACGATCAAGGAATTTATTGAGGGCAAATTCGAATCTTTCGACTTCAAGTTCATCGACTTAGAGAAGCCGGAGAACAATGATTTCCACGTAACCGTTGAATTTAACGCCGAAGGGAGACAAAAAATTCGACCCGACATAGTGCTTTTTGTGAATGGCATCCCTTTCGCCATTATCGAAAACAAAAAATCAGGCACAAAAATTGAAGAAGCTTTGACCCAGATGAACAGAAATCAGGGGCCGGATTACTGCCCGAAACTTTTTATCTATCCTCAAATTTTAATTGGCACAAACAAAACAGATCTTCTATACGGAACAACCGGCACTCCAAACAAGTTTTATGCGCATTGGAAGGAGAAGGAAAACCCTAAATTCGACGAGAAAATCAAGAAACTGATTTCTAAGCCTATTGGAGGCAACCTTTATACTCAAATCTGCTCTGATCTAAACGGAGCAACGTTAAATCACAAACAAATAACCGATAGGCTGCCAACCGAACAGGACAAAGGCATCGTAGCGCTTTTGGAGCCCAAGAGAATGCTTGATCTTGCCAAAAACTTCGTTCTCTACGATGCGGGAATTAAAAAGGTTTCCAGATATCAGCAATATTTTGCGATCCAAAAGAGCTTGAAAACTATTGAGATAGAGAAAGAAGGCCCTGTAGGTCTAAGGAGAAACGGAGGTTTGATTTGGCACACCCAAGGTTCAGGAAAATCTCTGACCATGGTGATGTTTGTCAAAGCATTGATTGAAGATGAGCGCATTCAAAATCCTCGAGTTATTATTGTTACCGACAGAAAAGATCTAAACAAACAGATAGCGGATACATTCCGGGATTGTAAACTCAAAAAAGGCGTGGTTGAAGCGACAAGTGGTCAAGACCTCTTAAGACTGATCAAAGAAAAAAACCTGAATGTTATTACTACACTAGTTCATAAATTTGAGAGTGCCAAAAAGCACCGAGCTGGCTTCACGGATGACTCAAAAAATATTTTTGTCCTTATCGACGAGGCTCACCGCACTCAAGGAGGTATGGCCAACGCAGAGATGAATCGAACTATTCCCAACGCTTGCTATATTGGATTTACCGGCACTCCGTTGATGAAAAAAGAGAAAGCCAGTTGGCTAAAATTTGGGGGATACATAGATAAATACACCATTGACGACGCATTAAGTGATGGAGTGATTCTGCCGCTCATTTACGAAGGACGGTATGTTGAACTAACCCAAAACAAGGAACAGATTGATCGACAAGTTGATCGCATTACCAAAGAGCTGAATCAAGAGCAAAAGCGTGAACTCCAAAAATTCGTGGACAAGCGCATTATTCGCAACAACCCTCAAAGAATTGCAGAAATTGCTTACGATATTCAAGGTCATTATATTAGAAATTTTCAGGGAACCGGTCTAAAGGCGCAAATCGTTGCCCCATCGCAATATTCAGCAATATTATTTCATAAATTTTTTGAGGAATTTGGCAATAAAATCAATACCGCCGTAATTATTTCCGGTGTCAACATCGACGAAGACGAAAAGGATGATCACAGGAAAGAGGTGGAAGCTTACCTGAAAACTATTAAGCACAAATATAGAGATCTCGAATCATATGAGAAACAAGCCATCAATAGCTTTAAGAAAAGTGAAGATGGCGTAGAGATTTTAATTGTAGTTCATAAGCTGCTAACCGGCTTTGATGCGCCAAGAAACACGGTTCTTTATTTAGCCAAAGACCTCAAAGATCACAACTTGCTCCAAGCGATCGCCAGGGTAAATAGAATTTATGAAAACAAGAAATCTCCAAAAACTGCGGGCTTTATCATCGATTATTCCGAAAACGCCAAAAACATTGACACGGCAATGAAGCTATTCGGGAGTTATGACGAGGAGGACGTCAAAAACACTTTGATTGATGTAATTGCGAAAAGAAACGAACTGGAAGACAGTTATGACGCCTTACACGAGATGTTCAAGACACTTAAGGGCTCAAAAGATGATGAAGCCTACATTCAAAAACTGGCCGAGGAACAAGAACGCGCGCTTTTCTACAAAGCCTTGAACACATTTATCAAGCAGTTTAACGAATGCCTTGCCCTTCAGGATTTTTCAATCGGATTTCCTCATCTGGACATGTATAAAATTGATCTCAAAAAGTTTCTCGAACTCCGTAAAACCGTGCATCTTAAATATGCCGATACCGACGATTTTTCCGAATATAAATTACAACTCGTAAAGATTCTTGATCAGTATATTGACGCAAAAGAAGTTGAAGTATTGACAAAGCAAATAAATATTAACGACGCGGAAGCATTTTCCGAGGCAATAGCCACTTTGGGGTCAAATAAATCAAAGGCGGAAGCGATAGCGGCGCAACTTCAAAGGACAATTACAGAAGAAGCAGAAAAGGATCCGGAATTTTATCATCGTTTTTCGGAAAAGATAAAAAAACTTTTGGATAAATTAAGAGAGGGGAAAATTGCTGATATTGAGGCATTAAACGAAATCAAAGAAATCCAAACACAAGTCTTGGACAAAGAAGATAGCGAAATCCCTGCCAAAATTAAAGGAACCGTAGGGGCAGACATTTTTTATAGAAATCTTAAGGATATCCTGCTGAAGCACAACGTAGAAGAAAACATTGTTGTTGATATCATCTTGGACATATTCAACATTTTGAAAGCAGAAACCATTGTTGATTGGCACAAGAATAACGAGGTCAAAAGAGTTATTATTAACAAATTAGATGATTATTTATATGACATCGTCAAGACGGAGAAGGGTGTGACGTTAAGCGGCGAAGATATACAAAACCTGCTCACAATAATCATAGATCTTGCCTGCAATAATCATGAAATATTCCGTCAATGAAAATAAATACGTTTAAGTATGGGAAATATTCATATGAGTACTATTTGGTGCTTCAAAACCGCAAAACTGTCGCATTAACAGTTCATCCAAACCTAAATATTATTTTAAAATGTCCTTTTGACTATGGTGCCGATAAAATCGAGAGATTCTTAAAGAGAAAATGGTCGTGGCTGGAGAAACAAGTGCAGTATTTCAAAAAATATAAGAAAAAACAGGAGAAAAAAGAGTATGTTTCAGGAGAAAGTTTTTTGTACTTGGGCCGACAATATAAACTCTTCATTAAAACAGCTAAAAAACCTGAGGTAAAACTCGAAAAAGGGAAAATTATCGTGTTTACAAATAAGTCCATTCAGGATCGAGCCACAAATAAAAAACTTCTCGAAGGGTGGTTTGAGCAACGAACAGAATCAATTTTCACCTCTCAATTAAAAGATGTCACTAAAAAATTCAACTACGACTTTGCTCCAGCTCTTATCACGAGAAAAATGCCAAAACGATGGGGGAGCTATCTGTCAGGTAGAAAAATCATACTCAATCCGCTACTTATAAGAGCATCAAAGGATTGCATTGATTACGTCATTGTGCACGAACTTTGTCATATGAGATATAAGAACCACGACAGAAATTTTTTTAAACTTCAAGAGTCAATCATCCCAAACTGGAAGGAGGTAAAAGAAAAACTTGAATTAAGATTTTTATAATCTCCAATTTTAAGCTATACAAAGTGTTTTTTGTAAACCTGCTTGATCAAAGACATAGCATAATCAATATCTTCTGAATTTCCAACAATGAAGTAACTTTGATGTTGGTTGTAATATTTCATAGAATTTTTTACATACTTCACCTTTCCCTCGGGATCTTTCAAATCTTTAGGTTGTGTTCTCGTAAATGTAATATTTATCGTTGATCTTCGCGAATTGACAGCAATTATATTCTTACTACCAATTTTATAACCAATATAAGACCTATTAGGGCTTTCTAGTATGCGTGAGTCTAACTCTAAAACACGAGGGCGAAATTCATCAAAAAGCTCTCTGCCCTTATCCCAGCCTCGCTTAAAATGCTCATCTACCGAATATCTCCTGACTTCCTTACTTACACTCTCGATAGTCTTATTTTTCGATACGGTTTTTATCGACTCGTTTGAATCAGGCGACTTCAACTGATTATATAAAACAGTGCCATTATCGTACCGCCTCATTTCCCACAATTCTATTGGTAGATCTTTGAAATTTATTGCATTTTGCTGATAAGTGGTGAAACTATTAGAAACAAAAATAACCCGCGACTGAGACCAATCCACATTCTCTCGCTTTAGATTCTTCTTGGTTTTTTCATTATACTCCAAAATGAAATCAGCCTTATTATTGACTAATAAACCTAGATAGGAATAACCCTGATCAATTACGCTAAAACTACGATCCTTTTTATATTCGATCACAACAAAAGACTTACTCTCTTCATCAAAGGCAAGCGTATCGATACGAAAATTCTGCAATGAAAATTCCGAAGAGATAAATTTTAAGCCAAAAACAATTTCAAGATTTTGCTCGGTCAATTTTTGTATTTCTTTTTCAAGAGCAAATTTCACTTCTTGACTGACCTTTAACCTACCATTGCTAACTTGGAATAGCTCCATGAAATATAAATTAAATCAGCCAAAACTCTAATACAAAAGCGCCTCAAATGAAAGAGAACCTACACCCTTCTCCACCTCACCCCTCCCTCCCCATCCTCAACCACCACCCCCATCTTCCCCAGCTTCTCCCGTATCTCATCCGCCCTCTTGAAATCCTTCCTCTCCCTCGCTTCCTCCCTCTCTTTTATCAGCGCCTCCACTTCTTCATCAATCTCCTCTTCCTTTTCCGGAAACACAACCCCCAGCACATGGTCCACTTTTACCAGCTCTTCAAACAACCTCACCCCATTTACCACCTCGCCCGCGTCCAGATCTTTGTTCACTTCTTTCACTAAATCAAACACCACTCCCAGCGCTCCCGATGTATCAAAATCATTGTTCATGCACTCCTCAAATTTCCCCAGAAACTCATACTCTTTCCCTTCCTCCCCCTCCCTGTCCAGCCTCCTCACAAACGCGTGCAGCCTCTCAAAAGCGCCCTTTGCCTGCTCCAGCAGGCCCTCATTGAAATTTATCGGATTCCTGTAATGCGTCTGCAGAAACATCAGCCTCACGAGTAGGGGATTGTATTTTTTGAATATCTCCTCCAGCGTAAAAAAATTCCCCAAACTCTTGCTCATTTTCTCGTTGTCGATGTTTATAAACCCGTTGTGCAACCAGTATTTTGCAAATCTTCCCTCGCCCAGCGCGCCCACGCTCTGCGCGATCTCACACTCGTGGTGGGGGAATTTCAGGTCTAGCCCGCCCCCGTGGATGTCAAAAGTCTTCCCCAGCTCTTTCAGGCTCATCGCACTGCACTCTATGTGCCAGCCCGGCCTGCCCTCTCCCCATGGACTTTCCCAACTCGGCTCGCCCTCTTTTTTGAATTTCCAGAGGACAAAGTCCGAAGGACTTTGCTTCCCCGCTTTCACTTCCACCCTCGCCCCGGCTTTCAATTCGTCCATTTTTTGTCCGGACAACTCGCCGTATTTCGGGAATTTCTCCACAGAATAATAAATCCCGTCATCCAGCGCATAAGTGTAGCCTTTGTCCTCCAACTGTTTGATCATCTCCACCATCTCTTTGATGTACTGCGTCGCTTTCGGCATAACATCCGGCTTCTTTATCCCCAGCTTCCCATATTCGCTTTCATAAATCGGAATCGTCTTTCCAGCCAACTCCTCGACCGATATGCCCTCTTTATTCGCCCTGTTTATCATCTTGTCGTCTATGTCCGTGTAATTCGAAACAAACTTCACTTCCAGTCCCTTGTACTCGAAATATTTCCGGATCACATCGAAACATACCGCACTACGTCCGTGGCCCAGGTGGGCGCGGTCATAGACCGTCGGGCCGCAGACATACATCGACACCGCGCCTTCTTTCAAAGACTCAAACTCCACTTTCTTTTTTAATTTCGAATCGTAAATTTTGATCATGCGATTGGTATTTGTTGTATCAGAATTATCAGCACCCGCGTCAATAAATCAATGCCTATCAGCGCGATCATTGGTGCCAGATCTATCATCCCCACGCGGTGGGGGAGTTTCCGCGCCAGCCCTATCACGGGACCTGTCACATCATTCAGAATCTGCGTCACTCTGCCGCCGCCTCCCATCTGGCCCATCGTCACCCACGACATGATAATTCTCCCTATTATCGCAAAAGACAACAGATTGGAAAACACCCAGACGAAAGTAATTGCAAATTCTATACCGCGCATGCGGGAATTCTAGCAAACTTTCTCCTTCTTGAAAAATGTATAACCCATTCCACCCAGTAACGACAAT
>Ga0265292_1002778_pt1 | contig 11640 bp, 12 predicted proteins | sample Munlanlewell296A_FD_189080 | JGI IMG/M metagenome (GOLD analysis project Ga0265292, IMG submission 189080) | Leachate microbial communities from a municipal landfill in Southern Ontario, Canada - Leachate well 296A | ecosystem: Engineered > Solid waste > Landfill > Unclassified | place: Canada...
CGCCACGGTCAGGATGGAGCACGGTTTTGTGATTGTTTCGGCCAATAAACTGCAGGGTAAAAGGGTGTATTTGGATTTTCCAAGCGTGGGCGCAACCGAAACCATGTTGATGGCGGCAACTTTGGCCTCCGGCAAAACCATCATTGAAAATGTGGCGCGCGAACCCGAAATTGTTGACCTGGCCAATTTTTTAAATCAGGCCGGAGCCAAAATCAGCGGAGCCGGTTCGGAAGTAATTGAAATTGAAGGGGTTGATGCACTGCACGCAATCGAATACGAAGTTATTCCGGATCGGGTGGAGGCCGGAACTTTCATGCTGGCCGCGGCCATCACGGGGGGAGACGTGGAAGTTAATAAGGTTATTCCAACCCACGTTGAGGCCTTGATCCGTAAATTGCAGGACGCGGGTTTAAAGATGCAGATTGAAGAAAACCGGATCCGTATCAGCTCCTCCGGGCGGCTCACTGCGGTGGATGTGCGCACTTTGCCTTATCCTGGTTTTCCAACCGATTTACAGCCGCAAATGGCGGCACTCTTAGCCGTTAGTCGCAACACGTCGGTTATTACTGAAACCATTTTTGAAAACCGTTTTATGCACGTGCCGGAATTAAACCGCATGGGAGCAGACATAAAAATTGAGGGTTCCAGTCTAATTATAAACGGGGTGGAAAAATTATCCGGCGCTCCGGTACGGGTTTCGGATTTGCGGGCAGGGGCGGCGCTGGTTTTGGCGGCGCTGGTGGCGGAAGGTGAAACCTTAATTGAAGACCAGGACCATCACTTATCCCGCGGCTACGAAAACCTGGTGGAAAAAATTAAAGCGTTAGGAGGGGACGTTGTTGTCCCAAACCCGATCTCCGCTTTGTTTAATAAAGCTTGATTGCCGGTTTCGCTTGAGCCCGGCGTTAAAAAAACGATTACAGCGGCAGGCCGCTAGGGTTTTAGCGGGAGAATGGTTGGAAAAAGTAAGAGAAAAAGGAGAAGGAGGAGGCAGAGGAGAAGGGGACAGAAAATCGGTTAACCTGGTTTTTGTCGACGGCAAGAAGATACGTGCATTAAACAAAAAGTTCCGGAAAATTGATAAAATTACTGATGTATTGTCGTTTGAGGGAGAAATCGTAATCTGTGTTGAGCAGGCGCAAAAAAACGCCCGGCGTTTTGGGGTAACCTTTGAAGCAGAAGTGTTGCGTCTCTTGACGCACGGAATCCTGCATTTGGCAGGGTACGATCACGTTAAAACAGGGGAACGGGTTGTGATGCGCAAAAAGGAGGAATCTTATGCCCAGAAAATTTGCTAAAAGTTTTGAATATGCATTTGACGGGTTGCACTATATTTTTACCACCCAGCGCAACATGCGCATCCATATCATTGTGGCCAGCGGAGCCATCCTGCTTTCTTTGCTTTTGCGCCTTTCCCTGGTTGAGTTTGCGGTCGTGTTCCTGGCCTGTTTTTTAGTCATGATCACTGAAATGTTAAACACCGCAATCGAGGAAGCCATCAATTTACTCTATAAACAGCATAACCTGCATGCCCAGCTGGCCAAGGACATCTCGGCGGCGGCTACGTTGTTTGCGGGCATCTGTGCTATAATTATCGGCGGTTTGGTGATGTTGCCTAAGGTTTGGCTGCTATTTAAGTAAGGTGATAAATTGTATTTTCCCGTCGAACTTTTATTGCTGGCCGTATTGATTTTAATTTCAGCTTTTTTGTCTGCTGCTGAAACCGCCCTCACTTCCATTTCACGCCACAAGATCAAGGAACTGGTTGACCATAATATCAGCGGCGCCCGTCCCCTCCAGCATTTGCGCGAAAATCCGGCCCGGATGTTGTCCGCCATTTTAATCGCTAACAATATCGTAAATATCTGGGCTTCGGTTTATGCTGCTTCGCTGGCGATCCGGTTTTTTGAGAGGTTGGGGTGGGGCAGCTTAAGCATTATTGTTGGGTTGGTGACCGGGTTGATGACGTTGTTGATTTTGGTCTTTGGCGAAATTACTCCCAAGACCATTGCTCTGCGCCGCGCGCAATTTGTGGCATTGTTAGTGGCCCGGCCAATCCTGGTACTGGAGTGGATTTTGCAGCCGGTGGCGGCTTTTGTAACGTTTTTGTGCCGGCCGCTGATTTATGTTTTGGGGGGTAAAGTTCCGGAAAAAGGCCCGATTTTGACCGAAGAAGAAATTAAGACCATTTTGTCGATGGGAGAAAACGAAGGGATCATTGAAGAAACAGAAAGCGAAATGATCCATTCCATTTTTGAGTTTGGCGAGACCACGGTGCGTGAGGTCATGACTCCCAAACCCGACATGCACTGCATTAACGTGACGGATGGGATTGAGGCCGTGGTCCAATTAATTAGAAGCGAAGGCCATTCCCGTATTCCAATCTATGAAGGCAATGTTGATAATATTATCGGATTGGTTTTTGCTAAAGACATTTTGGGGTTTGGTAAAGGTCAGGATTTGCGAGAATATTTGCGCCCGGTGCTTTTTATCCCTGAATCCAAAAAAATTGACGATTTGCTTCACCAGATGCAGTCCGCCCGGACACATCTGGCGGTGGTGGTGGATGAATACGGCTCGACGGCCGGGATTGTTTCACTGGAAGATATTGTTGAAGAGATTGTCGGCGAGATCCATGACGAATTTGAAAAAGCCGAAAAGGATTACGAAAAAATCGGCGACGCCACTTATGTGGTGAGCGGCGGGATGACGATTGGGGACATAAATGATTTGCTGGGTTCCAGTTTTCCGGAAACCGTGAAAGAATATGATACCATTGGCGGTTTTGTTTTTGAGAAACTGGATAAAATGCCGGCGGTGGGGGACGTGGTGCATTTTGGGGATTTTACCATCAGCGTGGAGCGGATTTTAAAGCGCCGGATTACACGGGTGAAAATCAGCCGGAACCTGCCGTCCGGAGATGCTACGCCGTATGTGGGAGGATAAAGTGGCGACAAAATATGTTTTTATTACTGGAGGAGTCGTATCCTCATTAGGTAAAGGGATTACCGCCGCGTCGCTGGGCCGCCTCTTAAAAAGCCGCAATATAAAAGTTACCATCCAAAAGCTTGATCCTTACATTAATGTTGATCCGGGTACCATGAATCCTTACCAGCACGGCGAGGTTTTTGTAACCGAAGACGGTGCCGAAACTGACCTTGACCTGGGGCACTACGAGCGGTTTATTGACGTTAATTTAGGGAAAGAAAATAACATTACCACCGGCATGGTTTACTGGTCGGTGATTTCCAAAGAGCGCCGCGGCGATTATCTGGGAGGGACGGTGCAGGTGGTGCCGCATATTACCAACGAAATCAAGGACCGCATCCGCCGCGTTACGCAAAAAGAAAATTTTGACGTGGTCATTTGCGAAATCGGCGGCACGGTGGGCGATATTGAAAGTTTACCGTTTTTGGAAGCGGTGCGCCAGTTCAGCAAAGAAGTAGGGCCGGACAACAGCATCCATATCCACGTTACGCTGGTGCCGTTTTTGGGTACCACCGGTGAATTCAAGACCAAGCCCACCCAGCACAGCGTAAAAGAACTGCGCGGTATCGGCATCTTGCCCGAAATTATCATTTGCCGCTCACGCGAGCCCTTGACCACTGAATTAAAAGAAAAGATTTCTCTCTTTTGTGATACTGCCAAAGAAGCGGTCATGGGATTGGTGGATGTGCCTTCAATTTATGAGGTTCCCTTGGCGCTGGAAGCCGAAAACCTGGCGGAAATTGTCATGCAATACTTAAAAATTTCGTCCAAGGAAAACAACCTTGACGAATGGCGTAACATGATGGAGAAAACCAAACAGGCAGAAAGGGTAGTCAACATTGCTATTGTCGGGAAATACACGCAGTTGTCGGATTCATACTTGAGTATTGTAGAAGCGCTGAAGCACGGCGGGATTCCCAATAATTCGAAAATCAAGATTGTTTGGATCAACTCTGAACAAATTGAAACGGTTGCCGACCTGGAGCCGGTTTTTCGGGATGTCCACGGAATTGTGGTTCCGGGGGGATTTGGGTCGCGGGGAATTGAAGGAAAAATTCGGGCAATCCAATACGCGCGGGAAAATAAAATACCGTTCCTGGGTTTATGTTTGGGATTACATTGCGCGGCCATCGAATTTGCCCGCAATGTTTTGGGGTTAAAAGGAGCTAACAGCACCGAATTTGATGAAAATGCCAAAGACCCGGTAATTGATTTATTGCCTGAACAAAAAAAGATCAAAGAAAAAGGCGGCACGATGCGGCTGGGGGCTTATCCCTGCAAAATAAAAAAGAATACTCTGTTGCACAGTGCTTATAAAAAAGACCAGGTAGCAGAGCGGCACCGCCACCGTTTTGAGTTTAATAATGATTACCGTGATCAGTTTTCTGCCAAAGGCATGGTTTTAAGCGGTATATACCCGACGGCAGATTTGGTAGAAGTGATTGAGCTTAAAGAGCATCCTTGGTTTTTAGCGACGCAGTTCCATCCCGAGTTTAAGTCCCGCCCCAACCGTCCGCATCCGCTGTTTACCAGCTTTGTCGCGGCCGCCGGCCTGCGCCTGGCAGAGCAAGAGAAGTTGTTTTAAGTTTTGACAATCGTCCGCTTCCAGTGAAATATTTTTAAGCGTTTTCCCTAGGTAACTGGCTTTGGTCCGGATGGTGCCGTACTTGGTTTTGAGCTTGAATATTTTTCTGCTTAATATTTCGCGCGTAACTGCATAAACCCGGCACCCAATTGAGGTAGTTACGGTAAAAATCGTATCTAAAATACGGTCTTTGTCTTCCGGCCGCGCCATAACACACAGCGCAAAGGCAGCGCGTTTTTTCTTCATGCGGATAGGGGTGATCCAGCAATCCAGTGCTCCGGCGGCCATAATTTTTTTGATTGCGGCGTCGTAGCGCCGCGGATCCATATCATCAATGTTAGTTTCAATTTGTAAAATAGTGTCGTCCAGTGTTGGAAGTTGTGCTTCACCAATAAAAATCCGCAACAGGTTTGGTATGCCAAAATCGTGGGTGCCGGCGCCGTAGCCAATTTTATCAATTTTAAGTTTAGGCAGCGCGCCAAATGAATGGGCCAGGGTTGAAATGATTGCCGCCCCGGTAGGAGTTACCAGTTCGCCTTCTACGTCTTGGCTGTAAATAGGGATACCTTTTAGTAAAATACTGGCGGCCGGAGAAGGAACCGGCAGCCGGCCGTGCGCGTATTTAACCCGGCCTTTCCCGACATGCAAAGGAGAAGAGTAAATTTGTTGGATGCCTAATTTTTTTAGCCCGATAACGGCGCCGACAATATCAATAATAGTGTCGATTGATCCCAGCTCGTGCAGGTGTAATTTGTCAAGGTGTTGTGCGTGCACTTTTTGTTCAGCCGCTAGGATGCGCCGGAAAATTTTAATGCTAAGTTGCTTAATGCTTTTAGAGAGCCGGCTGCGGTTAATGATTTTGACAATATCTGAAGGGCTGTTTAGCTGGAGCTCTTTTTTTATTTCGATTTCGACTTGGGTGGCGGCAATGCCATGCCGGCGCACTTTTTTAATTTTAAGCGCATAATTTTTTAGCGGGAGTTTTTTTAGCTCACTTTTGAGATAGATTGGAGAGAGTCCGGCGTCGATCAGCGCCCCCAAGACCATATTGCCGGCAATTCCTGAAGAGCAATCGAAATAGGTAATTCGCATAAATATCTAGAATTATTTCCTTGATTGAGATTTAACTATTGTATACGCCATGACTGCCGCCCCAAAACCGTTGTCAATATTAACCACCGCCACCCCCGGTGCGCAGGTGTTAAGCATGGTCAGCAGCGCAGATAATCCCTTGAAATTGGCTCCATAACCCACGCTGGTTGGGACTGCAATAATGGGCTTGTCGGTTAAGCCGCCCAAGACCGAGGGCAGGGCGCCTTCCATTCCGGCTATCGTAATTATGACTTTGCCTTGTTCAATCAGCGGCAGGTTTTTTATCAGGCGATGTACTCCGGCTACCCCCGCATCAAAAATTCGATTTACTTTTAGCCCTAAAAACTCGGCGGTGACGGCGGCTTCTTCGGCTACCGGGATGTCGGCGGTGCCGGCAGTGACGATTGAAACGATTGGTTGAAGGTTTATCCCGCGGCGCGGTTTGGCCGGCGGCCGGTTGATGATAATTTTTGCCGTGGGATAAAATTTGGCATTTTTCAATACTTTTTTAACGGCGTAAAAGGTAGCTTTATCCGCGCGGGTAGCTAAAACCGGGTGGCCTTGGTGGGCGATGCGTTGTGCAATTTTTGCAACTTGTGCCGGGCTTTTACCCGGGCAAAAAATAACCTCCGGAAAACCTTTGCGATGGATCCGGTGATGGTCAACTTTGGCAAAGCCCAGGTCTTCGAAGTTGGATACGTTTTGTTTATTATGCCGCATTGGATTGCCCACTTTTTTTTATCTCCTCCATCCGCGCCTTAATTTTCTTTTCAAACCCAATGTCTTTGGGCACGTAATATGTTTTCTTTTGGGTTAAGTGCTCTTGTACAACGATCCCGCCGGGATAATCGTGCGCGTATTTGTATCCCTTGCCTTTGCCGCGATCTTTTTCGCCTTTATAGACCGCGTTTTTTAGGTGGTTTGGTACTTCCAGTGTCGGGTTTTCTTTGACGTCAATTAAGGCATTATTGATCCCCATATATGCGGCATTACTTTTAGGAGCGGTGGCAACGTAGGTTGTGGCTTGAGCCAGGGGAATGCGTGCTTCAGGCATGCCCACAAATTCGGCAATTTGCATAGCGGAGTTGGCAATGACCAGCGCTAGGGGATCGGCGTTGCCCACGTCTTCTGCCGCGCAAATAACGATGCGACGGGCAATAAACCGGGGGTCTTCGCCGGCATAAATCATTTTAGCCAAATAATAAAGTGCGGCGTCCGGATCCGACCCGCGCATTGATTTGATAAAAGCGGAAATGGTGTCATAGTGCTGGTCCCCGTGTTTGTCATAAACCACGGCTTTTTTCTGGATCGATTCTTCTGCGATTTTTAAGGTGAAATGCAAAATACCTTTTTTGTCCGGTTTGCTTGATAGCGCCCCCAGCTCCAGCGCGGAAAGCGCCCGCCGCGCGTCGCCGTCTGAGATTTTTGCCAGGAATTTCAGCGCTGCATCATCAATTTCGATCTTTAACTTCCCCAGGCCGCGTTCTTTATCGTTCAGTGCACTATTAATAATCTGTTGTAAGTTGTCAGTCGTCAAAGGTTTTAGCTCAAAGATTTGTGACCGCGAAACCAGCGCCGAATTTACGTAGAAAAACGGGTTTTCGGTAGTGGCGCCAATTAAAATGATATTGCCTTCTTCAACGTCCGGCAACAGTGAATCCTGCTGCAATTTATTAAAACGATGAATTTCGTCAAGAAACAAGATGGTTTTTACCTGATGCATTTTAATGCGTTCTTTTGCTTCCAAGCTTACTTTCCGGATGTCCTCTACTTTGGCGATGGAAGCGTTTAGCCATTCAAAATGCCCGCGGGTGGTGTTGGCAATCACGCGGGCGATGGCGGTTTTGCCGGTTCCCGGCGGCCCAAATAAAATTACCGATGAAATGCGGTCGGTTTCAATCAACCGGCGCAATAATTTCCCCTTGCCTAAAATTTCTTCCTGGCCTACCAGCTGATCCAGGGTGCGTGGGGCCATGCGGAAGGGGAGAGGGGCGTTTTGGCCTTTAAAGTTTTGTTCGTTTACGTCGAAAAGATCCACAGAAAAACTCCTGGTTGCGTTTGGTTAATTATACATTAAATTTACTTGACAAAGATTAAGATTATTCTATGATAAAGACAACTTCAGCAGTTAAAGGAGGTGACAAAAAGCATAGTCTGTTGGGGGGATTTTTTTGCGACGGTTAAGGCAACAAGAACACTTAACTGCAGTGCAATAAAATCATTTAAAAAACTATGTAAAATCAAAATTATGAAAAAAGGAATAGCTTTAGCTGTAGTATTGGGAATGTTGGCAGTTTTAGCCGGCGGCGTTTTTGCGGAAGATATCAGCGCGGCGGATGCCCAGGCCAAACTCCCTAAATTACAGGCTTATATCTCAAGTTTAGAAACCAAGCTGGCAAAAGAGAGAGCAACTGCAAAACCGGAACGGGTTGCGCAATTGCAGCGGATCATTGCAGAACAACAGGCAAGATTAAGCAGTCTGCAAGCGATTGCCGCAACTCCTCTGCCAACGACTCCGCCACCGCCACCGCCTCCAACAAAGGTAAAAGCGGTAGTGAAGAAACAAGCCGCCAAGTCGATGTATGAAATCGGCGGTAATGTGGGTATCGTGGCTGGAGTTTTCGGAGTTAACGGTGAATTAACCATCCAATGTCCATTTGTAAAAAATTGGATTGGTTTGGATAATGTCTGGGCACGGTTGGGCGGCGGTTACGTTGCCGGAAAGAACAGTGCCGCAACAGAGACAAAGATGGTGCCTATCTATATTGACGGGGCCATTGATTTGCCGGTTAGTTGGATGTGGGGTATTCCCTCTTACGTTGGCGGCGGTTTAAACTATGTAGTTTACCGCTCTGGCAGGACTAGCGGCACCATTGGCGGCGAGGTCTTTGCTGGCATTGAAGGCGCGTATGGAGGCGGCAAGCCATATCTCGAAGTGGGATACGGAATATTGCGCCCCAGCAACGGCGGATCTTTCAAGAGTGTCAATGCTGTAGTTGGGTATAGGTACGGACTATAGTCTGGAATCTTGTTTGGTGTAGAAAACCTCTTTAGTGACTAGTTTGCTAAGGAGGTTTTCTTTTTGTTGGTGGGTACGCATAAAAAAAGAATTGCGTCCAGTTAACCTATTGACAAAGTTAAAAGACGCAATTCTTACGTTCAAATTTTAGCTAAAATTTGCTTATTTGTTCTTGATGTCAACCAGAACATCGTAAATGCGAAAGATAATCATCAGTAGTTCCGCATAACAACGCACGGCGATCGGACCCAAAACAATAATTAGAATTGCTACAATTGCGCCGGCAAAATCTTTTGCGGCAATGCTGGCGACAAAGGCCCACAGCCCGCCAATGATACAAACTACAATGCCGATCCAATAAAGCACCGTAATTACCGTCGGAGCAATCATTTTCTGGAAATTCATGAAAATACCCATTTTTTTCACCCCCTTTCATTTTACAGATACAACGGAGGAGGGAGGATTCGAACCCCCGATACCGTTGCCGGTATAATCGCTTTCGAGGCGATCGCCTTCAACCACTCGGCCACTCCTCCGGGCTTATGCGACCTTAACCTTTTCCGTGCCCTCTGCTAATGCATAATTATCTTAGCATAACTGCAAAACAAAAACATTTTTGTCTGATTAAAAATTTTCCTGTTTTCTGATAACGGTTGCCAAAATTTTTTGCACTTTGCGGAAATATTTCAGGTTTTCAATGTTTGACTGATTTTCTTCGGGTAAATTCAGCTGATGGTACATACCGCTTACCCGCACCTTGGTACTTTTACTGTTTAGTACCAGCGTTAAGTTTAAGCGTACCGCCACCCCCGGCAAATTTTCCGGTCTTGTTTCGCTAAGGTTTTGGTTAATTTGTTCATTAATTATGTATTGTTTTATGTTGTGCAGCCCCGGCGGGGTCAATTTATAATTATGGTGTTTTTCTTGGTCTGCGGGATAGCCGGTGTGTTTCCAGGCGTATTTTACGTTTTGGTTAACGATTGACACGTAATAGGTATCGATTGAACTTTCCTCGCCAAACTCTTCCTTAATCAAGATTAAATTCAACTTAAACGGATGGTTTTTGGAAGGTTTGCCGGTGGCGGGGCCGGAGGTAGACATGGCTACCAGCAGTAAAATCGCCGTGCAGACCAGGACAATTATTTTTGCAAAATTATTTAATTTGATCATGCGTGAGTTGCCGGCATAAATCGTTCAGTAGATCATTTTGCTCTACGATGATTTTACGAGCAAATTCTTTTAAGGCCTCGATATTTTTACTGCTGGTATCATCCATTTCGCCATTTTCTTTATTAATGGGGGTTTGAAATCGATAATATTTAAGGGGTAGTTGAGTTACTTGGTAATCTACCGTGTCGGCCACGCCGTCAAAAATTACGTCTAAAATTGGTACGGCCCATTGTGCCATCCCAAATTTTTTGGCACGGTTGTAAGGCAAGGGTTCGGTTCGGGTCCCGGTGCCCAGAGAAACCAGTATAAATTCTTGTGCCTCTGGGTGCGTAGCTTTGGCTTCTGCGTAAGCGCACATTGCCGGATTGTTAGCAAAAACCCCTCCGTCTACAAACGCCAAGTAGCCGGGCAATGTATCCGGGATTACCTTGTGGGGTTCAAAATAAGTTGGGGCGGCGGCGGTGGCCAGCGCAATGTCTTTGATGTTGAAATCATATTGGGGATCGACTTTGGCTTTGCGGCTCTTAAAAAACCAAGCCACGCGTTGTTCAATTTCATAACTGGTGATAATTACATCTTTAAGCGCATTTTTAAGACGGGCTTTGCCAAAATATTGGTCGGCAACTTTTGCGATCCCATCAGAAGGGTATTTTTTCCCTACAAATCTGTCTAATGACAGCAGGCTACGCCAGAAAGGGCGGCTAAAAATATTCTTCCCTTCTTTTTCGTAGAGGTCAATTAACTTTTCGGCGCTAAATTCCGGCCGGCAATCCGGGCCGGCTTTGGTTAACCCCAGAGCTAAAATCCCGCCGGTCGAGGTTCCGGCAACTAAATCAAAGAGGTCTGCCGTTGGCCGGCCGGTGCGTTTTTCAATTTCCGCCAGGATAATTGCTGGAATAATGCCCCGGATGCCGCCGCCGTCAATGGAAAGAATTTTGATGGGTTGATTCATAGAGTAACTCCTTTTGTTATTGATTTAGCCACCAGATTGAAGAATTAAGCACCGCCGCAAAACTAACCCAGAGTAAATATGGGAGCAGCAGCCACCCCGCCGGCCTGGAAATGCGGTAAAAGGCAATGCCGGTGCCTAAAATTAACAGCCAGAGGAGTTTAATTTCAATTACCGACAAAAAAAGCTGGTGCTGGCCGAAGAAAATTACTGACCAGAGTACGTTGGCCACCAGCTGCATGCCAAAAAGCAACAAGGCTCCTTTTGTGGCTGGATTTTCTTTTGCTTTTTGCCATACCAGCGCGGCGGCAATCCCCATTAAAATATAAAGCAAGGTCCAAGCCGGAGCAAACACCCAGCTGGGGGGTGTGAAAAACGGCTTATGCAACGTCGCGTACCAGATGGGGAGGGAAGAAGTTGTCGCCATGGAACCCAAAAATCCGGCACACAGGCAGACTACAATGGAAATGATTACTCTAAATCTAGTTTGCATTTTATCCTCCTTAGTGTAAGCTTTTTTCTCTGGCGGATTCAATCCTATTTTTTGCCGAGTTGGTTATTGATTTGATTGCCCAATAGATGTTTTGGTTGTCCCGAAACCCAGAAATGCAGGGGAAGCTATCGGTAGTAACATAAGGTTCAAATTCCATTGTAAGTTCATTTTGTTCGTTTGAAGCTTTAACCATTTGCGCCAAAGGTTCATCTGCTATCCCAATATTCAAGAGAAACTCTTTTTGGGCAAAGTTGCCGGATGCCACTTTTTTTACTTGGCAGCGATAAGCATTGCCCCAGTTATGCGGGATACTAAATTTAGCATTTACTAATAATTTTAAGGAT
>Ga0265292_1002779_pt1 | contig 11639 bp, 11 predicted proteins | sample Munlanlewell296A_FD_189080 | JGI IMG/M metagenome (GOLD analysis project Ga0265292, IMG submission 189080) | Leachate microbial communities from a municipal landfill in Southern Ontario, Canada - Leachate well 296A | ecosystem: Engineered > Solid waste > Landfill > Unclassified | place: Canada...
CAAAGTTCTTCTTGAGTTAAAACTGGTTTCATTTCTACTCCTTATCTATTTTTGTTATTTAGTAATTTCTATTCGGGGATTATATATTAAACAGAGCCATATGTCAACTACTACAGGGTGTTGGCTCAGGGACCGTAACCTTAATATAACCTCCTATTTAGTCCAATCTATCAAGGTATTTGAAGACTTTAAGTTGATGACTGAACTTAGACAAGAGATAGATAAACTCAAAAACACAATTACTTTAGCTCATGCTTTAAAATAGATTACTAAGAGAGTTGACTCCGCGTCGTGGACAACGTTAGAACCAAAATTATAGAAGTCGGGGAAACCTACATATCGGATTTGGTTCGCCTAAATGGACGGAGTTCAAGGCTATTGCATTAAAAATTTTTTGGCTTTGTCTAAATCTTGCGAAAAATTGCTTCTATCTGTAAAAGCTGTGTCAGATGATTTTAAATAAGAAATAAATTTAGAAAAATTATTTGTATTCGTTGAAAACATACTAACATAATCCTTGAATAAACTTTTTCCACCATCATTCTCCATCTCTTCCTCAAGTTTATCTGAAAAGCCTTTATTTAACTGCTGACTTATCACTTTTTTTTCGCATAATCTCAGATACACCATCGCCAGGAAAGACCTAATAAATGGTTCTTTTCTATAACCCCCATTAAAATCTTTGTTTGCGACTTTATTTTTAATAATCGGATTCATAAAGGCATGCAGGGTTTCGTGTAGCAAACAGCCCCATAAATTTTCTGGGAATTTTTTGTTTTGAATTGACCTGTTGTATATTCCCATTTTAACGACATGGGTGTTGCTTCTATATCTATACGTCGAGCCGCCTGGTGAACCATCTAATTCTATATTTATTTGACCACCATCCCATGCTTGACCATAAACATCCTCAATGGTTGGAAAAACACCTTCAATATCTTGAAGATATTTTTTCAGTTTTTCAACTGCTTTGGTATCCTCGGAAAATTTTTGTAAATTTGTAATAAAATAGTGCATGGTTTTTATATTAACATTACAATAGTTTTCAATTATAGTGACGCGATATCGACTCTCAATAAGACTGAAAACTCTGGCTCCGCACTGTAAACAATGTTAGAACCATTTTTGAGCGACAAGACGAGTATATTTATATTCCAGATTTAAGATCGACGGTTTAATTTATTTACCCTACCACGCTACTCACTATTGTTTGAAAGTAAGGAAACCCCCCGCATACGAAACTTTATCCGAGTTATAGTTAATGTGTTTAGTTTGTGAGGTTAAGAAGTGGTTGAGGGAATAAAAAAAGGGAGAGCTGTGGGTAGCTTCCCTTTATGTAAATTTCCTTATGTTTTTACTATAGTAAATCCCTTGACCCCGTACCCATTAAGCTTGATCTTTTGACCTTCTTTTAGCTTAATCACCTCGTGAGGGTCTGTTCTAACAACTACGCAACCATGCCCGGTTTCAAAGGCACAACCACACCCAGTCTTAAAGACGCAGTCAAACTCAGTCTTAAAGGTACAATGACCCCCAGTCTTAAAGACGCAGTCAAACTCAGTCTTAAAGGTGCACCTAGACTCAGTAGAAAAGACGCAACCACGCCCAGCCTTAAAGACGCAGTCAAACCCAGTCGTAAAGGTACAATAACTCCCAGTCTCAAAGGTACAGCCATTAACACCATCAAAATCAATTACCAAACTATCTTCTTTACTTGAAAGAGTTTTGGTTTTTTCATCCCAAGTGAAGAGGTTTAAGGCTAAAGGTTTACCATTTGTTAAGACTCTTTTTTGTACTTCTCTCTTATTCATTTTTCATCTCCTCTCGTTTTCTATTTGATTTTCAATATGTTACGGGATAATTATAGCGTAAATAGAGATTCCTGTCAAACACTACAGGATGTTGGCTCCCCCTAGTTGACTTATTCATTAACCAAAAACTAGAGTTTGATTTTAGTCTTAGTACTATTCAGACTGTGTTGGCGAGTTTAAATATGGAAGTTACCACTCTTTAGATGGTTTCGTATTCAAACTCTCCTTTAAGAGTTTCTTTATGTTGTCTAAATGCTTGATCAAAGTTTGTTAACTCCTGAATCCACTCTTTAGTTAGATAATCATAGAAAATTTTGGAAAATGCTTCTAGAAACTTGTGATATGCGAACAAAGTATAGTTCAGGTTTCTTCTAAAATTAATCTCGTCCCCTAGTTCATTAAAACTAAAAAAGACAGCGCTCTCTGTAGATATTTTATTGAAGTCGCTATAAATAGCTGTAGAAGAAAAGCTAGGATGTCTACCATGCTCGGATGTTAGTTCGTATACTTTGAAAATCTCTGGTTGTAATACTTTGTCATTTATTGGAAAAATCCTTCCCAGCACTCTTCTAAAAGGTTGCCCCTCTTCTTTGTTATTTTTTATCCAAACTTCAATTTTGTCTGGATAAGAATTAAACTTTTGAGCCACAGCAACAGTTTCTGCAGATTTGCTTGTTATTGCGTACGATTCTGGTATATGCCCCTGTAGTATAAGCTGTATACTTATTAAAAAACCCCTGAAGCATGTCCAAAACATTTGTAAAATAGGTATTTTTTCTCTTGGATAATCTTTAATTAAACTGTCTGGTAGAACTTTATAAAGCTTTATGAGTCTATCAATGAGTTTGTGTTCCGTAGAGTATTTTTGCAGAGAAGCCTTTATATTGTTAAGCTCTGCATCAGATATTGTCCAAATGTCTGTAAATTGTATTTCATCTTCCATAAGTCTATTTTTATATTATCCTATTTTGCTAAAATAATATAAACAGTATTAAAGAGGTAATGAAATGACTACTCCTAAGTACATAAGAAAAGCCATTGAAAAAATATGGAATGTTCTTCAAGAAATTGAAGAAAAAAGGCAATTAACAGCCAAGGATAAGGAAATTAAACTTGCTTTTGTACCACCTAGTTTTAAAGGAACAGCAATTGAATCTGAGGTTATATCTCAGGATAGAGATGCAATACTTCATAAATTTGAATCAATGAGGGTAATATTTGGGTTAAGAGAGCAATTAGAAGGGATGGATGACGAACACTATTGGCACTTTAGATTAGGTGAGAAATACGAAGTAATTTTTTCCATCTATGGGAGAAAATACCGCGAAATTGCGAGAGAATACAGACAGAGTAAGCAGTTAGAGGAGATTGAGATGAAAGACCCTGTCTATGAGGTTAAATACTCAGAAAAGAGTAGAGAGATTTTAGTAAATAACTTCTTACTTAAAAAACCAGATGCGTTTGGTGAAAATGAGATTGTTTTCGCGTATCTCTATAAGAATCCAAATAGGGCGATACCGCTTGAAGATATAAAAAAAGAGATGGGGGAAGAAAGTCTTACAAAATCTATTCATAAAATCCTAGAAAATTTGGGCTTTTCTGGTGAGTTAAGAAAAGCTTTTTTTAAAGTTGCAGGAACTAAAGTACTTTTTAGAAATCCGCTTACTAAGAAGGACTTAGAAGAGCTTGGAATAAAGCATCTCCCGTTATTAAAGTAGCCATATAGACTCCCTTCTGTCCCTTTTCACGCCCAAATAACCCCGCCACAACGACAAGTACCACTAAACATTATATGTTGCTGATGTGAACGAAAACACACCGAGTTCAACAACTAAATTTTTAGAGCAATCATATAAGAAGAAATTGTCCGAAGCTGAGGTGTTGGATTACAAAAACAAGTTAATCCAGTTTTTCGCATTGTTAGTTGAGATTGACCAGAAGAATAAAAAGAAAGGGGTGATTAATCATGAAGCCAGAAGATAAATTAGTTAAAAATTTACAAGAAATATTTGATATATATTACCGCCGTGCTTTAGGTGAAAAAATTAAAAGGGGTATTGCTGAAGCCAAAAAGAGAAAATTAATAGAAGCAAAAACAATGAAAGTAGAAAAATAAAATGATAGATACAATAGTTCTAACTCTTAACCAAAATATATTTAAAATAACAGATCACGATAAGTTTGAGCCTTCTACAAGAGGACTTTATAACAACTCCTACGGTTTAGGAAGTAGGGGTTATTTGACTTGTAAACAGAATCCGACTTCAAATGAGCTGAAAAACGGAATTTATAAACCTCGTTTAACCGTTACTAGAAGGTTAAACAACAGAACTTACCAAATTATGATGAAGATTGAGTTCTCGGTTCCAAAACTCATATTTAATAATAATTTTGATGAACTTGAAGAAAAAGATTTTAAATCGGTGCTATCTACTCTACAACAAAAATTAAAAGATATGGATGTAATTGTTTCTATTCAACTATTAGCTAATGCTCAAGTGTCATCTATACATTATTCTAAGAACATAGAGCTTTTGAATGGACTAATTCCTTTTACCATTCTAAAAGAGATACAAAAAGTAAATATAACTCAAAGATTGGATTTTAATCAAAGCGACTTTAGGAATGAAGGGCATAGTTTAAAATTTAGAGCAAATTCTTTTGAGATTGCTTTTTATGACAAAATGAAGGACTTGCAAAAGTCTAAAATAAGCGAGAAAAGAGCAATTGAAAAAGATAATGTTATTCAAATAGGGATGTTTGATAAACTGGAGGTGGTTAGAAAAGAGAGAACTCTTGAGATATTAAGGATAGAGGTTAGGTTGAATCAAAAACAGAAGATAAGGCAAGTTCTCAAGAAAATAGGGTGCGAAACAGAACCAACATTTAGTAACCTTTTCAAGAAGGAAATAGCACAGAAAGTTTTACTGTATTATCTTAACGAAATTGAAGATAGTTATCCTAAACCACTCTATTCAAAGCTCAATTCAGCTAAAGATTTTATCGCTCAATTTATTATTGATAATCCGAAAGCGAAGTTAAAAGATACGGTAGAGGCTTATGGTTTTCGTCAATTGTTGGAGGAGGTTGGGGCGAGGGAAGCTAGACAATTATTAAAAAGATTCTCTGTTAGCAGTTGGTATAGGTTCATTCAGGAAATAAATGGTTATAATTATACTAATAAAAGAGTGTCTGTCTTTGATCCGATGAGAGTCTCAATTGAGGAATTTAAGCCTTTAAAAACACTTGAATTTACTAGTAAAATGTTAAATAATGATAAATATGACTAATCTTGTAGAAGAACAGTACTATACCATTGAAGAGGTTGCCACAATGCTTAAAGTTGTCTATCTTACGGTATACCGATGGATACAATCGGGCAAATTGGTAGCATATAAAGCAGGTAAGCAATACCGAATTAAAAAGGGAGATTTAGATAAGTTTATTGAAAGAGAAAAATGAAAAAAATAATTGAATTTTTAACAGTAAATAAATACTACAAAATGTCTAACAACGAATTAGAGCTGGAAGCGGCAAAGTACAAAATTGGCGAATATGTAGAAAATGTTGGCATCACAAGAATCAGCAGGAAGAGAATAATTGAACAATTATTAGCCAAAGATTTAGCAAGTAACTCACGATTTGCAACTTTTATATCTATATTGGCGTTGTTAATTAGCATCATTTCAATAATTATTTGCGTAATGTAAGAAGGTAAAAATATGAACGACAAAATAAACAAAAAAGTGATTATCAATCTTGAAGAGTTATTAAAAAACGACGCCCCCTATCTAGTAGAGGATGGCAAGATTAATTTGAAGAAGCTACAGGGTTTACTTAAAGGCAAAACAACCGAAAAAGAAGATGACCGTTTTTACTTCAACTGGGCTGGTAAGGACAAAGTTTTTCAGGCAATCCAATCCCCTGCCTACTCAACGCTTGTACCACAAAAAGACAAATCTATTGACTGGGATAATACTGAAAATCTAATGATTGTTGGGGAAAACCTAGAGACTCTAAAACTTCTCTTAAAGCCGTATTTTGGGAAAGTAAAAGTAATCTATATAGACCCACCATATAACACAGGTAAAGATTTTATCTACAAAGACGACTTTTCATCTCCTCTAAAAGATTATCTAGAAAGAACAGGACAAAAAGATGATAATGGCAATAAACTAACGACCAACACTGAAGCAAGTGGACGCTATCATTCCGACTGGCTCAATTTTATGTATCCAAGGCTTTTTTTGGCAAGAAATCTTCTTAAAGATGATGGGTTAATCTTTATCTCTATAGATGATAACGAAGAACAGCATTTGAAAATGATAATGGATGAAATTTTTGGAGAGGATAACTTCATAGGAGAAATAATTGTTAAATCAAATCCAAGGGGTTCACAGGAACCTTATGGAATTTCAGCCGTACATGAGTATTTGTTGTGTTACGGAAAATCTGAGGGTGCGGCTTGCTCAATTTTAGGCTTTGAACGAGACGAGGAGGATTCTGAATTTTCCTACATAACCGAAGATGGTAGAAACGCTAGATTATTGGGTTTAAGAAAAAGAGGTGGTGATTGGAAAAGAGCTGATAGACCAAACATGTACTACCCAATCTATGTTAATCCAAACAACTTAAAGGTGTCTTTGGAAAAAACGCAAGAATTTACCATTGAAGCACTACCAATAAGACCAAGTGGAGAAGAAAGTAGGTGGACATGGGGAATGAAAACTACTTTAAGCAGAACTAATGAGTTAGTTGCTAAAAAGATAAAAAGAAACGGCAATATTTTTTATGACATCTACAGAATAGACCCACTTTTAACGGATGAGGGAGATATAAAAAGGGAAAAACTTAAAAGTATCTTTGACGATAAAGAATTTAATTATCAGTATGCGAGGCAGTACATTAAACAGTTATTTGGAACTTCCGAACTCTTTGATTTTCCAAAATCACCGGAACTAATTATTAAGTTTCTTCAAGCGATAGATGACAAAAATTGCGTGATAATGGACTTTTTTGCTGGTTCTGGAACTACTGGACAGGCAATTTATGAAATCAACCGTAAAGACAAAGGTAATAGAAAATTTATTTTAGTGCAGATAGATGAAAAAACAGATAAAAAAAGCGAGGCTTACAAAGCTGGATATAAAACCATTTCAGACATTTGTGTTGAGCGGCTTAAAAGAGTATCACAGAAGAATAGTAATGAATTAAAGTATAAGGTTTTTAAACTCTCTGCCTCTAACTTTAATCTTAAAGAAGAGTTTGAACTAAACCAAAATAAAGATCTTGACGAGCTAAAGGATAGTTATCTCAAGCAACTTGGGCTATATGTAGACCAACCTGTAATACCAACTGCCAAAGCAGTAGACATTGTGTACGAGATTATTCTCAAAAACGGCTTTTCGCTGAACTCCGACATTGAAGAAGTAAAAATCGGAAGCAACAAATATTACTTCATATCCGATAAGGACAACGATTTAGAAATGTATATCTGTCTAGATAACAAAATAAAGGATACTTCAGTTGAAAAGATACGCACAACTCAATATAAGGGCAGAACCTTTGCTTTCTATGATAACGCTCTAACTGACAGTCAAAAAATCAACCTTAATACATTTGTAAAGTTGCAGGTTATTTAGTTTATGTTGAAACTAAAGTTTAATCCTAATCTTGATTATCAGTTAGAAGCTATAAAATCTGTTACCGATGTGTTTGAGGGGCAATTAAAGATTGAGAAGAAGCATATCTTTCAAGCTATTCCCAACAAACTTACTCTAGACAAAGGTACTCTACTGCAAAACCTCCAAATCGTTCAGACAAATAACAATCTTGAAACGAGTAAAGATATTGCGTTGCCCTTTAATCTAACACTAGAGATGGAAACAGGAACTGGTAAAACCTATGTATATCTCCGAACCATTATAGAGCTGTATCAAAAATATGGCTTTGCCAAATTTATTATTGTTGCACCTACTGTAGCCATCAAGGAAGGTGTCTTAAAATCTCTTGAGATAACCAAAGATCACTTCAAAGGGCTATATAATAACTTATCCTACGAATCCTATGAGTACTCATCATCAAAACTCATTAGAGTAAGGATGTTTGCACAATCCACACATCTGCAAATAATGGTAATTACCAAAGATGCTTTTAACAAAGACATAAACATTATCCACAACAATCAAGACCGAATGGGGGACAAACCTATTGCCCTTATTCAAAAAACCAACCCTATCATTATTCTAGATGAACCGCAGAAAATGGAAGGAGAAGCTACTCAATGGGGTATAAAAGAGCTTAGCCCCCTTGTTGTATTACGATACTCGGCTACCCATAGAAACATAGAAAACTTAGTATATAAACTTACTCCTTTTGAAGCATATCAAAAAGGTTTAGTTAAAAAAATAGAACTGGCAACGGTTGTTGAAGAAGGCGATCCAACTACCAAAAAGGTTATCTTAGAAAATATCTACTCTTCGGGTAGTAGCCTTAAAGCAAAGCTAAAAGTTTTTGTAAAGGAAAAAACTGGGGTTAAGTTGAAAACCCTTACCATTAGTTCGGGTGATAAGCTCTGGGAAAAGTCAAAAAACGAGTATTACAACAACTTTATTGTTTCAGAAATAAACCTAGGCAATGGCTATATCCTTTTTTCCAACGGATTAAAAATTTATCAGGGACAGTCCTCTGTAAATGAAGATGAAATTATAAAGTTAATGGTTCGTGAAACGATTAAAGAACATCTTGAGAAAAAAAGAAAGTTTAACCCTCTGGGAATTAAAACCCTTTCCCTTTTCTTTATACACCGTGTTGACGATTACCTTCCCACTGATGGTTGGTTAAGGAAAATGTTTGAAGAGGAATATAGCAAATTTACAAATACTGAATACTTGGAATATCAAAACATAAAACCAGAAAGCGTTCACTCAGGGTATTTTTCCGAGATGAAAAAAACTAGTTCAATTGAGAATGATGAAAAAGCCTACGAACTCATAATGCGGGATAAAGAAAAACTACTCTCCCTTGATAATTCTGTTGAATTTATCTTTTCTCATTCTGCCTTGCGAGAAGGTTGGGACAACCCCAATGTGTTTAATATCTGCACACTAGCATATTCGTCTTCTGAAATTAAAAAGCGACAGGAAATAGGGAGAGGTTTAAGGCTGGTAGTCAACCAAGAGGGCGACAGGGTGTATGACAGAGATATAAATGTACTGACCGTAGTAACTAATGAAACCTACCAAAGTTATGTTTCCGAACTTCAAACCGAGTTCAGATATGAAGTTGGGGAAGACGCACCGCCAATTGAGAACAAGAAAAAACGGGTAAGCCTCAATCTTAAAAAAGAAGCATTGGCACACAAGAGCTTTCAATCTTTATGGAAACTCCTCGCTAAAAAAGCCAAATTTGTAGTAAATATGCAAGAAGCGGAGATAGTAGAGAGATGTGTAGAGGAAATAAACAAAATTGACCAAACAAACATCAGAGATATAAAAGTCAAAATTACCAAAACTGGGATTGATACACTTCTCGTGGATGATATTAGAGGCAACATAGTAAGTGAGACAACCTTTGAGGTAGGTAAGTCTAAGCAATTACCAAATATTATCACTTTATTACAGGCGGATACTAAACTTACAAAAAAAACCTTGTTAACCGTTCTGAGCAAAGTAGATAATTTTCAACTGTTTTTCAAAAACCCTTATCAGTACGCCAATCTAGTGTCTTTTGCACTAAAGATTGTAATACAAAATCTCGCAACAAAATCTATTTTATACTTGGATATAAGCGACGCTTTTTCATTGTCATTATTTAGTAAAGAAGTTCAGACTTACGACAAATATCTTGTTAAGTTAGATAGCAATAAGACTCTATACAAAACTAATACCAATGGGCAAAGAGACGCTGTTATTATAGACCCCAGTCCATCGGAAGAAGGTGTGTCTCAACCTGAAAAAAAGTTTGCTCAAGATGCAGACCGAAATAACACAGTTCAATTCTTTTTCAAACTTCCTGACACCTATTACATTGAAACCCCAGCTGGAAAATACACTCCAGATTGGGCGTTGGTTGTTGAGAAAGAAAAACGAACAAGAGTGTATTTTGTCGCAGAGACAAAGGATACCAATGTAATTAGTAGTTTACGACAAGAGGAGCAACTGAAGATACTATCAGCACGAGCGATGTTTAATCAACTTATGCCCGAAGTAGTTTTCAAAGCTCCTGTAAAAGAACTTGACGAATTGAAAGGATAGTAATATGAAAGCCATTATTTTTGCCAGAGTATCAACAGAAGAACAAAAGAAAGAAGGGTTTTCTCTCCCCGCTCAAACTATAAAGATGCGAGAGTATTGTGAAAGAAAGAGTATCCCAATAAAGAGTGAGTATGAGATTGATGAGAGTTCAACAAAGGATGAGAGAAAGAAGTTTGAACAGGTAATTGAAGAAATAAAACAGTCAAAAGAAAAAGTAGCTTTAGTAATTGAGACAATTGACCGATTACAAAGGAGCTTCCGAGAGAGTGTAATACTTGATGATCTTCGTAAACAAGATAAAGTTGAAATTTATTTCCTTAGGGAAAATCTAGTTATTTCTGTTAATTCAAATAGTTCTGATTTAATACGATGGGATATGGGTGTTATGTTTGCCAGAAGCTATGTTTTGCAGTTAAGCGACAATGTTAAAAGAAGCATTATAGAGAAATTAAGGCGGGGGGAGCTTCCTGGTAAGGCTCCGTATGGGTATAAGAATGTAACTAGAGAGAATGATAAAAAGGATGTTGTTGTTGATGAATATCAATCAAAAATCGTTCAAAAGATGTACGAGTGGTATGGTTCAGGAGCCTTCTCAATGCTTCTTGTTAAGCAAAAACTGATGAAGGATTATGGATTAGATTTTTCTAAAGGATTTATTGATAATATTTTGAAAAACCCTTTTTATTACGGCGAGATTCTTAATAAAGGTGTCCTCTATCCTCATAGATATCAAACAATTATTAAGAGGGAACTGTTTGATAAGGTTCAAAAAATAAAGGCTAGTTATAACAAGAAACACTTCAAATTTGCTGGGTTACCTTATGTTTATAGAGGCTTGATCCGTTGTGCTGATTGTGGTTGTATGGTAACTCCTGAGAAAGCTAAGGATAAGTATGTTTATTACCATTGCACCCAGTATAAGGGCAAACACAACGCTGAGTGGCTTCGTGAAGAGGATATTACCGAACAGTTTGGACAGCTCTTTAAGAGAATACAAATCCCCCAAGAGATAGTAGATGAGATACTTGTATCGCTTAAAAGTGTCCATCAAGGAAAGAGTGAGTTTAGGGAAGAGCAATTCAAAAAGCTAACAGAAGAGAGGGAGAGATACGCTAAAAGAATTGATACTATGTATCTGGACAAACTTGATGGGCGTATTACTACCGATGAATACGACAGATTGTATAAAGTGTTTAGAGAAAAAATAGAAGAAACAGACGCCAAATTGGTAAATTTGCAAGACGCTGAGGATACTTACTATTTAACTGCAAATTACCTGCTACAGCTTGCAAACGAGGCTTATGATTTGTTTATAAGTTCGGAAATAGAGCAAAAGAGACAACTTTTGAAGTTGGTACTTCAGAACCCTACCTTAGATGGCAGAAAAGTCCAATATGATGTGGTAAAACCCTTTGATACTATCCTTAATTGTGCAGATAATAACCTTTGGCTCCCCCGAGTGGATTCGAACCACTAACCTTGTCCTTAACAGGGACCTGCTCTACCATTGAGCTACAGGGGACTGCTTAGCGTAAAGATACTAACACACTAAATTTTAGGGTTCAATGTCTCT
>Ga0265292_1002780_pt1 | contig 11639 bp, 8 predicted proteins | sample Munlanlewell296A_FD_189080 | JGI IMG/M metagenome (GOLD analysis project Ga0265292, IMG submission 189080) | Leachate microbial communities from a municipal landfill in Southern Ontario, Canada - Leachate well 296A | ecosystem: Engineered > Solid waste > Landfill > Unclassified | place: Canada...
TCGATTTTCAGCGCTAAATGAGATGCAATAATATCCCCCAGCCTGCCCGGTTCTTCCAGGTTAACTACTGTAACAACAGTCTCAGGCGGAATCCGCTTGCTCATTTTCACATACTGTTCAAACTGGCTGACGAGGCTTCTCATCAAAGCCTCTATCTCCGGTGTTATGTTCGCTGTCTCCGGGTACTCGGTAATCTCTACCTTAAAATGGGGGTCATGTTCAAGATAGCGCTCAATCCTGCCCCTGGCCAGACCTTCAACGAGGACCCTGATTGTCCCGCCGGGCAGCTTTAAAAGCTGTTTCACCTCTGCCACAGTACCTATGTCATAAATATCTGTTTCACTGGGTTCGTCGGTCTGAGCTTCTTTTTGAGTAGCCAGAAAGATGATTCTGTCCTGGATCATTGTTTCCTCAATGGCCTTAACCGACTTATCCCGGCCAACATCCAAATGTATGATCATAAAAGGAAAAACCAACAGCCCGCGCAGGGGAAGAAGTGGTAATTGACGGGTAATAGTTGGGGTCTGTTTTTTCTCTGCCATTGGTGACCACCTCCGATTCCAAATTAAATACTGTTAGGTAAAAAATACGTTACTTTTAATACACCTACTTATTATATACCTATTATTAAACTTTCCGCAAGCGGTGGATAATGTAAAAACCCCGACAATCGGCGGGGTTTAAACAGTTTATACCCCCTCTGGGTATAATGGCATTTTATTGGTATATAGTATTTTACATCGGTAAAGCGCTTAAGGTATCAGCATGGAAATACCCTTCGGCACCGGGGACCCCTGCTATGACAGTGTTTTTGATAACATCTGACAAGCTGTCAACAGCTATCACTTCGATTCCTTTCATGTCTTTAAATATTGCCTGATAATTTTCCTTCGGAATAAGCACCCGTTTTACCCCGGCCTGTTTGGCGGCCTCGACTTTGGCCACTACGCCGCCCACCGGTTTTACAGCGCCCCTGATAGATACCTCCCCGGTCATCGCCACCTTGTTATCCACAGGCTTGTTTTTGATAGCCGAATAAATCCCGGCGGCCATCGCTACACCGGCTGAAGGGCCGTCAATGGGCACTCCGCCCGGAAAGTTTATATGGATATCGTAATTCCGGGGTTCCAGCTTAAAATTATTTCTTAAGGCGGTCAGAACATTTTCGACAGACCCCCTGGCCATACTTTTCCGCTTCATCACTTTATTTCCGCTGCCGATTTCTTCTTCATCGACAACACCTGTAACAACAAGCTGCCCTTTGCCTTTACCAATATGAGTTACGGTAACTTCAATTTCCACCAGAGTCCCCATATTGGGCCCATATACCGCCAGTCCGTTGACGAGGCCAACCTGGGGTGACGGCGGGACCATTTTTTCCGGGCGTGGCGAATATTGGCCGCTGTTGATAACCCACTCAATATCAGCCACTCTTATTTCCTGCCGCCGTTCCGTAAGGGCTATGCCGACTGATATCTGGATGATATTAACGGCTTCGCGCCCGTTGGTGGCATATCTTTTCAGGACATCGATGGCCCCGTCTTCAAGTTTAAAATCTACCTTGCTGGCCGCATTTTTTGCAATCACCGATATTTCCTCAGGCAGGAGAGCCCGGAAAAACACCTCCAGGCACCTTGACCTGATAGCCGGAGGTATATCCTGGGACATCCTGGTGGTGGCCCCTACCAGGCGGAAATCGGCAGGCAGGCCATTTTGGAAAATGTCGTGGATATGTACCGGGATATTTGTATCTTCAGAGCAATAATAGGCGCTCTCCAAAAAAACCTTACGGTCTTCCAGGACTTTTAACAGTTTATTCATCTGCACGGGATGGAGTTCCGCTATCTCATCGATGAACAGCATTCCCCCGTGGGCTTTTGTAACCGCTCCTTGTTTTGGCTGAGGTATCCCGGCCATGCCCAACGGACCGGCCCCCTGATAGATCGGGTCGTGCACCGAACCGATAAGCGGGTCGGCAATACCCCTTTCATCAAACCTGGCGGTTGTCGCATCCAGCTCTATAAATTTGGCTTTTTCACCAAATGGGGAGTCCGGGTTCTTTTTAGCCTCTTCAAGAATAAGTCGGGCTGCCGCAGTTTTCCCAACTCCCGGGGGACCATAAATGATCATATGCTGGGGGTTCGGACCGCATAACGCGGCTCTTAATGCCTTTAACCCTTCCTCCTGGCCGATTATTTCCTGAAATGTGGTCGGCCTCGTTTTCTCAGCAAGTGGTTCGGTAAGGCTCAACTGCCTTAACTGCCGGAGTTTGTCCATTTCTTTTCTTGATTCTTTTTCCACTACCACTTTGTTACCCTGCTGAGCCCTGAGCAAATTGAGGAAATACATTCCGATTACAATCGCGAAAAACATCTGGATAAAACCTAAAAGACCTCCAATGCCGCTCGTAAAATTCACCCTGAAACCTCCTCGATCCCTTCTCCTTCATACTACCAAAAGATAGTATTACCTGATGGGGGGATATTTATAAGGGGTTTCCCCAATTTGTCGGAACGGCGGGCGACATTATTACCCGATATCAATCAGAGCCCGGGGTTCCGGTAATAAATTGGGGAGAGGACGCAGTCCGGAGGGGTTTCCCCAATTTGTCGGAACGGCGGGCGACATTATTACCCGATATCAATCAGAGCCCGGGGTTCCGGTAATAAATTGGGGACAGGACATACCGAGCAGCCAGGCATACAAGGTCCGGCTGTTGACGAACCCTGACATGACAGGCATCAAAAAAGAGGAAACTGCTCTAGGCAGTTTCCTCTTTTTTCTTTTTCCGCTCTACCGTCAGAAGAATCGGCTGTTCCTTCTTATTGACAACTTCCTTGGTTATAGTACATTTTGTGATATCATCCCGGGAGGGAATTTCGTACATGACATCCATCATGATATCTTCGATAATGGACCTCAGACCCCGGGCCCCTGTATTCCTCTTCATGGCTTCTTTGGAGATCGTCTCAAGGGCATCTTCTTTAAACTCGAGGTTTATCCCGTCCATCTCAAAGAACTTCTGGTACTGCTTGATAAGCGCGTTTTTGGGTTCAGAAAGAATCCGGACCAGGGCTTTCTCATCAAGGGCCTCAAGGGTAACAATAACCGGCAGCCGCCCGACAAATTCAGGGATTAAACCGTATTTTAAGAGATCCTCCGGTAAAATGTGTTTGAGTACTTCGCTGACGTTTTTACCCTTTTTGGACTGAATCTCAGCCCCGAAGCCCAAACTCTTTCTACCTATCCTGTTCTGGATTATCTTTTCGATACCGTCAAAAGCACCGCCGCAGATAAACAGGATGTTAGTTGTGTCGAGCTGGATGAATTCCTGGTGGGGATGCTTGCGTCCGCCCTGAGGAGGAACACTGGCTACCGTCCCCTCTAAAATCTTCAGCAAGGCCTGCTGGACACCTTCACCGGAAACATCCCTGGTGATTGACGGATTCTCTGATTTCCGGGCAATTTTATCTATCTCATCGATATAAACTATACCCTTTTCGGCTTTTTCCACGTCGTAATCGGCAGCCTGGATGAGTTTCAGCAGAATATTTTCTACATCTTCACCTACATAACCGGCTTCGGTCAGGGAAGTCGCATCAGCGATGGCAAAAGGAACATTGAGCAGTCTGGCTAAGGTCTGGGCCAACAGGGTTTTACCGCTGCCGGTCGGACCAAGCATTACAATATTGCTCTTCTGTAGTTCCACATCATCAATTTTGCTGCCTATATTGATTCTTTTATAATGGTTATATACAGCTACGGCAAGGGCCTTTTTGGCAGTCTCCTGACCGATAACATACTGGTCGAGGATTTCCTTGATTTCCTTCGGTTTGGGCAGGTCGCCCATCTCCATCCCCAGGTCTTCACTGAGTTCTTCCTCGATTATTTCATTACATAGTTCGATACATTCGTCACAGATATAAACACCCGGCCCAGCCACAAGTTTCTTGACCTGGTCCTGCAGTTTACCGCAAAACGAACATTTCAGTTGGCCTTTTTCATCACTAAATTTATACATCGAAATTCACCTCAGTTTCTTTACTTCCGAACACTTATCACCTCGTCAACAAGGCCGTAATCTTTGGCTTCTTGTGCCGACATGAAGTAATCCCGTTCAGTATCCTGGGCAACCCTTTCCAGCGATTGGCCGGTGTGTGTGGCCAGGAGCTTGTTAAGCACATCTTTCATACGTAAGATTTCCCTGGCATGAATCTCGATTTCGGTGGCCTGGCCCTGCACCCCGCCCGCAGGTTGATGCACCATTATGCGCGCATATGGCAGGGTAAAACGTTTACCTTTTGCCCCGGCTGCCAGAAGAAAAGCTCCCATGCTCGCCGCCTGTCCTAAACATATAGTCGAAACGTCAGGCTTTATATACTGCATGGTGTCATAAATTGCCATTCCGGCGGTAACAATCCCACCCGGGGAATTTAAGTAAAGGTGAATATCCTTATCAGGATCTTCAGCTTCTAAAAACAGTAACTGGGCAATTACGAGGTTTGCCACCATGTCATCTATCGGGCCACCGATAAAAATAATTCTATCTTTTAGTAACCTGGAATAGATATCGTATGCCCGTTCTCCCCTATTGGTTTGTTCCACTACAATTGGGACCAGAGTCAAGGAATTCACCCTCTTTCTTAATTATACATCAATAGTGTCCTATTGGAAATAAGGCGGTTTTAAAATCCGCCTGGTATTTATTGATAATATTTTATTTCACAACAGCTTTTTCCTGCAAGAATTCGATAGTTTTATCGATAATTATACTCTTTTTTAGAGGTTCCATGTTACCCGCATTTTCCAGCCACTGCCTGAAAGTACCCGGTTCTGAGTTGTAACGCCCAGCCATTTCGGCAATTTTAGCTTCAATTTCCTCATCAGTTACATCGACTTTTTCTTTAGCTGCAATCGCATCAAGGATCAGGTCTATCTTTACGGCTTTTTCGGCTGCCGGGCGGTATTCCGCCTGGATGCTTGCCAAGTCGGTATTGCTGAATTTCAGATAATCATCAAGGTTCAACCCCTGCATACCCAGCTTGCGTGAAAAACTTTGAATGAGGTAATCGGTTTTTTCCTTAATCATAATATCAGGGACCTCTACCAGGGAACCCTGCAGCGCTTTTTCCACCAACTCGTCTTTCAGCCGGTTGTCAGCCTGCTGCCGGGCTGCCTCTTTTAGTCTATTCAAAATGTCTTTTTTTAATTCCTCCAGAGTCCCAAATTCACTAACATCCTTGGCGAATTCGTCATCTAGGTCAGCCAGTTCTTTTCTTTTGATAGCCTTGACAACCACTTTAAATACCGCCTCTTTGCCGGCCAAGTCTGTCGAATGATAATCCTCCGGAAAAATCACCCTGACTTCTTTGTCTTCACCAATCCGGACCCCTACCAGCTGCTCCTCAAATCCCGGGATAAAAGACCCGGAGCCTAACTGCAGAGAATATTCGGTACCTGCCCCGCCCCCAAAGGCCACTCCATCAATGAACCCCTCAAAATCGATAACGGCCGAATCACCGAGTTCGGCTGGCCCCTCTTCCAGGCTGACCAGCTGGGCATGGCGCTCTCTCAGTTTTTCCAGTTCGGCTTCTACATCGGTTTCTGTTACTTCACTATCTATTTTTTCTACCTCAAGACCTATGTACTGTCCCAACTCGACTTCAGGTTTAACCTGCACCTTCACTTTTAGTATTAAGGGTTTTTCTCCTTCAGCTGGGACCACTTCAACATCAGGTTTGTCAATGGGTTCAATCCCCTTTTCCTGGATAGCCGCAAAATATACCTCGGGAACAATGATTTCCAAGGCCTCTTCATTTATATAATCTTTTCCCACATGGTTTTCAATTATTGCCCGGGGAGCTTTACCTTTTCTGAAACCGGGTATGGAGACCTTTTTTGAGATTTTGGTATAAGCCTTTTCCACACCTTCCCGGAACTTCTCCTGATCTACTTCAATTTCCAGGGATACTACATTTTTCTCTATCTTTTCCATGTTTACTTTCATTTATGCTCCTCCTGTGTCTTCGACATAATTATATGAACACCTTACAAAATGTGTGCCATAAAATAACACCCCGGCGGGTGAACTACATTGTTATTTTAACGATTTAGACTGGCAGTGTCAAGTATCTTTTGTATTATTTTGACTGTTAATGTGGCTGCCATTATCGCTATTATCGGTGTTAAAGGATACATGTATCTTTCAATAGGAATAAAAACCATCTGGATTAACGTTGAAAACACGACGAAAAGCGCCGGCCAGCGCATCTTTTCATCAAAGAGGCCGGCTAATATGCCCATCCAGCCCAGGATAACGAAAACCCATAAGTGCAAAAGCCTGGCCCAGAAGGAATATATACCCCACGGCTTTAACCAGAGGAATGACAGCTTGCCGACGGTAAACCACTTAATCCACAGCCAGGGGTCAGTCCTCAACCCTTCTCTGATTCTGCTGAGAGCAACCTTGGTCATTTCGGCATCAGGGACATTTTTTACGATGGACGGGCCTTTGTGGTCATAGATATCATAAGGGTCAGTCCCCCGCAGGAACGGGTTGCCCGACTCAGTGGAAAACATTATAAATTTATCAAAGACCAGGTAGTTTCGGACCCACCAGGGTGACATCACGAGGCAGAAGGCGGCTGCAGCCACAATCAGCCCGGATAATTCCCGCCGGTCCCGGGTCATAACAAACCTGACCCCATAGGGAACAATGAGAAACGGGGCGGCAGTCGGTCTAACGAGGACCGCTAACCCTAAAATAGCCCCTGATAAAGCATGCCATCTAAGTCCCGTTTTTTCGAAGGCAATAATAATAGAATAAACATATACAAGCAGTAAAAATGTATAAAGGACCTCGGTCAAAATCCGGTTGTTCGCCATAAATGAGGGCTGATAAACCGCCGCCAGAACTGCCGCCAGTATGGCCCCTATCATCCCGGCCCGCGGGCCGCCCGCCTTTCTGGCAATCAGGTAGACGAACAGTACGGAAAAAACGCTTATAATAACCTGAAACGTCCGTCCGGCAAGCATCGGCTCGATATGCAGCAGCCTTCCCGTGAAGTAGGCTAACGCCAGAAACAAGGGGTATCCCGGTGTGACAAACGCCCTCGGTGTATGTGAGTAATACCCCATTATCTGCTCATCAAGCAGCTGCAGCGCCATTTTATGATACCCAACCTCATCATGGGTCAGAGTCAACAGCGGAGAAGTATACACATAATATAACCGGGTTGCCAGTGTAATAAGCAAAATTAAAAATAGAATATTTTTTTCCGTTCTGCCCACACTTTTACCCCCTGTTAGCTGAAACTGTACGGAGCACCTGGAGAACGAGAGGCGCAATAAGGTAGTTTAACAGCAGAGCAGCCCCTATCACGCCGGAATCATTGAAAGCAATGGCCGCCAGGGCTCCAAAAAACATACCCACAAAGCCTGCTTTAAGAAAAGGCATTTGTTTGCCAAGCGTATCTAACTGAGACCTGTTTCTAAACAACAACCCACACCATACGAAGAGCTGCAGAAGCAGTACAGTACTGAACGGTGAATGCTGAAGAAGATAATAGTTGGCCAGCAGTTTTCTGATGGTAATCTGCCAGATAATGATCAGGTTTCCCTCGAAAAGGTTGTTAAAAGCCCGGCCGATATGGGACTGCTCTCCTGCCGGGAAGACGAGGTTGATTAAGGCCAGTACTCCCACCCCGGCGGCCAAAGCGCTAAACAGCAGTAAGACAGAGCGCCAGGTGATTTTCCGGCCGGTGAACTTGTATGTCGTCAGAGCAAAGCCAACCATTGCCGTGAGTGCCCCCCCTGCTTTCGTACCGACCCCGGGAGCGGCAAAAAACACTACCAGGCCGACAAATATCAGGCCCACAAAAGGAATTACCTTTCTTCTCGACCCCGGCAGCAATTGGATGAGCGCCGCCAAACCGAGTATGGCGGCTCCGATCACTACTCCCATGTATTCATTACCGATCCCGTAGAACCTGCCTCCCATTACGACATCGTAGCTTAGGGCAGCTTTTTTCATCAGGTTTCCACCGGTCAGCACATCGACTACACTTGGCACGACAGTGACGATAGATACAGCCAGGTACAGTTTCAGGTCATCCCGTATTCTGGTCAGGAGATATGTAATCAAGGCCAGTAAAACGAGGGACAGGGAAATTGTCAGCCAGGGATTGACCGACCCCGTCAAAGGTGCCAGCAGGATAGCCAGCGGGTATATAAGTATACCTGCCAACAGGCCTCTGGCCAGTCCAATCATCCGGTAGTATCTGAAGATAACCTGTAAAAACACAAGGAAGTAAACAATCCACTGGTACCTGATAAAATAGAACAGTACCCCTACCCTCTGCAGGGAATTGGCGGTCAGCCAGGCAGACATGTTCCTGACATATGTACTCTGGGCTGCAGTGATTTCGCTCAGGCCCAGGATGGGCAGTCCCTCAACACCTTCCGCCTTTTTCACCCCAAGGTAATCTGCCACCGCTGCTGTTACATCATAGTTGGCTACCAACCCCTGCTGCCTCGTGCTGGGTGAGGTGAGCACCCCTCCCGCCGCAGCAGAACCACCGTTGATAATCAATGGGGTCAGGCGGACACCATCCCTTAATGCCTGGGTGTCAGGTAAAGGAGTAACAATCATAATCATCGTGTTTTGATATTTTTTTTCGAGCAGGCTTCCGATAAACCCGTCAACTTCTTTCAGTGCCCTGTAACGATGATATTCCACCATTTTTTTCATCTGCTCGTCAATGCTGTTATTGGCTCTTACCGTATCACCTGTTTCCACAACTATAAAATCACTGGCAGGCCAGACCCTGTCCAGTTCGGTCTGCAGCTTACCGTAATCGGTCCGCCAACCATAAGGAAAATCAGTATCGTTTTTCAGCAGGTCCTTACTGACATTCCCTTCATCAACCCGGCCCAGGTCATCCATCGCAATTGTCACAGCCAGCCTGTTCGGCTGATCAGTGAATCTGATGTCACTGTTACCGATAACCGCGGTTTTTAACCCGGCATCATGTAAGACACTTCCTAACCAGCCGGGAGTTGATACGGTATAACGTTTTTGATTCACTCTTAAGGTAGCCGCAATAGTAGTATTCAGGACACGGCTGTTACCCGGACTCTTTCCCGTGTTCCGGCTGTATGCCTCATAAGCCTTGGACCCGTCAGCCAGGATTTCATCCCTATTGTAACTTTCTCCGGCCAGAGCGGAACCAATGAACTTATCCCCTCCCCCGAGAGAAACGTAGGAGTTAACATCCGAATAGTCTCCTCCGGTGTTAATCGTCATCAGGCCCAGGCTGCTCCGGGAAAGCAATCGCTTGATGTTTTGATACCTGTTATCGGTGATATCATTTACCGTAATTCTGTTTACCACAACCATGATAACTTTGGGCCGACCGGCCTCGCCTGCTTCGACCGGGGCAGCGCTGAAAAGACCGCTCAATAAAACTACCAAAGTTATCATAGATTTTACGAAAAGAACTTGAGCTTTCACCGAAAGAATTTGAGCTTTTCCCATAAAACCTCCGTATATTGCTAGTATCCCCGCAAATACAGGATATCATGGGATATTATAACATTAGGAAGCCAAAGTTTCAAATATTAATAGAAAATAGATAAAGCCGCCTCACTTAATGTAAGGCGGCGTGTCCTACCATTTTAACGGAATCCTGATTTCAAGTTCCTTGAGAAAGGCCGGTCCATCAAATTGTTTGGTAACTGCTTTAAGTTTTTCCCCTTTTTCGCATGCCGGGAATTCGCGGACGAAAGCATACCTGTCTTCACTCTCCCGTTTGGGGTTGGCCGTTCCGGGGGTGTTGATGTTGTAGTCCCTTCCCTGACCGTCTCTAAGCCATAATAGCCATGATTGATTGTAAGGATCGGAACCTTCTACCTCATAGTGAACGAGGGTTTTATCAGGCAGATATTCAACTTTGGTGACAGTTAGGGAACCTACTCTACCCTGGTTTATCGTAACAGGAAGTTTACCGGTTAATTCAGTTACCACATCGGGAGACGGCGGTTGTTTTTGGTCTTCCCCCCACTTATGGATAACCGGTCTTAAAACGAGGTATTTGGGCTTTCCCCAGACCGGAGCAAAGGAAGTACTTACCTGCATCGTTTCAAATCCGTTATTTGAATCGCTTGTTCCGTAACCGCCGAAGTTTTGCAGCATTAGCTCCCGGTCATCATATAACCGGAAATCTTCGTAATACTTTGGCGGCCTTTTTATCTGCATCTTGAGATTTGTGGTGCTTGGCGTCAGGACCACTTTTTTTACGGTAATTTCAATATCCTTGTAAGATTTGGTGATTCCGGGTTCTGTAACCAATCCGCTTTTCCCTAAGGAAACCGGGAACTTAAAGTCCCATTTCCCCGGAATAATGCCGACCGCATCGATAACCATTTCCATTGTAAATGAATCAGGCAAATCCTCGGGAGGGTCAAGATAAATAATCCCTGCAACCTTGGTCGGACTGAGCATTTTGCCGGCATAGCCCGAACCGAAATTTACTTTTTTACCATTGACCCAGATATTGGGCCGCTCAATTTCCATAGGCCCGAAATATGATTCCTGGACATATCCGATAGAAATCCGGGCTCCGTCAAAGACGCCTTCGGTTATGGTTATCTTAATCCCGTTATCTGAAACCGTCTGGTTAATCGGGGTTGCCAAACCTTCCATGGCAGTTGCCTGCAACCCCGAGTCGCCTGCCTTTTCAAAAACGTAACTAATTACAGGAATCTGTTTAAGCGCCTGGGCCACAACCGGTGAGATAAGACCCAAGCCAAGAACACAGCAAAATACCAACACAACAGCAGCAGAAAAATAGCAGACTTTTTTTAGTACAGGCTGGCGCATAGGGAGGGCGGAAAGGATTTCGTTAACCCTGTTCCGGACGGCTTCAGGAACTTCTCGGTTGTCGTTCTTAACCAGCTCTCTGAAAGCAAGGTCAAATTTATATTCACTGTCCATAACAATTCCCCCTTTCTTCTTGGTTTCCCAGTAATTCGGCAAGTTTAGCGCGAGCTCTGGAAAGGCGGGACTTGACTGTTCCTTCCGGGAGTTCCAATACCCTGGCAACTTCCTGCAGGGGAAGGTCCTCAAAGTAATAAAGGATAACTATAGTACGCAGTTCATCTTCCAGAGAATCAACCACCTCCAGGACTTCAGCCTGTTCAAAGACATCTCTCTGCTGAGACTGGACAATCAGGTCTTCTATCGGAATTACCCTGTTTTTAAATTTAAGTATCTGCTTACATTCATTAATAAGAATCCTGATTAACCAGGTTTTAAAGTATCCCGGTTCCCTCAGGGAAGCAATTGTTCTATAAGCTTTAAGAATAGCCTCCTGGATAGCGTCAGCACAATCGGGGTCAGATTTCAAAAAAGATTTGGCGACCCGGTACATCGACAATTCCGAGTTTTTTATCAGACGCATGAACGCATCCTTACTGCCCTTCTGAGCCATTCTCACTTCGTTTTCCTGCGACAATTAGTCTCACCACCCTTATTCTCCACCCACTCATCAGGCAGTTTTTCGCTTCTCCAATCATTAGATAAAATAAGCAGCCATTTGGTTCACGTATTCCCGAATCTTTTGACAGATTCCTTCATTATT
>Ga0265292_1002781_pt1 | contig 11636 bp, 6 predicted proteins | sample Munlanlewell296A_FD_189080 | JGI IMG/M metagenome (GOLD analysis project Ga0265292, IMG submission 189080) | Leachate microbial communities from a municipal landfill in Southern Ontario, Canada - Leachate well 296A | ecosystem: Engineered > Solid waste > Landfill > Unclassified | place: Canada...
GTGGCGCTCGAGGCCCGCCCAGGCTGCGGGTGGTCTGATCGTCGTTCTGGCAGCCGTGCAGATAGCGGCAGCGGCCAGCCATGAGGCGCAGGAGTTCATCTTCCTGGGCTACTTCCTCCCCATACTTATCGCCGCCAGATATTTTTCACGCCGCCTGGCGATTGTTGTCACCGCATTTACGACTTGCATATATGGCCTGGTTCTTATCCCCCATCTTTTCATGCATGTCGGGGGGACAGACGGGCTTGTGATCACGTTTCTGGGCCGCTCAATCATGTTCATGGCTGCCGGGATATTATTAAGCAGCATCAACCTCGGACTCCAAAAAGAAAAGGAAAAAGCCGTGACCGCGGAGCGCGACCGTTCTGAACGGCTAAAGCTCATGTTGGATGTCTCCAGCACGGTTTCTTCCTCGCTGAAGATCGACCAGGTGCTTCAGGTGCTCGCCGAGCGTATTGTCGAGGCCATCGGTGTCACTTTCTGCCATATCCTGCTTCTCGATGAAAAAGGAGACCACCTGAGAGTAGTCGCGGCACATCCGGCCAGACCCCTGGAATGGGAAGACTCCATGGGCGCGTCGCTTTCGCTTGACGACCTTCCGGATTATAGGAAAGCCCTGCAGACACGGGCAGCGGTTGTGGTTGGTGGCAGGCGCGAAGGACCAGCGGAATCAATGCCGGAAAAACAGCGTGAACAGATGTGCAACGCCAAATCGATCCTGCTTTATCCATTGGTAGTTGGCGACCTGGCGGTAGGAGTCGTATGCGTCGGTGAACACCGAAGCTGGGAGCGCAGCCCCTTGAGCTCAGAGAAGGCGGTCCTCTGCCAGACCATTGTAAACCAGGGAGCCGTAGCGGTGGGAAATGCCATCTCACACGAGGTGCTGGAAGAAGCATTCATAGGCACAATTCGTTCGCTGGCGGAAGCTATCGACGCCAAGGATACGTCCACCAGGGGGCATTCGGACTGGGTAGCCAAGTATGCCATGATGATCGGTCGCCAGATGGGGCTGGAAAATGGCAGGCTCGATGCCCTGAAATACGCCGGCTATTTGCACGATGTCGGTAAAATTGGAATACCGGACAGCATACTTGCAAAGACAAGCCAGCTGACACAGGAAGAATGGCAGCTGATGAAGAAACATCCGATCATGAGTGCCAAGATTCTCGAACCCGTCCCTCTCGCGCCGGCGATCAAGGCGGCCATACGACATCACCACGAGCGCTACGACGGTAAAGGCTATCCCTATGGGTTGTCGGGGGAGTCTATTCCGGTGGAGGCAAGGATCATGGCCGTGGCGGATTCCTACGAAGCCATGATTTCTGACCGGCCCTACCGGAAAGCGCTCTCGGATGAACAGGCGGTGGCTGAACTCAAGCGTTGTGTCGGGAGCCAGTTTGACCCCAGAATGGTCGAAGCTTTTTTACGTGCCCTGGGGAGAAGTCCCCACAGCTCTTTTGAGAAATACACCGACGTCGAGTCGGCCGCCAGCTAGCAACCTCACGCTTTCCTCCTGAAAAATTTCTCAAGCGGGACCTCGTCAAGAAGCATTGTGTTGACTATGGGCGTTTATCTTCCTGGCTGCGCCGGCTTTGAAGGAGCTTGAGTGAATGCAGGTATATCGGACTCATGCTGCTGCGGATAATGTCGGCCTCTCTCAGACTGGCAAGAAGCTCGTGCGGATTGCTGAACTTCCTCAGTGACAACATCGCAGATCCTATTCCCTGAACGACGTGGCAGTCACTGCCCGCGGCGCCGGGAATATCGTACTTTCTGGCAAGCTGCCGCGCCTTTTCATTAAAGGAGTCAAAGGTGATGCGAGGGTTATAGACTTCGAGGATGTTGATGTCCGCGGCGATGCTGGCCAGTAATTCGTACGAAGGCGTCAGATGTAAAGGGTCAAAGGGATGAGGCACATAGACCAGTGCCCCCTGTTCCCGGATGAGCCGCACTGTTTCCGCGGCGGTCAGGCCTTTGGGGATTTCCTCGCTCAGATAGAGACCGATGATCTCACCCTCTTTTGTCATCACCTCCTCACCGATGATTACATGCATGTTTTTTGGCGCGAGGCGTGAGACTTCCAGCGCTCCCTCGATGGTGTTGTGATCTGTTATCGCGATAGCCGTGAGCCCTGACTCCTCGCAGGCAGCCAACAGTTCCCGGGGGGTCGTGGCACAATCAACTGAATAGGATGTATGCATGTGCAGGTCCGCAAGAATGGTCCCGCCCTTTCGGACCGACTCGACAGCGCCATGCGGAGGCGCCTCGCGCCGTCGGCGTTTATGGGCCCGCTGGTAGATCCTTGTTGTTTGTGACGCCGTCCTGCTCCAGGAAAAACGAGCGGCCTTCCGCGCCGCCCGGATCCCAAGGGCGTGCCTTGATCTGGAATCATACAGCAGATCAACAAGACCCGCGGCCAGATTGTAGGCGTAAGGATGATCGAGCAACAGTCCCTGTTCGCCCTCGCCCACCAGCTCCTTCAGACCGCCCTGTCCAGGCGCTACTATAGCCGTGCCAGCCGCCATAGCCTCAAGAATCGATGTGGTGAGACCGGACGTGGCATAGGGCGCGCAGAGGATTTCGGCACGATCGTACTTTTCCGGCAGACGATCCTCGCTGATTGGTCCGGAAAAAGAAATCCGGTCACGAAGCCTCCGCGGTACAACCAGATTGGCGCGCCAGGCCAGTTCTTCGCCACCGACGATCGCAAGCTCAAAGGGGGACACATCGTCTGGTAGCAGGCGAATCGCGCGTAACAGCAGGGCCATGCCCTTGCGGGGGTCGCTCCAGGCGGCGAAGATAACCAATGGCTTCTCGTTGTTGCCGGTTTCCCCGGGGAAAAACCTGTCAGTATCTACCCCGCTGCCGATCACCGTGTAACTTCCTGGAAAATGGCTGGAGACGATACGACGCGTGTTCTGTGAAGTGCAGATTCGTCCGTCCAGCCGGGAAAGGAAGCGTTCCACCACTGGCCGCATAAGCTGATAACTTAAAAATCGCTCCCCACCAGTATGGAAGGTCGCCACGACAGGGCAATGAGCAAGTCTGAGCGCGGTGAAAGAAAGGCTGGGTGGATAGGGCTCGTGTACATGCAGTATGTCGAACATCTCTTCGATCAGAAGATGGTTCATTTGCTCGGTTACATCCAGTGGCAGCGCCAGGTTCGCCAGGGACTCGCTGTAGGGAAAGCGGAAGGTGCCACTGATCTTGATAAGTCGAAACGGGTCTGCGCCGGTCTTTGTGGATAAGATCGACCGGGTGGCATTCGCCGGGCTTGAACCAGGGCCCCCGGTCTTGCGCTGACCACGGGCGGTGCGCCTGGCGGCCCTGGCCCGCTTGCGGGCCGACCTGATGCCGCTGCGCTCCTCAGCGGGAACGATCACCGATACCTCGTAGCCCAAACCTGCCAGCGTTACGGCAAGGCCGCGTATATGCCGGTTTACCCCCCAGCGAGAGGTCCAGGCGTATGGGGAGACAAGACCTACCTTAAGCTGTCCGGCCGGCAGTGTCATGGACACAGGTTAATGGAAAGAGGAGAGGGTGGCAACATTCATCCGCGTCATGGAAAGGGCCGCCGGAGGCGGCCCTTAAAGCGTATTGCTCATATAACTCGCCTGCTATTTTTTCTTCGAGGCTTTTTTTGCAGAAGGTTTTTGTTTTGCGGCAGGTTTTTTTGTCGCCACCGATTTCTTTTCCGCCGCCGCCTTTCTTTTCGGGGCCGGTTTCGATGATGCGGGCGAGGCTGCAACGGTCGAGCCGGTTGCCGCCGCGTCTGAAGTGCCGGCGATGAAAGCCTCTGTCATGTTGCGGCATACATCATCGGGATGCTGTATTGGCGGCGATTTCATGAAGTAGGAAGAAGGGCCCTCCAGCGTTCCGGCGATGCCGCGGTCGAGAGCCAGCTTGGCGCAGCGCACGGCGTCGATGACTATTCCCGCCGAGTTGGGTGAGTCCACAACCTCCAGCTTGAGCTCGATGTTGAGTGGCACGTCTCCAAAGGAGCGGCCCTCGAGCCGGATGTACGCCCACTTGCGGTCCCCAAGCCAGGCTACGTGGTCGCTGGGGCCGATATGGACATTGTCTGCGCCGATATCGTAGTCGATCAACGAGGTCACAGCGTTCGTCTTGGATATCTTCTTGCTCTCGAGGCGCTCGCGTTCAAGCATGTTCATGAAGTCGGAATTGCCGCCCACGTTGAGCTGGCTGGTGCGCTCCAGTTTGACGCCGCGGTCGAGCATAAGGCTCGCCAGGGTGCGGTGGACGATTGTGGCACCCACCTGCGACTTGATATCGTCCCCTATAATTGGCAGTCCTTTCTCCTTGAAGCGGGCCTGCCAGTACGCCTCGCGGCCGATGAAGACGGGGATGCAGTTGACCATGGCGCAGCCAGCGGCGAGAATCTGCTCCGCGTACCACTTGGTTGCTTCTTCGCTGCCAACCGGCAGGTAGCTCACCACCACATCCGTTTTTGTACTCTTGAGGAGGCCGACGATATCGTCCGTGGGGCCGGGAGCCTTCTTGATTATCTTGGCCATGTATTTGCCGATGCCGTCGTGTGTCATGCCGCGCGCGACCCCGATGCCGGTTTTAGGCACATCGCAGAAGCGAACGGTATTGTTGGGCGGCGCGTAGATAGCCTCCGAGAGGTCCTTGCCCACCTTGTTGGAGTCGATGTCTATCGCAGCCACGAACTCGATGTCGCTGATATGGTAACCACCGAGATTGACGTGCATGAGACCCGGCACCTGCTCGCCGGCCCTGGCCTTCTTGTAGTATTCCACTCCCTGCACAAAGGACGAGGCGCAGTTTCCCACGCCGATAATGGCGACTCTCACGGTTTTGCTCAAGGTAATTTTACCTCCAGGCTGTCATATGATTTGCGGTGCCGCGCGGGCAGGGAAGACTGCTAGTTATTCCCCGGGGGCGAAGCCGCCTCCTTAAACTGCCGCCGTACGTGCAGGATACGCTGCAACACGGTAAAGGCAGTTAACACCGCTAGAATATACATCACAACCGGCAGCACGCCAAACTTCTGGAAGAGCATGCCAACGCCAAGCAGCACCAGGCGCTCCGGTCTGGTCATGAGACCGACCTTGCAGTCGAGGCCAAGCGCCTCGGCGCGAGCGCGTGCGTAGCTCACGAGGAAGGAGCCGATCATTGTGGCGAAGGCCGCACCCACCATCCACAGGTTGCCGTCATGCGCGTAAACCAGCGCGATCGCGGTCAGGATTATCCCTTCACCGACGCGATCGAAAGTCGAGTCCAGGAAAGCTCCCAGGGGAGTCACCTTTTCAGAGAGACGGGCCACCGCGCCGTCCAGCATGTCGCAAACACTGCCAAAGGAAAAAACAATTGCGGCGGTCACGAAGTGTTCATACCAGATCAGGACCGCGGCCCCCGCTGTCAGGGCGAGTCCTGCCACGGAAAGCATGTTGGGAGAGATGCGGGTCTTGCCAAGGATGGCGGTAAGCGGATTAAAGAGCCGCCGGCCCTCAGTGCTGTAGAAGTACCTCAGCTTTTCGATATAGAGCATTTACTGAAACCTCGTATTCCGGCCGAGAATGGCCGCTTCGGGCTGATTCTAGCAGAAAGAGGCGGAGAGATACCAACCGCGGAGACTTGCAGATTGAGGAGAACAGCGTAAGAGGCGGGGAAGAGGGGGGCTTGCTGGAATCTACGGAATTTCGGGGGGCAATTTTATTGTCAGCGGCCGACCGAGCCTGGCATTTCTCTCGTTACGACGCAGCTTCACCAGAAAACAAAAGGTTTTCACGCGCGCGAAATCAGAAGTCGACGCTCACGGTTTCCCTATATAAACGGTCACCGTGCTGCCCTCATCAACGATGGTTCCAACCGCCGGGTTCTGGTCGTAAACACGGTCCCAGGTGGCGGGCTCGGCCGGCTTGGATACTTTCTGAATCGAGGCGACCAGGCCCTTTGCACTAAGCTTCGCCTCCGCCTGCCCCTGTGTCATGTTCCAGAGATCTGGTACCTGGACCGGGACCGGTTCCGGTCCCTTGCTGACCACGACGCTTACCGACGAGCCCTCTTTGGCCTTTGACCCTGCCGCCGGGTTCTGGCTGATAATCTGGCCTGTGGGCTTCGCGCCGTGATGTTGCTTGGTCACATCGCCCAGCTTCAGACCCGCGGCAGAAAGACTGTTCTCCGCCTGGCTTGTCGTCAGGGTCGTAACATCGGGGACAGTGACTTCCTTGGGGGGCTCGGGCCCCTTGCTGACCACATATTTTACCGCAGAGCCTTTTTGAACCTGGGAGCCGGGAGCCGGATCCTGAGAAACCACATTGCCTTCCGCGACATTCGGCGAATATACGTCTGGTTGCCGGTCGCCGCTCAGTCCGGCCTCCTTGAGCTTGGACTCGGCGTAGTTGGACGACTGTCCCAGGAGGTCGGGCACGGCCACCTTGTTGCTTCCCTTGCTGATGACCAGGCGCACGACGCCGTCCTGTTTGAGCTTGGCGCCCGCCTCGGGATTCTGTCTGATGACCTTGCCGGCGGCGACGGATTCGCTGAACTCCTCGGACTCGATTTCAGATTTTAGTCCTGCCGCCTTGATGTTGGCCTCGGCCTGTATCCTGTCCAGCCCTGTCACGCCGGGCACCAGGATTGATCCCTGCTGGGCAAAGGCCAGGAAGTATATGCCGATAGCCGCCGCCGCCAGAGCCACGAATACGAGCAGCATGTACAGATACTTTTTGTTGCCCATACCCTTCTGGCCACCTGCACCAGGCCGGGTCTGCCGGACCACTGCCGGATCAAGCGTTTCAGCTCTGGCGGTGTCCGCACCCGCACCCAGGGCGGCCCCTGCCGCCGCCGCGACTCCAGCCGGGATGATACTCGTCATGGCGCTGTCGGCAGCGTTAGCAGCCGCGGCTACCGGCAGGTTCTGCCGGCAGCGATCCAGGTCGGCTATAAACTCTTCGGCGGTCGGGTAGCGGTCGCGCGGATCCTTGGCAAGCGCCCGCATTACGACCGCGTTCAAGTTGTCCGGAATCCGGGGTGCCAGTGCCTGTGGCGGTACCGGCATGTCGCTCAGATGCATTAGGGCTATGGCAACCGGATTTTCGCCTTCGAAGGGAACCTTCCCCGTAAGCATCTCGTATAGCACAACTCCCATGGAATAAAGGTCGGAGCTCTGCTCTACAGCTTTTCCCTTCGCCTGCTCAGGAGAGAGGTATTGCGCCGTGCCGATGATCGAGCCGGTTTCGGTCATGGCCGGCGCGGTTCCCGCGCGGGCGATGCCGAAGTCGGTGACTTTCACCTGGCCGCGCCCGTTGATGACGATATTATGTGGCTTGATGTCTCGATGGATAACGTCGTTCTCGTGTGCGAACTGGAGGGCCTGCAGAATCTGTGTGGCGATTTCTATTGCGCGCGCGGGTTCCAGGCCGTTTTCAGGGATTACCTCCTTGAGGCTCTTGCCCTCGAGGTACTCCATGGCGATGTAGTAACTGCCGTCGGCCTCACCGCGATCGAAGATACTGACTATGTGGGGATGGTTCAGCGCGGCGGCGGACTGCGCCTCGCGGCGAAAGCGCGCAACGAACTCTTCATCGCGCGCGTAGCGTTTATACAGGATTTTGATGGCCACGTCCCGGCCCAGAAGCGTGTCCTTGGCCAGGTATACATCGGCCATGCCGCCGCTTCCCAGCCTGCGGATGATCTCGTAACGGTTGTCGAATATGTCAGTCAGTGTGCCTCATCTCTTTCCCAAATATATAACGTAAAACCCTCGTTTTCATTACTGTTCCAGCTGTATCCTGTTCACAGGCCCAGGGCTGCCAGCAACGTTTCCCGGGCAACCGGGCTGGAGATGCCGCCGCCGGCATCCGAGTCTTCCACAACAACGGCGATGACATATTTCGGGTTGTCCGCCGGAGCGAAGCCCACGAACCAGGCGTTGGGGCCGCGCCCATCGACCTCAGCTGTGCCGGTCTTGGCCGCAATCTGCACCTTCGACGTTTTTGCCCCGCGCCCAGTACCTTCATTTACCACCTTGACCATCATTTCCTTCTCGGTCTGTGCCGTCTCCGGGCGGATGGGAGTTCGCCATACGTCAGGTTTGGCCTGTTTGATTATCGTGCCATTGTAGTCGGCGATGGAGTCGACAACGTACGGTTTCATCATCCGGCCCTCGTTGGCCATGGACTGGGTCACCAGGGCCATCTGCAACGGTGTCACCAGCAGCTGCTCCTGGCCGAAGGCCATGGAAACCACCTGTGCGCGCCCCATGGGGTCACCGGGTGGGAGAAGCTCACCGTTCTCGTATCGTCCGCTCGCGCTCATTTCGTCCGCGGGCAGTTCGAAGGGCGGCTTCTCATACATGCCGAACTTCTGCATGTATTCTACCAGCTTGCCCTGCCCCAATTTGTCGCCGATCTGGGCAAATGTCGTGTTGATGGACTTGGAGAAAGCTTCCTCCAGCGTATGCTCGCCGAAAGATTCCTTCTGGTAGTTTTGAACGGTAAAACCATCGAAGATGTCCGTCCTGCCCTTGTCATCGCGGAAGCGGCTCTGAGACGTATAATCGCCGCTCTCCAGCGCAGCCGCGGTGGTGATCATCTTAAAGGTCGAACCTGGCGTATAGAGGCCCTGCGTAGCGCGGTTCAAAAGCGGTGATCCCGGGTCGGTGTTGAGAACCTTCCAGTTTTCCTCAAGCTGGTTGGGGTCATAAGCAGGACTGGATGCCATGGCTACAACCGCGCCGGTCCTGGCGTCCAGGACTACAACCGCGCCCCGTTTGCCAAGCTTCTGAAGCTCGCCGAGGGCGGTGCGCTGGACCCGGGGGTTGAGCGTCAGCCTCAAGTCCGCGCCCTTCTTCTCCTTGCCCATCACGGTGTCGAGCAGATTGACCAGCTCCACTTCGTCGGCGGTGCCTGTAAGATACTTGTTCTGGGAGTGTTCAAGACCGACCTGTCCGTAAGTTATGTTGTTATAACCCACTAACTGTGGTGCAAGGTCACCCGTGGGATAGACGCGGTAGTAAAGGTCGGCTTCCTTGCGATTATTGGCGAACTCGGCTTTGTCGCTGCCCAGGATGAGCCCGCGTTCGATGCGCATCTGCGCGAAGACCTTGCGCGTATTTTGCGGGTTTTCAGCCAGGTCAGCGGCCTGGATGACCTGCCGGTAACCCAGCATCAGGATCAGGCTGGCGAACATTATCACGGAGACGTAGAAAAGATTGCGCACTGGTTTGTTCATCTGGTTTTCTCCGCGTTAGTCCGGTTGCTGATGAGCAAGAGGAGCGCCAGGGCGCCGAAGTTGGCGACGATGGAGCTTCCTCCATAGCTGACGAAGGGCAGGGTGATGCCGGTAAGAGGTATGAGTTTCATAACCCCGCCAAGGATGACGAACGTCTGGAGCACGAAGCCCGCGGAGATTCCCGCCGCCAGCAGCTTGGAAAAGCCGTCATCACTGTCGATGGCGATCTTGAATCCCCGGTAACAGAAGAGCATGAAAAGCACGATCAGTGCCGCGGCTCCCGCCAGACCAAGTTCCTCGGCGATTGCGGAAAAAATGAAATCCGTTTCGAGTTCGGGAACAATGGTGCTGCCGTTCTGCAGAAGCAGATAGCCTTTACCCAGACCAGTGCCGAACAGCCCTCCATCACCGATGGCGAATAGTGACTGGACGATCTGGTAGCCTGAGTCCATGGCGTCAGGCCAGGGATTGATCCAGGTGTCGACTCGTAGCCTCACCGTGGCCTTGAGCTTGTATGCAAGCACCGCGCCACCGCAGAAGAGCAGGCCGCCGATGACCGGATACGTGAGCCTGCCGGTGGCCACATAGGTCATCGCCAGAAAGATGCCAAAAAAGAGCATCGAGGTCCCCAGGTCGTTCATCAGCAGCAGCAGGGCGAACGACATGCCCCACATGGTGACCAGAGGGCCGAGATATTTCAGGGGCGGCATCGGCAGGCCGAAGATGTGCCAGGTTGTAGTTGAGAGCAGTTCCCGGTTACTGTTGAGATAGCCCGCAAGAAAAACGGTGATCAGCACCTTGGAGAACTCGCCGGGCTGGATGGAAAAGCCGCCCACATGCAGCCAGAGACGGGCGCCGTTTATTTCCTTGGCAAAAATTATGGTCAGAATCAACAACAATACACCGACGATCCCCAGCAGGTAGATGTAGTCGTCCAGCCTGCGGTAGTTACGCAGTAAGATGATGATGAGCGAAAAGAGCCCCAAGCCTATCATCAGCCATCTGGTCTGGGCAGCTGCCAGCACGGGATCGATGCGATAGATCATCATGATCCCGATGGCCGAAAGCAGGGCGGCCAGTGGCAGCATAAGCGGGTCTGCGTGCGGCGCCGCAAGACGCAGCAACAGATGTACGGCTAAAAACAGCCCCACGAAGAGGAGTCCGTAACTTAAGGAAGCGGCGCTGATCTGGGCCGAGCGAGTGGCGTAAACGCTGGCGAAGCCGATCACCATCAGCAATATCACCGGGAGAAAGTTTGCCAATTCGCGGTTGCGCTCCATCTAGTACAAAGCTCCCGGTGGTATATTTGAAGGCGTTGTCGCGGCCTTGCTGCGCTCTTCTTCCTCTTTCGCCTTACGGTCCGCTTCTTCCTTGCGAGCTTTTGCCTGAGCCGTATAATTTTCGACCATCTTCTCGGCTTCGCCCAGGGACTTTATTTCCTGCTTGCTTACCCGCTCCTGTTCGAAGGGCTCCAGATCATCAAACCTTGCCGGGCTGTTGCGGTATAGCGAAGACAGGGGCCAGGGGCCGAATTCATAAGGCACCCCACGGAAGATGGACACTAGCCCGCCATTGACGCCCACGTAATAAAACTGGCGGGTGACAAGCCAGGCGGAGGCCAGCACAACCGCCGAGAGCAACAGGCCAGTGGCGATGCGTCCGGGAATTGACGTAAACCACTGTCTTAACGTGCGTTTCGTTTTCGGCGCCGCCGGCATTTCCAGTGCGCCGCCGGGGTCTTCGGTATCTTCTGAAGTCTTTTCGGGTTCAGGCTCGGCTGGAGCCGGTACGGCAAACTTTTCAGTCGGCGCGGCATCGCTTGCGGCCACGGATCCGTCAGGACAGAAGAGGACCACCGTCACATTATCGGCCCCTCCCCCGGAGAGCGCCGCTTCGACCAGAGTATCGGCGATCATGGTCAGGGTTTTTCCGCCAGTGAACACGCCGGCTATTTCCTCATCCGGGATCATCGAGTAGAGACCGTCGCTACATAGCAGAAAGACGTCGCCCGGCTCCCGGTCGATGCTTTCCGTATCAATATCCACGACCCGGTCAACTCCGAGAGCCCGGGTGATGATACTTCGCTGAGGATGGTTCGCCGCTTCCGAGCTGGTGATCTTCCCCTGGCGCAACATCTCTCCAACCAGTGAATGGTCCTCGGTCAGCTGCCTGAGTTCGCCGTTCCGCCAGAGATAAGCCCTGCTGTCGCCAGCATGGGCGAAACCCACCAGATTGCCGGTGATGGCAGCCGCGGTAATCGTGGTTCCCATGCCCGAGTGATTCGCGTCACCGCCCGCGGCCTCGTAAATGCTGGAATTGATACGGTTGATGAGTTTGGCCAGTTCATCCTGCGGTGACCCGGTCTGCGGCATTATCCAGGCGAATGCCTTGGCAGCCATTCCCGAGGCTACTTCGCC
>Ga0265292_1002782_pt1 | contig 11634 bp, 9 predicted proteins | sample Munlanlewell296A_FD_189080 | JGI IMG/M metagenome (GOLD analysis project Ga0265292, IMG submission 189080) | Leachate microbial communities from a municipal landfill in Southern Ontario, Canada - Leachate well 296A | ecosystem: Engineered > Solid waste > Landfill > Unclassified | place: Canada...
ATAATCCTTGCATATAGCAAAGCTATAATGCTGTCAAAGAACGTATATATAGGGAAATGTTTTTTTATTAACCGTCATTTGTTAATTTTGCGTAACATCAGTTAATAAGGAAACGAGATAAAAAATAATTGAAACGGCGAGGAGGCGAAACGGGGAAACGGTGAATCTGCGAACCGGTATACTCGTGATTAAAAGAAAAAAATATGGCTGAAAGAATCAATTCATACAGAGAATTAAGAGTTTATAAAGAAGCTTTTTCAGCGGCAATGGAAATTTTTGAAATAACAAAAAAATTTCCTCCAGAAGAAAAGTATTCTCTTGTTGACCAAATAAGAAGGGCATCAAGATCAGTTTGTTCTAACATCGGTGAAGCATGGAGGAAAAGAAGATATCCTGCTGCATTTGTCGCCAAATTGAGTGATTCAGAAACCGAAGCTTGTGAAACGCAAGTCTGGCTTGAATTTTCGTTATGCTGTAAATACATCGATGAAAATACTTTTACAAGGCTATACGACAAATATGAAAAGATTTTGGGACAGATTGTCAGAATGATTAATGAACCTGAAAAATGGGTAATCAGAAAATCATGATTAAATCTCCCATTCGCCGATTCACCCTATCGCCCATTCAATAATTTTAATATTGTAATTAAATAAATAATTTATGTCGTACACAAACAAATGCCTGTACATAAACCTTACAACAGGAAAGACAGAAACGAAAGAAACAGAAAAGTCTCTGATTGAAAAATATATTGGAGCAAAAGGTATGGGCTTTGCCCTGTTAGACAGGCTAAATCCTTCACCTGAGCCTCTCAGTCCTGAAAACCCTTTGATATTTATCAACGGACCTTTTACGGGAACAAAAATCCAAACGAGCGCCAGAACAACGCTTGTTACAAGGTCGCCATTGACAGGCTGTGTCCACGATTCGCACTGCGGTGGAAATTTCGGACCACGTCTGAAATTTGCAGGTTATGATTATGTTTATATAACAGGTAAAGCTGCGAAACCTACGTATCTTTATATAAAAGAAGATACGATTGAATTTCTCGATGCATCCGAATTTTGGGGAAAAGGAATTTATTTCACCAATGATGAGCTAAAAAAACGTCATCCCGGAACTGACCCGCGAGTAGCATGCATTGGTCCTGCCGGAGAAAATCTTTCAAAGATAGCATGTATCGGGGTTGACAAACACCGGCAATACGGTCGTGGAGGCGTTGGCGCTGTGATGGGTTCAAAGAATCTGAAAGCTGTGGTGGTCGACGGAAACATTCCTGTAAAATACTTTGATGAAGCAAAATTCAAAGAGCTGAACATGGTAGCTACAAAAGATATTCTGAACAATCCCGGCATCAAATTCCGCCGTCAGAAAGGCACCATGAAATGTATACGCGGCTGCCAGACCAATCATATTCTTCCTACCAAAAACTGGTCGAAAGTTGAATATGAAGAATTCGAAAAAATAAGTTCCGAAACTACTCGCGAAGAACTTAACTGGGAGGATACAGGATGTTTCAACTGCGCTATCCTTTGCTCTAAATGGGCGCGATGGGAAGGACACGAGATTGAGGGTCCTGAATATGAAACAGCTGCGCTAATGGGTTCCAACTGCGAAATTTCGAGTATCAAAGATATTGCTATCAGCAATGATATCTGCAACGATCTTGGTCTTGACACCATCAGCGCAGGAAGTACAGTAGGTTTTGCCATGGAATGTTATGAACGCGGACTGCTTGATAATACAGGTGGTTTGAAACTTGACTGGGGAAATGCCGAAGCGCAGCATGAATTACTCAAACTTATGGTTTACCGAAAAGGCATTGGGAAAATATTTGCTGATGGCACAAGAGAGGCAGCAAAGAAGATAGGTAAAGGAAGTGAAGAATTTGCTATCAACATTGCAGGTATGGAGTTGTCGGGCATCAATCCTAAAGGATCTCTCACAATGGGCGTTGCGATGGCTGTTGCTGACTTTGCAAGTCATACACGTTTGTGGATCGCAGAACAGGAAATGGGTCCCGACTTTAAGATTGAAGATATTGTGCCAGCAGTGCTTGAAGGCATTGATACAACAAATGTTAGAAATAGCCTTGTTATCTGCGATTTTGTTCCACTCAGCCTTGATGTATTTGCAGGATTATTAAATGCCGCAACAGGCAGCAACCACACAGGAAAAACATTGCTAGCAACAGGTACTCGTATTACTCATCTGGCACGAAAATATAATTTGCGTAATGGCAGAAAACACACTGACGACACATTACCCGGACGTTTCTTTAATGAAACCTCGCTTTCAGGATTTATGGAAGGGAAAAAACTCACACGCGAGTATTTCCAAAGTTTTATTGATGATTATTATAAAATGAGAGGATGGAATAAGAAGGGGGAACCTATGGGGGAATAGGAGAATGGGCGAGTGAGCGAAAGGGCGAAAAAGCGAAACGGAGAATGGGGAATGGGGAAAACAGCCAAATGTTATTCCTGATGTTATTTTTGATGGCTGTGAATGCCTTATATTTGAAAGGTGAAAACAGCAAAGCCTGTGTAGTTGATGAATCTGCACAGGCTTTATTTTTTATTAATAAAGATTACATTCTTAATATTCTTATTTTTACAGTTTCATATAAAACCAATAAATATGTTAAAAGGCGCATATACATTACTTATCACTCCGTTTAAAGAAGACCTTTCTTTAGATGTTGATGGATTGAAAATCCTTGTTCAGAAACAGCTGGATTCCGGTATTCATGGCATTGCCTCGCTTGGAGTTACCGGCGAAAACACCATGATGACTGATGAAGAAGTTTACAAAGTAGTTGAAGTTATTGCCAATATGGCAAAAGGCAAAACAAAGATTGTTCCCGATGCATGTTCAACCAGTTTATGGGAAGCCAAAGAAAGATGCCAAAAATTTGCAGACCTTGGCGCAGACTACATCGCTGTGTTTACGCCATATTTCGTGCTTCCAACGCAGGAAGGACTGATCGACTTTTACGAAAAACTTGCCGACTTCTCCCCTATTCCCATCATCCTGCACAATGCACCCGAACGAACCGGTGTTGATTTATTGCCGGAAACGACAGGACTTCTTTCAAAACACCCCAATATTGCCGGCATTAAGGATGGCAACAAAAAACTCGACCATCTTGCAAAAATTCTGTACCTCACAAAAGATGAGGATTTCAGCGTATTCACCGGAAAAGATACAACGGCTTATCCTATGATAGCAATTGGTGGGGCAGGAACGTTTACAGTTGCAGGTAACATCATTCCGGAAGTAATGAAAGATCTCACAGATTTGGCGTTAGCAGGTGATATGAAAAAAGCAGAACAACTGCATTTTAAGTATTACTCTTTATTTGAAGCCCTGAGGTTTGAATCAAATCCGATGGCAGCCAAAATGGCTTTAAATCTGATGGGTCTTCCGGCAGGCGGACACCGTTCTCCACTTACACCCCTAAGTGAAGGCAAGACGAAGATTTTAAAATCGCTAATGATACAAAAAGGCTTGATAAAAGAATAGGCAGTAATCGGTAATCGGTAATCGGTAAGCAGTAAGCAGCAGTGGGCAAACATTGAACTTTGAACCTTAAACTTTAAACAATTTATGACAACAAATGATCATTAATGATATTTTTTATGAATAAAATCCTATTAAGATCACCTGCTACCACAGCCAATGTAGGACCAGGTTATGATATTTTTGCGATGGCATTAAAAGAGCCTTACGATGAAATAACTCTTTCTTTAAATGATTCGGGGAAAATTGAAATCGCTATCATTGGCGAAACACAACATATCCCAACATGTATTGAAGACAATACTGCAGGACTCGCCGTTCTTGAGCTTTTTAAAAGAAAGAATATTTGTAACGGTGTAAAAATTGAAATTTGCAAAAAGATGCTTTCAGGTGGAGGGCTTGGAACTACAGGCGCATCGGCCGCTGCAGCGATTTACGGACTTGACAAACTTCTTAACCTTAACCTATCTTCCAATGAATTGATTGACATAGCCCGCATGGGCGAAGTCGCTTCCGGTGGTTCCCCTCACGCTGACAATGTTGCAGCCTCAATCTTAGGAGGATTTGTTTTAGTAAAAAGTTACAATCCTATTGATGTACTGAAACTTGAGATTCCTGAGTTTCCTGTTGCTCTTGCCGTAATACGTAAAAGTCAGCGTACTACAAGGGGTTTCATCACTTACGAAATCGGGCAGGAAAAACTTAAAGAACAAATGGCTCACTGTGCCGGTGTTATTCATGCATTGCACTTAAAGGATATTGAAGAATTTGGAAAGGCAATAAGCCTTGACCATATAGCGGAACCCGTGCGTGGCGCTGCTATTCCCGAATATATCGGAACCAAGAAAAAAGTCCTTGAAGCCGGCGCTTTCGGTTGTACCATCAGTGGTGGCGGGTCTTCGGTAATTGCTTTTTGCAGCAGAGAAAAACAGGAAGAAATTGCCCGGATTTTTGAAAAATGTTTTGCCAATAATCCGCATTATGTAAAGACTATTCGTACGTTTACGAGTAATATTGGTGTACACGAAATATAAAAAATCGAACCCCTATTTAGGACATGTATATAAAGTCGTCATTGCGAACGCAACGAAGTGGAGTGAAGCAATCTCACTTACGGTGCGATAATAAGATTGCTTCGGGCAAAAAGCCCTCGCAATGACGATTTGTATTGATTTTATGGACAGACACTATTTATGAAATCAAGCTATAACAAAGATGGAATCGGAAGCAACTAAAAATACCGTCAGCAAAAGTGTTGCATTATTTGTAACAACACTTTCCTCATTTCTGACAACTTTTATGGCTTCGTCAATCAATATTGCCTTGCCTGCAATAGGAAAAGAATTTGCAATCAATGCCGTCATGTTAAGCTGGATACCGATGTCTTATCTATTAACTGCGGCTATTTTCCTGGTTCCGTTTGGAAAAATTGCCGATATCTATGGCAGGAAAAAAGTATATACATACGGGATTATTGTGTATAGCTTCACTTCCTTTATTTCGGCGATAGCTCCAAATGAAATGGTACTGATTGCTGCACGGTCCATTCAGGGTATTGGTGGCGCTATGATATTCGGAACCGCTATCGCAATTCTTACTTCTGTTTTTCCCGCAAATGAAAGAGGCAAAGCGATTGGTTATAATCTTGCAGCTACTTATCTTGGGCTTTCTCTGGGTCCATCCTTTGGAGGCTTCCTGACGTATCAGTTTGGATGGCGGTCAATTTTTGCTGCAAATGTATTTTTCAGCTTTTGTATCATTCCATTTATTCTCTGGAAATTAAAAGCTGAATGGGCAGAAGCAAAAGGTGAAAAGCTTGACATAAAAGGTTCGATCGTATATATGATCGGATTGTTTGGCATTATGTATGGTTTTTCAATTCTTCCTTCCATCACAGGCGCACTGCTGCTTGGCGCCGGTATAATTGTGATTATGTTTTTCATAAAATTAGAACATCGTGCCGCCTATCCTGTTCTGGATTTGAGTCATTTTAAACGCAACACGGTCTTTATCTTTTCCAACCTCGCAGCATTTATAAACTACAGTGCAACCTTTGCCGTGGGGTATTTGCTGAGTCTTTATCTTCAATACGTCAAAGGGCTTAATCCGCAGGATACCGGTATCATCATGGTTACTCAACCTATTACAATGGCTGTATTCTCGCCACTTGCAGGAAGATTGTCCGATAAGATAGAACCGCAGATTGTTGCTTCCATTGGAATGGGATTGACTGTTGTAAGCCTTATCTTATTCATCTTTCTCGGTTATAATACTTCCGTGATATACATTATTGCTGCTTTGATCGTGATCGGAATTGGCCTTGCCCTGTTTTCTTCTCCCAACAATAACGCCATCATGGGCTCTGTTGACCGAAAATATTACGGTGTGGCATCGGCTTCTATAGGAACCATGAGACTTACAGGGCAAACCATCAGCATGGGCATTGCAACGCTTGTATTTGCAATCAACATTGGAAAAGTAAAGATTTCCCCTGAATATTATCCTCAGTTCTTAGACAGCACACGTATAGCATTTATCATTTTTACCGTTTTATGCACGGCAGGGGTTTTCGCCTCCATGGCGAGAGGGAAGCTGAGGTAATTCTATCTTTTATAAAACGGAAACTTTACAACCTTTGCCTTCAGCGCTTTGTCGCGTACTTTTATATAAATCTCACTTCCTTCGGCGGCAAATGGAGTTTTTACATAGCCCATACCTATTGGTATTTGCAGCGACGGAGCCATGGAACCGGAAGTAACATTTCCGATCAGGCTTCCTTCTTTATCAACAATTTCATAGTCGTGGCGGGCAATTCCTTTATCCGTAAGTTCAAAACCGATAAGTTTTCTGCCTACACCTTCCTGCTTTTGCTTAAGTAATGCTTGTTTGTTAATAAAGTCCTTGCTGTCAGTAAACTTTGTAATCCAGCCTAAACCGGCTTCAATAGGCGAAGTTGTATCGTTAATGTCATTTCCATATAAGCAGAAACCCATTTCAAGTCTTAATGTATCCCTTGCTCCCAGTCCTATTGGTTTAATACCATATTCTTTACCTGCTTCAAACACAGCATCCCATATCTTTCCTGCGTATTCGTTGGCAAAATACACTTCACACCCGCCGGAGCCAGTGTAGCCTGTGGTTGAGAAGATCACATTTTTTACGCCTGCAAACTCAAGTTTTTTAAAAGTGTAATATTCCATGTCGGTAACAGAAGTGTTTGTTAGCTTCTGCATGGCTTTTAGCGCCAAGGGACCCTGTATTGCAAGCTGCGATATTTCATCAGAAGCATTATAAAGTTCCGCTCCTATTTGATTTTGTTTATTGCACCATTCCCAATCTTTATCAATATTGGCAGCGTTTACAACAAGCAAATAAGTTTCAGCATTGATGCGGTAAACCAAAAGGTCGTCAACAATTCCGCCTTTGTCGTTAGGAAAGCATGAGTATTGAACCTTACCATCCACTAATTTGGAAGCATCGTTCGAAGTTACCCACTGCACAAAATCAAGAGCTTTCGGTCCTTTTACCCAAAATTCGCCCATGTGGGAAACATCAAAAACGCCCACCCCTTTTCTCACTGTTCTATGTTCTGCGATCACGCCTTCGTACTGAACGGGCATGTTGTAACCGGCAAACGGGACTATTTTTGCACCCATCGCCTTATGCATTTTTAAAAAAGCTGTATTCTTCATTTTATCTTGTTTTAAGTTTTAGTTTGACATATTGTAACTAATCAGTATGGTTAAATATTTAATTAACTTAAGATGATTTTATTAAAGTATTGTTTTCTCGCAGATTTTATTCGCGTATTTTTAAATTCTAATGGTGCTCATGAGTGCTACGCAGTTCGCAAATTTTTCCACAGATATACGCAGAAACAATTTTTTACTATTTGTTACTTTTCGCGATTATCAGCGATTTTTATCTGCGTTCATCAGCGAGATTTTTTTTTAAACAGCACTGATTAGTTACAACATGTTTTTGATAAAAACAAAAGTATAAAATTCCAAACAATGCAAGCTTAATTTTCTGCCATTTAGGCTAAATCTTTTTTTGAGGTGCTGGAATAAACATAAAGATTCCTCGCTTTGCTCGGAATGACAATTTATTTATGTTAATTTAGGGAGGGGGAAGCGTGCCGACGTAAGTCGGCACGCTTCCCCCTCCACTTCAAAAAAAAGAAAAAACTGTCATTCCGAATGGAGCAAAGCGAAATGAGGAATCTTAAGTTAAATCAAGATCAAAAGAATAGTAATAAAATTTATTTTACGTAGCGCCTCAAAAAAGATTTTGCCTATAATTACAGCGTTTGATTAAAAAAAATCTTTTATCTTTGGAAATCAAAACCTATATTCATGCTGATAGATAAACGACAAAATACTCCACGCTGGATCATTTTCTTTATTGATCTGGTAATTTGCACTTTCTCCGTAATTCTTTCCTACCTCCTGCGGTTTAATTTTAGCATCCCCGAAAATGATCTGCAAAACCTGCCTAAAGCCATGATTGCAATTTTATCTGTGCGTATTCTCAGTTTTCTTATTGCAAAAACATACACCGGTATTGTCCGATATACCAGCACAAAAGATTCTGTCAGAATTTTTCTTGTTATTACTGCCGGAAGCGCACTGTTTTTTGTTTTTAATCTCATTTCATACAATTTTATCAATAACGCATTCATCATTCCTAATTCAATCGTTATTATTGATTATCTGTTCACTGTTTTTGTGATGAATGCTTTCAGAATAATGGTAAAAGTTGCATATCTTGAAATGCAAAACACTGCACGCGAAAAAAAGTATGTAATCATTTTCGGCGCCGGCGAATCCGGTATTATTACCAAGAGAGCGCTCGACCGCGATGCAGGTACAAAATACAAAGTCCTCGCATTTATTGATGATGACCCCAAAAAGGCCGGAAAAACACTGGAAGGCATAAGTATATACACACCCGATAAATTAGAAAAACTTCTGGAGAAAAACACCATTGCACAGCTTATCATTTCAATCCAGAATATCAGCCCTGCCAGGAAAAAAGGGATCAGTGAACTTTGCTTACAATATAATTCAAAAGTGTTTGTCGTTCCTCCCATAGAACGCTGGATAAATGGAGAACTCAGTTTTAAACAGATAAAAAAAATCAATATTGAAGATTTACTGGGACGCGATGTAATTAAACTTGATGAAAAAGAGATTTTAAAACAGCTAAGAAATAAAGTGATTCTTGTAACCGGCGCTGCAGGCTCAATTGGCAGCGAATTAGTAAGACAGATTACACAATATTCTCCTAAAAAAATTGTTTTGCTGGATCAGGCTGAAACACCGCTTTTTCACTTGGATATTGAGATGACCGAAAAATTTCGTTTTACTGATTTTGAAGTTGTAATAGGCGATATTCGCAATAAGGAACGTATGGAACGAACTTTCGATTTTTTCAAACCAGATATCGTTTATCATGCAGCTGCATACAAGCATGTGCCACTGATGGAAAACAATCCTTCAGAATCTGTGCTTACGAATGTGGAAGGGACAAAAATTATTGCAGATATTTCTGTTAATTCCGGCGTTGAGAAATTTGTAATGATCTCTACCGATAAAGCAGTCAGGCCAAGCAGTGTGATGGGTGCTTCCAAAAGAATTGCAGAAATATATGTACAATCGCTGAATAAACTCAATAAAACAAAATTCGTAACTACCCGTTTTGGAAATGTTCTTGGTTCCAGCGGTTCTGTTATTCCTTTGTTTAAAGAACAAATCGAAAAAGGCGGACCTATTACCATCACCGATCCCAATGTTACGCGATATTTCATGACCATTCCAGAAGCCTGCAGATTAGTGCTGGAAGCAGGTGCAATGGGAAAAGGCGGCGAAATATTTATGTTTGATATGGGCAAATCTGTGAAGATTGTTGACCTTGCTAAAAAGATGATACAGTTGTCAGGGCTGACTTTAGGAAAGGACATACAGATAAAATATATCGGGCTAAGACCAGGTGAAAAACTATACGAAGAGCTTTTGAATGACAAAGAGAATAGCTTACCAACACACCATCCGCAGATCATGATTGCCAAAGTGCAGGAATCGGATATGGAAAGCACCTCGAAGGATATTGATGACTTGATCCATCTGTTCAATACACAGAGCAATATGGATATTGTAAAAAAAATGAAGCAGATGGTGCCGGAATATATCAGCAACAATTCCGTATTTGAAGAATTAGATAATGCTAATTTTTAAAATCCCAAATTTCAAGTCCCAAATTCCAAGGGAACTTGTAGAATAGGGCTTGGTTCTCGAAACTTGGGGTTTGGGGCTTTTAAAGAATGTACAAATTTACCCCGTGCAAAGTATAAATAACAGGTTTACTATGTTCTGTTTTATGCTACCGCTTTTTTAACAAGCTCTGCAGCATCCTGCAATTGAATGGCGGAAAATACCTTTAAACCGGATTTATCAATTATTTTTTTAGCTTCTTCGGCATTTGTCCCTTGCAAACGAACTATGATAGGCACTTTAATAGCTCCGATATTTTTATATGCATCCACAATTCCATTTGCTACCCGGTCGCAACGAACAATACCGCCAAAAATATTAACAAGTATCGCTTTCACATTGGGATCTTTCAGGATAATTCGAAAAGCCTCTTCTACCCTTTTGGCATTAGCCGAACCGCCAACATCAAGGAAGTTAGCCGGTTCTCCACCCGAAAGTTTTATGATATCCATTGTTGCCATGGCAAGTCCTGCGCCATTGACCATGCAGCCTACGTTACCATTCAATTTTACAAAATTTAAACCGAAACTTCCGGCTTCAACTTCCATTGGATCTTCTTCATTTAAGTCGCGCATAATAGAAATATCCGGATGACGAAATAAAGCATTATTATCGATCACTACTTTTGCATCAGCAGCAAAAATCCTGTTGTCGCTTGCCTTGATCACAGGATTTATCTCAACAAGAGTAGCATCAATACCAATATATGCTTTGTAAAGAGAATTAACAAATGATATCATTTCCTTATTAGCGGCACCTTCAAGCCCCAGGTTGAATGCGATCTTCCTGCATTGAAAAGCTTGCAAACCTATTATAGGATCGATTTCTTCTTTAAAAATCAACTCGGGGGTTTCTGCGGCCACATCTTCAATGCTCATACCACCTTGCGGCGAATACACAATCATATTACGACCCGCCTGCCTGTTAAGCAGAATACTTATATAAAATTCTTTAGTTTCAGTTTCGCCTTTATAATAGACATTCTGTTCAACAAGAACTTTGCGTACTTTTTTTCCGGCAGGGCCTGTTTGAGGTGTAATCAACTGCATACCTAAAATGTTGGCAGCATAATTTTCCACTTCCGTCAGTGTCTTTGCAATCTTAACACCTCCACCCTTCCCCCTGCCGCCTGCATGAATCTGAGCTTTTACCGCCCATATCTCAAAACCGGTTTTGCTCTGTAAAACATGAGCTGCATCTACAGCCGCTTTTGGAGAATCAACAACAATTCCTTCGGGAACTGCAACTCCAAATTTTTTTAGTAAGGATTTCCCCTGGTATTCATGTAAGTTCATGGCAAATAAAATTTCATCCAATAATACGAAAGGAAACAAAAGTAAAATAAAATTTTCTCAATATGCATTATTAAGTAGTTTTTTGCTACTTCTGTTTTTTAAGTTCAATGATAGTAATCTCAGGTGTCATGCCTATTCTTCCGGGAAACCCGATATACCCGAATCCCCTGTTCACATAAAGATACTGATATCCTTCATTGTATAAACCTGCCCAGTGCGGATACATCCACATAAGCGGGCACCAGAAAATACCACAGCAATTAATGCCAAACTGCATGGCGTGTGTATGGCCTGACAGGGTAAGGTCTGCATTATTTCTGCCTGCCACTTCCGCATCCCAATGACTAGGGTCGTGTGTAAGCAATAATTTAAAAGAAACATTTTCCACACCCTTCATCGCTTTCTTAAGGTTGCCGTATTTCCTGAAAGGTGGCTTTCCCCAATTATTCACGCCAATTATTGCAATTGAATCGTTATTCTTTTTTACAATAATATTTTCGTTCAACAGCAATTTGAATCCTGCTTCTTCTTCAGCATTTTTA
>Ga0265292_1002783_pt1 | contig 11633 bp, 7 predicted proteins | sample Munlanlewell296A_FD_189080 | JGI IMG/M metagenome (GOLD analysis project Ga0265292, IMG submission 189080) | Leachate microbial communities from a municipal landfill in Southern Ontario, Canada - Leachate well 296A | ecosystem: Engineered > Solid waste > Landfill > Unclassified | place: Canada...
TTGGGATGGTAAGAAACCTCTTCGTTTTAAAGTTCCACAAATAAAAAGTTATAAATGGAATGATGCTGTAAGAGGGGAGTTGACAGCAGGGGAGGAAGCGCTGGACGATTTTATTTTAATAAAAAGTGATGGCTATCCAACATATAATTTTGCGCATATAATTGATGATTTAGAAATGGGCGTTACTCATGTCATGAGAGCTGATGAATTTATTGCATCTACTCCAAAATTTTTGTCACTGTATGAAGCACTAGATATTGTTCCTCCTGTGTTTGTAACTTTGCCACCAATTTTGTCTCCAGAAGGAAATAAAAAATTAGGTAAACGAGATGGTGCCAAAGATATTTTGGAATATAAAAAAGAAGGATATTTACCAGAGGCCATGTTTAATTTCTTAGCTTTTTTGGGTTGGAATCCAGGCGGTGAACAAGAGATAATGTCCCCAATGGAAATTGTAGAGCATTTTTCTTTGGAACATATCCATTCAAGTGGAGCAATGCTCAATGAAGAGAAATTATTGTGGATGAATAAAGAACATATGAAGAAGAAGTCTTATGAAGAACAACTTGTCGGAATTAAACCATATATGACAGAGTATAGTGATGAAATTTTAGAAAGACTCGTTCCAACTATAATTGATAGAATTAATTTTTATGGTGAGCTTAACACTATTAAAGATATCGAATTTGGATTTTTTATTAAACGTCCTCAAATAGAAAGAGAAAGAGTTCTATTTAAAGATGATGGGGTTGATGTCGCGTCTAATAATTTAGAAAATGTAAAAAATATTTTAAAAGATATAGATTTTTCTTCAGCAGATATTATTAAACAAGCCATAATGCCGTATGCAGAGAAAGAAGGTAAAGGAAATGTTTTGTGGCCACTTAGAATGACTTTATCTGGTCAAGAAAAATCAGTTGACCCATTTACTATTTGTTTTGTTTTAGGAAAAGAAGAAAGTATTATTCGTATTGACGAAATGCGTAAGAAATTAGATTCATAATTGTTATTTATAACTCATGCTTTTTAGATCTTTTTCATTTTCATTTATAGCTATCATATTTTCAATACCGCTTTTTATTCATGCACAAACAGCAGATGAATTACAGGCAAATATAAATTCATTATCTTCTAAAATACAAGCCCTAGATAAAGAAATAATTGAGTTCAATAAAAAAATTAGCCAAACGCAAGGGGAGGCAAAGACTTTAAAGCAGGCATTAGCTTCTTTGGAATTAAGACGTGCTGGACTGACCAAAGAAATAGCTTTATCTAAACTTCGTATTACAGAAACACAAGGAAAGATTACTGACACGCAAGGTAAAATTTCTGTTACAGAAACAGTGCTTGGAAGAAATAAAAAAGCGCTCTCAGAAGCCTTGAGGTCTTTAGTAATTGATGAAAATGTTTTACCGCCACTCATTAACGCTTTATCTTCTGGTTCCCATTTATCTGACGCCTTAGATGCTGTAAAGCGTGGCGGAGATATTTCAAAAGCAATAGATGAAAAAGTTAAAACTCTAACAGAAACAAAAGTTATTCTTGCCACAGAAAAGGCAACCTATGAATCAAGTAAACAAAAATTAGAAAAGCTAAATAGTGCTTTAACGGATCAAAAACAATTAGTGGAGGTAACGACAAAAGATAAAAATAATTTGTTGATTCAGACAAAAAATAAAGAAAGCGAATATCAAAAACTTTTAGCTGATAGAAAAATAAAAAAAGAAAGTTTAGAGGCCGAAATGTTAGACGTTGAATCTAAACTTAAAGTTATAGTTGATGCTAGTAAGTTACCAAAGTATGGCAAGGGTGTTCTTACTTATCCTGTAACCAAGCCAGTCATCACACAATATTTTGGCAATACAACTTTTGCAACTCAAAATCCTCAAGTCTATAATGGCTCAGGACATAATGGTTTAGATTTTGGATTAAAAATCGGCTCTCCTATTTTATCTGCTAATTCCGGAGTTGTTTTAGGTACTGGTAATACTGACTCTGCATGTAGTGGTGTATCTTATGGTAAATGGGTTCTCATTCGTCATACAAATGGTTTAACTACTTTGTATGCTCACTTATCTGTTATTCAAGTTGTTGCTGGACAGTCTGTTGCCATGGGAGAAAAAATTGCTCTATCTGGGAATACTGGATACAGTACTGGCCCACATCTTCACTTTACAGTTTACGCGTCAGACTCAGTACATATATCTGGTCCCACAGAATATAAGAGTAAGGTCTGCGGTACATATTTAATAATGCCATTGGCTCCTAAGGCGGGTTATCTCAATCCACTTTCTTACTTATAATAGCTCCAAATCTGGCAAATTTCTTTGTTGAAACGGCAAGCTTTTCTTCACCGTACAAATACAGACACTGGATCCTGATTTTCATCAGGATGACAATACTAAGTATTTTTGTATAAATTAAAAATTAAAAATTGGAAATTAAAAATTAAAGGCTGTATACTATTCTCATATGATTACATTTACCATACCAGCATTTGTTCTTATTTTATTTACAAGCTTTTTAATTGGTGTTGTTCTTACTTCTTGGATTTTGATGTTCAAATTGGCTCCATAGATAGGGGATAGGGCAGGGGCGGAAATTAGACATTAGACATTAGACATTAGATTTTAGATAAATACAAAAGGAGTCCCCGGTGGGTGTCCCCCGTTTTTAGGGGTCAAATTGGTGTGTCTTATTTGTATTTTTTAATGTCTCACATTAGGTGCGATCTTTTACAACGTATCGTGGCTACAAGCAATCCTTAGCCACCGTATGTCGTAAAGTACCATTGTAAGACATTGGGAACCCATGAAACCACAATGTCTCACAATGGCTACTTATCTTTTACGACACAGCCTTTTTATAAAGAGCTGTGTCGTAAAAGATATATTGTGCGACATTGCCCATATAACAAAAGCCCCTTTTTAAATCATATTTAAAGGCTTAAAGATTTAAATATGGAAAGTAATGCTTTAACTAAAAATTAAAATTATTTATTTTAAATTTAAATTTAAAACTTCCCCACCCTTTTATCTTTAAACTTTTAAATCTGACCCAGTTGACTTTAGTACTTAAGCTAAGTAGTATTATTTTTGATAGTACCCCAACCCCACTTTTTGGAGAGTCTAAAAATGAAAATTATAACGGTCGCTTTTAATGGCTTCATGACTGAGCCACCCGATGCCACCATAAGTTCAATAATCTCTTCCCATGAGGAAATTATTCACTTTGGAGGAGAGACCTGCTACCTGATTTGTATCAAAGAAGTTACTTTTTTGCGAAGGTTTTTTTTGATATCAAAAAAATATGTTGTCACAATAGGACAGATAACTTACCGAAACCTTGATGACGCCCTGGAAATCGCCATGACGGCAACTTCGGACAACCAGCAGTGTTATTTCGGGCTTCTGTCTAGAGAAAAATTCCTTACCATGACCCCATTTTGGCCGGAATTTTTGAAATTTATTTCTCGACAAAAAGTTGCCCAAAGTAAAGCGGATGCCATAATCATCCTGGCAAGAATAACCACTTTCATGTTTCAAAGACAAGGACAACCCAAAAAACGATTCTGGAGTTGGTGAATTCCAACCCAAGACAAAATCGACCGGTACATAGAAGACCGGCTTTTTTACGCCAAAAAAAGAACATCTCGTATTACTATCTACCACTTACTACTCACTACCAACTAGTCACTTAAACTAAATACTTAGCTTGCTAACAGTTACATATAAATGTTATAATAGTCATATATGAAGCCAGTTTGCCCAATGTTAGATGAGAAAGGTTTGCCTCAAGATTTTTCTAAGAGTTTTATGTATTCAATACATCAAATGTATTTTTTGGTACAAAAGCATCTCGAACAATCTCTCCTTAAATCAAAATCAATTTCTTTTTCTCAATTTATGATTTTGGTTGGCTTTCACTGCTCAGGTTCGCTCCCCGTATCTCAGTCTTTAATTGCAGAACATCTTTATTTAACCGAAGCCACTGTTAGTCGTCATGTTTCAGTCTTAGTATCTCGTGGCCTACTCTCTCGATTAGATGATAAAGAAAATCGTCGCAAGCATATTATTAAAATAACAGCTAAAGGTAAAAAAGTTTTCCAAGAAGCAGAAGCTATAATAAATACAGAGCTTAATTCTATATTCTCTGTTATTAAAGAAAAAGACCGCGAAAGCATTATGAAAAATTTCAGTGGAGTTTTATCAGTACTTCTTGCGAAGAAGTGAAAATAATTTTAATTTTATGAATAGACATTTAGAAAAAATAATTCGGGATAGTAAGGATATAAAAAATCAGTTATGGACCTGGTATAAAGAATTAACAAGACCTAAACAAATAGGAGTTGTTGCTGTTTTAGTATTAATCATTGTTGTAATAGTTAGAGTGCTTACTCCCACCGCAATAGTTGCAGAGGTCGCCAATTCCCCTCGCGTTGTAAAGTTAGCATTAGTTTCAGATTTAGCAAATAATCAAGTATCGTTACCATTAATTGGTATGGTTACATCAACAAGTGAAGCCACAATTCGTGCTGAAAGCTCTGGTAAATTAACTCGTGTTTATAAAAAACTCGGTGATTATGTTTCTGCAGGACAAATTATCGCAGAATTTGAAAACTCCGGAGAAAGAGCTGTTGTTCTTCAGGCGGAAGGTGCTTATGATACTGCAAAGGTGGCGCGTGATATTTCACGTATAAATAGTCAGACTACTAATTCTTCACTTTCTGATGTGAAAACAAATGCAATAAATGCAATCTCAAGTGCTTATATAAATATGGATGATATTATTCATGTTAAAACAGATTCTGTTTATACAAATCCTCGAAATCAAGAAGCAAAATTTAATCTTGCTGTACCGGATGCCAATCTAACTCAATCATTAGAAGCTAGTCGTGTAAAAATAGAAAAAATGTTAATTGCTCGTGAAGCAAAAAATCGTAGCATAACAGCAGGAGCTGATCTTGTTTCAGAATTAAATACAGTACAGGGAGAAGCCGAAATAATAAAATCTTATTTAGATAATTTGGCTACTGCTTATTCAAAAGCTCTACCAGATAATAATTTTTCTCAAGCAACAATTGATGCTGGTAAAACAATTGTTGGTGGTACTCGTCTAACAATAGCAGGAACAATTTCATCAATTGTTGGAGCGAGAACTTCTCTTAATGCTAGTTTGTCCGCACAAGAAATCGCTGGCAAAACTTCAGGCAGTCAAAATGTAAATGTAACTGCATCGGATGCTCAAGTAAAACAAGCAGAGGGAGCATATAATGCAGCGTTGTCTCGTCTTGAAAAAACAGTAATAAGAAGTCCTATAAATGGAACACTTAATTCCCTTTCGATAGAGACTGGAGATTTTGTTTCCGCTTTTACTGAAGTCGCTGTTGTTTCAAATAATGGAGCGCTCGAAGTCTTGGCTTATGTTACTGACGAAGATGCTAAGAGAGTACAAGTCGGGAATAATGTAATAATAAATGATATTACAAAAGGTATTGTTACTCGTATCGCTGGAGCAATTGATCCTCGTACAAAAAAGATTGAAGTTCGTATAGGAATAGTTGATAAAACTGTTTCATTAGTTAACGGTCAATCAGTTCGTTTAAATATAACAAAAGCAAAACAAGCTGTTTCTACAACAAGTGGACCAATCAAAATCCCCTTGTCAGCTTTAAAATTGACGCCCAAAGGTACTTTTGTATTCACAATGAGCACTACTAGCTCTTTAATTGCCGTGCCAGTTAAAGAGGGCGCAATTATGGGTGAAGAAATACAAATCCTCTCTGGCTTAACAGGAAATGAATCCATAGTCGTAGATGCCCGCGGTCTAAAAGAAGGCACAGTCGTCTCCGTTACCCCGTAATTAGAATGTATTGTATTCGCATTTACTACCTACTACCAACTACTTACTATCTACTACCTCTATGCACAATCTCTGGATATTTTTTTTAAAGAAAAGAGCCTTCACATATTTGTTGATGAGTGTGCTTGTTGCAACTGGACTTTTCTCTCTGATGTCTATTCCAAAAGAGTCATCACCCGAAGTTGTTATTCCTGTTGGAGTTGTATCTACTGTACTTCGTGGTGCATCAGCCGAGGATACTGAAAAATTAATTACAGATAAATTAGAAAGTGAAATTGGTAATGTAGAAAATATTGATAAAATAACTTCTTCCTCTCGTGAAGGCGTTTCTATTATCACCGCACAATTTAATGCTAGTGCAAATATTGATAAATCTATTCAGGATTTAAAAGACGCAGTTGACCGTGTTAAAGGAGAGTTGCCAACGGACGCGACAGAACCAGTAGTAACAAAAATAAATTTCGCTGACCAGCCGATGATTATAATGTCTATATCAGAAGATTTATCCCCTGCCGGATTAACAGCATTGGGAGATGATTTAAAAACTGAATTAAAAAAAGTCGAAGGTGTTTCAAAGGTTGAGATTTCTGGAACTCGTAAACGCGAAATACAGGTTGTTGTTAGAAAAGCGGAACTCGCAAATTATGGACTAAGCCTCAATCAAGTTATTGGTGCAATACAAGGAGCAAACGCATCTTTCCCTATTGGAAGCATTACGGTTGCTGATATTGATTATCCAATTAAATTTGCTGGTTCAATAGAAGATGCAATCGAGGTTCCCGATATAACGATTCAATCTTCAAATGGAGTACCAATCTATTTAAGAGATATTGCTTTTATTGCAGACGGTCTTGCCCAACCTACAACATATTCAAGAATTTCAGTAAATGGCGCGCCGTCCGAGAATGCCCTTACACTTAATATTTATAAAAAATCTGGTGGAGATGTAACAAAAATATCTAAAGCAGTTATTGATAGAATTGAAGAATTAAAAGCTACAAAATTAGCTGGTGCAAAAGTAGTAACTTCATTAAATAGCGGAGACCTTGTTAAAAAAGATTTAACAGAACTTACAAAAACTGGTCTTGAAACTGTGGCACTTGTTATGCTCATGCTTTTCTTAACAATCGGTTGGAGAGAATCTCTTGTTGCTGGATTATCTATTCCCCTTTCATTTGTGATTGCTTTCACAGGACTTTATCTTTCTGGAAATACAATTAACTTTATGTCTTTGTTTTCATTAATTCTCGCAATTGGAATTCTTGTGGACTCTGGTATCGTGATGGCTGAAGCCATACACACGCGTATTAAAAAATACGGTACTGCTGAAGGTGCCGCTATTGCCTCAATTAAAGAATATTCTTGGCCACTAATCGCAGGAACAATGACCACTGTTGCAGTATTTGCACCACTATTTTTCTTATCTGGTATTGTTGGTAAATTTATATCATCAATTCCATTCACACTTATTTTCGTTTTGATTGCATCTATTGTGGTTGCATTAGGGTTTGTTCCACTTCTTGCAATTCTTTTAACCAAAGAACATAAAAATAAATTTGAAGACGCTCAAGAAGTTTGGTCTATAAAAATACAAGATTGGTATAAAAATTTTCTTGGAAAAATATTAGATAATAGAAAAACTCAAAACAGGTTTTTCTTAGCACTTGGTCTTGGATTTGTTATTGCAATTGCAATGCCAGTTACTGGGTTATTAAAAGTTTCATTTTTCCCACAAGATGACCAAGATTATGTTTTCGTTTCTATTGAAAGAACACAAGGAACGCCACTTACAAAAACAGATATTTCTGTACGAGAGGTTGAAGAAATTTTATACAACAGTTCATACATAGAATCTTTTGTAACAACAGTTGGTGGAAGCTCAGCATTAGCAGGAGGAGGTTCTGGTAGTACTTCTGGTTCAAAACTTGCGAATATAACAGTTATGCTTCCAAAAGGTCATGACCTTTCTTCAACCGAAGTTATGGAAAAGTTGCGAGTAGAATTAGCACCAATTACTTCTGCTGAAGTAAAAGTTGATCAAGGAAATAATGGACCTCCAAGTGGTGATCCGGTTGTAATAAGATTTTCTGGAGATAGTTTAGAAGAAATAGGAGAGGCTATCAATAAAGCTGAATCTATTTTAAATGGTATTGAAGGTACTCAAGATGTTAATACTTCTGTAAAAGATGATGGTACACAATTTGAGATTGGAATTGATAAAGTGAAAGCTTCACAGGTTGGATTATCTGCATCATCGGTCGCTCAATTACTTCGTGCATCTGTCTCTGGTGTGTCAGCAACAACAATAAAAAAGAATGGAACAGATATTGATATAGTTGTTAAGACTGACCTTAATCCCCTTTTTATAAATCCAGAAGATACAATCAAAACAAATCTCGATAGTATAAAAAATATTCCAGTTGTAACACCCACTGGCACAATTATTTTGGGCTCTATTCTTACTACAAAAGTTTCCGAATCACGAGCCACTATTAGTCATGAAGATCAAAAACGTACAGCAACTGTAACGAGCAAATTAACGAAAGATGGTAACGCTGTTGTCATTACTAATGAATTTAAAAAACACGAGAAAGAATTAAATCTGCCAAGTACTGTAGAGATAAAATATGGTGGAGATAACGAAGAAATAAATAAAACATTTAAAGAAATGGGATTAGCCTTGCTTGCTGGTATGGCGGGTATGCTTGCAATACTTGTACTTGAATTTAATTCATTTAGATATTCATTCTATTTGTTATTTACTATTCCGCTATCATTAATTGGAGTATTAGGTGGTCTTACTATAACTGGTCAAGCATTGTCATTCTCATCAATGCTCGGACTTATCGCACTTGCTGGAGTTATTATAAATCACGCAATTATTTTGCTTGATTCTATTTTAAGAAAACTGGAAAATGAAAGAGAGCTAAGAAAAGCTGGACAAGAACATAGTAATCTTCGCAATGTAATTGTTGAGGCTTCGGCTGTGCGCTTGCGTCCTATATTTTTAACAACTATCACGACTGTGGTTGGTATGATACCTCTCGCCGGAGTTTCTGCCCTTTGGGGACCGCTTGCTTTTGCAATTATGTTCGGATTATCTTTCGCGATGATACTTACTCTTATTCTTATTCCAGTATTCTTTTATAGATATCCAGGGAAGAAGTATGGGGATATGAAGTAGTTGTTAGGCACCAACTATCACCACTTAACTGGATAAACTAGGGTTTATGAAATATGGTATAAAAATAATTTTCAATTTTGCAATTTTGTTTTTCAAAAAATACAAAGAGTCGCGCCTACGGCGCGACTCTTTGTATTTGTACAATCTAAAATCTAATGTCTAATGTCTAAAATCTACCCCTAACAATTATCTCCCGCAACGAATCCTGTAGTCCAACAAAGCTGAAGACTGTAACCACCTGAGGGTCTGTCTATATTTAAAACATCACCCACCAAATACAAATTTGGAATTAAACGTGATTGCATTGTTTTAAAATCCACCTCTGGCAATGCCACACCACCGGAGGACACAATTGCTTTTTCTTTTCCAAGTAAACCTTTAACATGAAGTGGAATTGCTTTCATAATTTCCACAAGCTTCACGCGGTCTTCACTAGAAACACTATGACTATAAGTTTCACCATCAATATTTCCCATATTAAGAATTGGGGTTTGAAGTGATGCAGGGATTAACGGATTAAGAACATTTTTTAATTTTTTATTACTTTCTGCAACTAAAATATTTTGTAAATCTTGTTTTAATCCACGGTTGTCTCTGTTTGGGAAAAGGTCTATTTTTATTTCAACCTCACCGTATTTTAAAAGTTCACCAATATCTTTACTCATATTTAAAACAGTCGGACCACTGATGCCAACATGTGTGAAAAGAAGCTTCCCTTTATATGCTTCTTGTTTTTTATTATTCTGAAAAGTAGTAAGTTTAATATCTGTAAGTTTTACTCCAGCGACATCTTTTATCCAGTCATCATTTAATGCAACAGGCACAAGAGCAAAATTATTATCAACAATAGTATGATTTAATTTCTTTAACCACTGAAATCCTTCACCAGTTGAGCCTGTTTCAGGTCGTGAAGTCCCACCGGTAGCTAATACACAAGCTTTGGTATGAATAGTGTTCCCACTTGCTGTTGATATAACAATGTCTCCAGTTTTTTTATCAACTTCAATTCCACGCACATTTGTACTTTTATGTATTACAACATTATTTTTTTGCATGTAATTATAAAGTACATCTAACACCGACTGTGAAGAATCAGAGACTGGAAATATTCTCCCTTCATTTTCTTCTTTTGTTGCCATTCCTTTATCATTAAAAAATGAAAGAGTTTTGGTTACATCAAATTGTGAAAATGCTGAAAAAAGAAATTGGTCATTCCCCTTATACTTAGCAAGCAGTGTGCGATTATCTGGTTTGTTATTTGTTAAATTACATCTTCCCCCACCAGTTATTAGTAATTTCTTACCAAGATTTGTATTTTTTTCAAGTAATAAAACTTTCTTTCCACGTTCGCCCGCTCTGCCTGCTGCCATCATTCCTGCTGGTCCAGCACCAATGACAACAACATCCCATATTTTATTTTCGTTTTGTTTTGTCGGCATGTATGTATTTGTATGTATTTGTATTTTCTTGAAACTTGAAACTAAAAACTTGAAACTAATTTTGCTGCTTCTGCCATTCGTACAAAGTTACCGCTGTTGCATTCGACGCATTAAGTGATTCACATTTGTTATCTATTTTTATAGAAAGTTTAAAATCACAAAGTTCTAAAGTTTTTGTGCGTATTCCTTCACCTTCACTACCAATAACTATTACAGTATTAGTATCAAACTTTACATCGTTCAAAGTAGTATCACCATCGCCAGTTAAACCATAAGTCCAAAAAGTATTTTGTTTTAATTTTTCCAAAACTGTATTTATATTTCCAATTCTCACAATTGGTATTGAGAAATTCATTCCCGCTGAAGTTTTTATAACTGTTCCTGTGATTTGTGTTTGATTATGCTCTGGCATAAGAATAGCGTCTGCCCCGAACGCAACAGATGAACGAATTATGGCCCCAACATTATGTGGGTCTTTTAATTCATCAAGCAAAACAAAAAGTGAATTAGTACTTTTACTTTTTGCTTTCGTAAGAACTTCATCAAGTGTTGTATATAAAACTTTTTCATTAAGCAATGCACAAATTCCTTGGTGTACAGTATCTCGGCCAACAAAATTTTCTATTTCATCTCTTGTTACGACTTCATAATTAAGTTTATTTGATTGAATTAAACTAGATATTTCTGCATCATTTTCGGCTTGTTTTGTTATAAAAAGTTTCTCAATAGCAAAACTAGCACCACGTTTGTGGGCTAAAATAGCTTCTTTTAAAGGGTTTTTACCATAAAGGTAAGTCTTTTCCGTCATATACTAGACATTATAGCATATTTATTGTAATTTAGGTAATTTATTTTTATGGAATATAAAAAGGTTTAAATGTGTTTCGACATTACCCTTATCTATTGACAAGTATAGAAATATATTATATACTGCGTATTGTTTTAAATAACCTTGGAGACTTAAATGTTGTACATTATTATCTTTCTTGTGCTTGCCGGTATCGCCGGCTACCTGTTCACCTTCTGGTTCCTTCTGGTAGTTACTGTGGCGGTGGCTGCCATGGCGGGCTATGAAATCAAAACAGCTGGTGGTCAAGGTATACCTGGTCTGGTTGGATCAGGAATTATCTGGGCCTTGTCCGTAATGG
>Ga0265292_1002784_pt1 | contig 11631 bp, 14 predicted proteins | sample Munlanlewell296A_FD_189080 | JGI IMG/M metagenome (GOLD analysis project Ga0265292, IMG submission 189080) | Leachate microbial communities from a municipal landfill in Southern Ontario, Canada - Leachate well 296A | ecosystem: Engineered > Solid waste > Landfill > Unclassified | place: Canada...
TGCTTATTTTTATACGGCTATTTCATTTAATCCTGCTGAAACCGGAGACAATTTAAGAAAATATGGCGGATATATTCCAGGGCTTCGTCCAGGCAGGAATACATCGGACTATTTGACAAATATTTTAAACAGGATTACTCTTCCTGGTGCTATATTTCTGGCAATAATTGCTATCCTTCCGGAAATCTTAATTGATACAATGGGCATACCGTTTAGATTCGGAGGCACATCCGTTTTGATTGCAGTAAGTGTTGCACTTGAAACCATGAAATGGCTTGAGTCCCAGTTAATGATGAGAGATTATGAAGGGTTTATTAAATGAGACTTGTCTTACTTGGCGCCCCCGGTGTTGGCAAGGGAACACAGGCAAAAAAAATCGCATCAGAATTTAATATACCTCATGTTTCAACGGGTGATATTTTAAGGGCTGAGATCAGCAGCCAAAGCATATTAGGCAGGAAAGCTGAGGAATTTGTACATTCCGGAAAACTGGTTCCTGATGAAATAGTTTTGCAAATGATCAAGGAAGAGTTCAAAACTGATAAGTTTAAAGCTGGATTTTTAATGGATGGTTTTCCAAGAACTCTTGAACAGGCAGAAAAATTTTCAAAACTTTTAAAAGAGCTTAACTTCAATATTAATAAAGTAATAAATATTACTATTGATGAAAACGAAATTATAAGAAGGATTACAAACAGAATTGTTTGCAAAGATTGCGGAAAAGTTTTTAAGTTAAATGATTTTGAAGAAGATGAAAATCTTCAATGTGACTTTTGCGGGAGCGAATTATATAAAAGGAAAGATGACTCTGAAGAAGTAATAAAAAACAGGCTTGAAGTTTACAAGGCGCAAACTGAACCATTGGTTGAGTTTTATAAAAGTCAGGGGCTTCTTGAAAATGTTGACGGACTTGGAACCGAAAATGAAATTTTTGAAAGGATTTTAGCTCGTTTATGATTATATATAAGTCTGAAGATGAGATAAAGATTATGAAGCGGGCTGGTGAACTTGTAAGCAATGTTCTTTTAAAACTTGAAAATACCATAAAGCCGGGAATAACTACAGAATTTTTAGATAAGATTGCAGAAGAAATGATAGTTTCACATAACGGGAAACCAGCATTTAAGGGATATCTTGGAAGAATTTCAAAAGTGGCTTTTCCGGGGACAATATGTGCTTCTATTAACGAAGAAGTTGTTCATGGAATCCCTGGAAAAAGAATTTTAAAAGACGGTGATCTCGTATCTATAGATGTCGGAGCCAGGCTTGACGGCTTTTTTGGAGACGGTGCAAGAAGTTTTATAGTTGGCAATGCAGGCAGAAAAGTGCAAAAAATCATTAAGGCAACCTGGGACGCTTTAAATGCTGCAATTGACAAGTGTATTGCAGGAAACAGATTAGGTGATGTTTCTCATACTATAGAGTCAATAGCAGCAGGCAATGGATATTCTGTAGTTGTAGATTTTGTGGGGCATGGAATCGGAAGAAATATGCATGAAGATCCCCAGGTTTTAAATTATGGTCCTGCGCATCAGGGGCCGTTGCTTAAAAAAGGCATTGTGCTTGCAATTGAGCCAATGTTAAATGAAGGCGAAAGTGATGTTGAAGTATTAAAAGACACCTGGACAGTGGTTACTAAGGATAGAAAGTTATCCTGCCACTTTGAAGATACAGTTGCCATAACTTCAGAAGGCTCGATAATATTAACGAGGCTTAATTAGTAGTTAAATAAGTAAAATAAAAAAGTTATAGACATTTTGGCCTATATTTGATAAATTATTTATTTGCCTTCTTTTTAAGTATTAAGGAGGATATTATTTCAGAAAAAGAAGAAATAATTGAAGTAGAAGGAACAATACTTGAAGCTTTGCCAAATGCAATGTTTCGGGTAGAACTTGAAAATGGGCATAAAGTCCTTGCTCATATTTCAGGTAAAATGAGAATGCATTATATCAAGATATTGCCTGGAGATACTGTTAGAGTAGAGCTTACTCCATATGATTTGACAAGAGGCAGAATAATTTACAGGAAAAAATAATCTTATTTTTGCCTGTTTTAAGAAAAATTAATTTATTTTTATTTTCTTAAAAAGTCTTATTAAGGTTATTATGTATTGCTATGAGATATTAAATATTAAAAAAATATTTAAAAATAAAAGGAATTAAAATGAAAGTCAGACCATCAGTTAAAAAAATTTGCAATGATTGCCGTATTATAAGGCGAGAGGGTAAAGTTTTGGTTATATGTAAGAATCCCCGTCATAAGCAAAGACAAGGTTAAGGAGGAAATTTAAGTGGCTAGAATTGCCGGAATTGATATTCCCAGAAATAAGCATATCTGTATTTCTCTTACTTATATTTTTGGCATTGGAAGACCTGCTGCCAAAAAAATTCTTGCAGACCTTAGCATAGATGCAGCAAGAAAAACAAGCGAATTAACAGAAGAAGAAGTTATAAAAATCAGAGAATATATTGATGCAAATTTAAAAATTGAAGGCGATTTAAGAAGAGAAGTAAGCCAGAACATAAAAAGGCTTATTGAAATAAACTCTTATAGAGGTATAAGACATAAGAGAAATTTGCCGGTTAGAGGCCAGAGAACGCATACAAATGCAAGAACCAGAAAAGGAAGAAGGCCTGCAGTTGGCATTAAGAAAAAAATAACGGTTACTGCTAAATAATTAGGAGGATAAACTTGGCAACGAAGCAAACTGCTAAAAAAAGAACTAAAAAGAAGGAAAGAAAGAACGTTCCTTATGGAATTGCGCATGTTCAGTCTACTTTTAATAATACTATTGTTAACATAACAGATTTAAAAGGCAATACAATTGCATGGGGCAGTGCAGGCGCACATGGTTTTAAGGGTTCAAGAAAAAGCACCCCATTTGCAGCACAGGTTACAGCAACTGCTGTTGCAAAATCAGCACAGGAGCACGGTCTTTCAAAAGTTGACGTAAGAGTAAAAGGCGTTGGTTCAGGAAGAGAAACTGCTGTAAGGTCTTTGCAGGCTGTAGGGCTGGAAATAGGTTCAATTATGGATGTTACCCCAGTTCCGCATAACGGATGCAGGCCACCAAAAAGAAGAAGAGTTTAAAAATTATTTAGATGTTTAGAAATATTTACAAATAAGGAGTTATTTTAAATGGCTAGACTTAAGGACGCTGTTTGTAAGCTCTGCAGAAGAGAAAAAGAAAAATTATTTTTAAAAGGCTTAAGGTGCTTTACAGATAAATGTGGGGTAATAAAGAAACCATATGTTCCTGGCCAAAAAGCAAAAATGAGACTTGTTGAGTCTGAATACTATACGCAACTTAGAGAAAAACAAAAAGCAAAAAGATATTATGGCGTTTTGGAATCACAGTTTTTAAATTATTACAAGAAAGCTAAAAGGAAACAGGGAATTACAGGTGAAGTTTTATTGCAATTGCTGGAAACAAGGCTTGATAATGTTTTTTATCTTATGGGATTTGCAACATCCAGAGCACAATCGAGGCAGTTAATTTGCCATGGCCATATTCAGGTTAATGGCAAAAAAGTTGACATTCCCTCATATCAGGTAAAAGAAGGGCAGGAAATATCGGTTGCAGAAAAAAGCAAAGAATTGCCTTATATTGTTGAGGCTAAAGAAAGCGCCGGAAGTTTAAGCATTCCTGAATGGCTTGAGGTAGATTTTAAAAATTTAAAGGGTAAAGTTATCAGAATTCCAGAAAGAGCCGACATTAAAGCTCCGGTTAATGAACAAATGATTATCGGGCTTTATTCTAAGTAATCTTAAAGATTGCCTATATTGTTATATATTATTATTTTGATAATTTTTCTCTCTTAATTTTAGGAGGTTAAAATAAATTGTTAAAGATGCATAAACCAAGTATTAATGTAAAAATGGCAAATGATTTTGAAGGCGAGTTTATACTTGAGCCTTTGGAAAGAGGGTTTGGCCATACTTTAGGCAATTCCATAAGAAGAGTGCTGCTTTCTTCAATAGAGGGCGTTGGAATTACAAAAATAAGAATTGAAAATGTACAGCATGAATTTTCTACCCTTGAGGGTTTAAAAGAAGATATTATTGAGCTTGTTTCCAATTTAAGGCAGATAGTATTTAAAATGGAGCTTGCTGATCAGGTAGTAGTTAAACTTGATAAAAGCGGTCCTTGTGAGATTACCGCTGCTGATATCAGTCTTCCTGCTGAAGTTGAAATTGTTAATAAAGACTGCCATATTGGTACACTTTCCCAAAATGGCAATTTGAAGATTGAAATAGTTGTGGAAAGAGGCAAAGGCTACAGAAATGCAGAGGAAAATATTTCCCAGGCAGATCCATTAGGAGTTATTCCTATAGATACAGTTTTTTCGCCAATCAGAAGGGTAATGTTTAAAGTGGAAAATACCCGTGTCGGGCAGATGACTAACTTTGATAAGCTTACCATGACAATTAAAACAAACGGCAATATAAAACCTGAAGAAGCTTTAAGCCAGGCTTCAAAAATTATAAATGACTATATGGCTTTGATGATTGATTTGTCTGAAAAGACAAAAAATGAAGATCCTATTTTTGAGAAAATTGAACAAAAAACTAAAAAACAGCAATATCCATCTATTGAAGATCTGGAATTATCTGTAAGATCATATAATTGCCTTAAGAGAGCAGGGATTGATTCTGTAGAAAAATTGCTTCAATATACTGAAGATGAATTGCTTGATATTAGAAATTTTGGTCAGAAATCCATACAGGAAGTCAAGAATAAGGTAATCGAGCTAGGTCTATCATTTAAGAAAAAGTAAAGTGGGAGATTATAGGATATGGTTCAGCCAAAAAGAGGAAGAAGAATAGGTGGGAGCGGTACACACCAGAAAGCAATAATGAAAAATCTTGCTATATCGTTATTTGAAAGCGGTAAAATCGAAACTACGATAACTAAAGCAAAATTTTTAAGAATGTTCGTTGATAAATTGATTATATTTGCAAAAAAAGGAGATTTAGCATCAAGAAGACAATGCTTAAGGCTTCTTGGAAATTATAGCTCTGTCCAGAAATTATTTAATGAAATAGCTCCGGCTACTTATTCCAGGTCAAGTGGTTTCACGAGAATAGTAAGGCTAAAAAATCGTCTTGGTGACGGGGCAGAAATAGTACAAATAGAATTATTAAAATAATTTAAGTTAATTTTATATTTTAGTTATTTTTAATGATTAATTATAAGGCTGTAATAGAATATGACGGAACAGAATTTTGCGGTTTTCAAATTCAGCCGGAAGGGCTAAGAACAGTACAAGGAGAAATAGTTAAAGTTCTTAGCCGTATTTTTGATAAAGAGACTAAAATAGCTTACGCAGGAAGGACAGATACAAGAGTACATGCTGCAAATCAGGTTATAAATTTTAAATGCGGGGAAGAACTGGATCTGTATAAATTTAAATGGTCTTTAAACTTGCTTCTTCCAAAAGATATTTCTGTAAAATTTATTGAAAAAGTATCAGATGCGTTTGATTCAAGGCGCGATGCGATTTGGCGTGAATATAGTTATTTTGTAGTTAATGATAATTATCAAAATGTTTTTTTGAAAAGATACAGCATTCTGGTTTGCAGGAAATTAAATTTGGATTTGATGATAAAAGCTTGCAAGGCTTTTATAGGAAAAAAAGATTTTACATCATTTTGCAGTCCCAGTGATGATAAGAAAAACAAAATCAGGGAAGTTTTTGAATTTGAAATTTTTAAAAATGAGAGTTTTGGGTTAAGCGAAATTTTTGTTTTTAAAATTAAAGCAAATTCCTTCCTTTACAATATGGTTCGGATTATTGTTGGAACTTTACTTGAAATTGGAAAAGGTGTAAGGGACATTTCAACAATTGAATATGCTTTTAAGAATAATAACAGGGATTTGGCAGGTAAAATTGTTGAGGCTAAAGGATTGTTTCTTACCGGTGTAGGATATAAATAGTTTTATTACTTGATTGGAGGACAAATGGTAACTGTCGGCACAAAAACTTATAGTGCAAAAGAAAAAGATATTGAAAAAAAGTGGTATGTAGTAGATGCAAGCGGGAAAACTCTTGGAAGGCTTTCTACTGAAATTGCTAAAATATTAAGAGGTAAGACTAAAGTCATATTTACTCCACATATTGATTGCGGAGATTATGTAATTGTTATCAATTCAAGCAAAATGGTAGTAACCGGAAATAAGCTTGAAGATAAAAAATATTACAGGCATTCCGGATATGTAGGAAATCTGAAGGTTACAAACCTTGGCAAACTCATGAAAAAAAGTTCGGAGTTTGTGCTTTTAAAATCTGTTAGGGGAATGATTCCGCATAATATATTGGGAAGGCAATTAATTAAAAAATTAAAGGTATATCCGGGTCCTATCCATCCGCATAAGGCACAAAAACCGGTAGTATTAGATATAAATTAATTATTTAAGATTAAAATTATTTTTTAAAACTTAAGTATATAACCTAAGTTTTTAAGCTTAATTTTTTTAGGAAGGTTAAAAGGAGAAAAAGTTGGCAGAAGAAGTTAAATATTATGCGACTGGAAGAAGAAAAGAATCTTCAGCCAGGGTTTGGATTAAACCCGGCGAAGGCAGGATAACTGTTAATGACAGAGATTTTAAAGATTATTTTCCCAGAGATACCCTTATAAGTTTGATTACGGAACCATTTAACCTGACAGGCACCCTGAATGCTTATGATGTTATTGCATCAATAGAGGGCGGCGGTGTATCAGGGCAGGCTGGAGCTTTAAGGCATGGTATTTCCAGGGCATTGCTTGAGGTAAATCCTGAATACAGGATCATTTTAAAAAGAGAAGGATTCTTAACCAGGGATTCAAGAATGAAAGAAAGAAAGAAATACGGTCTGAAGAAAGCAAGAAAGAGACCTCAATTCTCAAAGAGATAATTTATTTCTTTTTTAATGAACTTTCCATGTATTAAAATAAATTTAAATAAAATTGCTGATAATGCAAAATTAATCAACGGCCGATGTAACCAGTCCGGTATATCGGTCGTTGGCGTTACAAAGAGCATATTGGCAGATATTAATATTGTAAAAGTCCTTAAAAAATCGGGGATAAAGATTTTTGGGGATAGCAGGCTTTTAAATTTGCAGAAGCTGCGCAATTATTTTGGTTATGGCCAGGAACTTGTTATGCTGCGAACCCCGATGCTTTCCGAGTGCGAAACACTTGTTGAAATCTGCGATACTTCACTGCAAACAGAAATTGAAACTGTGAAGCTTTTATCAAAAATCTGTGCAAGAAAAAAAATAACCCATAATATTATAATTATGGTTGAAATTGATGACAGGCGGGAAGGCATATATCCCAGAGAAGTGATAGCTTTTTTTGACGAAGTTTATATGAATTATAAAAATATAAGAATTATTGGACTTGGCACTAATGCAAGGTGCCTGTCAAAAAGAAAACCAACACTAAAAAGTGTTGAAAATCTGATCAGTTTAAGAAATAAGATAAGTGAAATATATGGATACAGGATTCCTTTAATTTCAGGCGGAAATTCCAGCTTGTGGAAATATATTCAGTCAGGATCTCTTCCTGAAGAAGTTAACCAGGTGAGAATAGGAGAAGCTATTTTTATTGGAAACGAAACTTCAAATTATGAAAAAATTAAGGGAGCAAGCGTTGACTTGTTTATTCTTGAAAGTGAAGTAATTGAAGTTAAGGAAAAAAAAGGGGAAATTTATAAAGCAATTCTTGCACTTGGTGTTCAGGATGTGGACTGCAAGCATATCAAAATAGAAAATCCATATTATGAAATAATCGGCCAAAGCAGCGACCATACTGTTTTAGGATTAAAAAAGCAGTATTATTATATCAATAGCGTTATGGATAATTCAGAAATAATCAAATATGATAGTTATGAAAAAGAAAAATTTAATAAAAATGATATTTCAATGGCGAAGTTAAGAGTTGGAAGTGTGATAAAGTTCAGGCTTGATTACTTTGGACTTTTATCCTGCATGACTTCACCCTTTATAGCAAAACAATATATTGGCTAGTGAAATTATTTATAGCAGTGTTTTAATTTATTAATTTTTTTATAATTTAAAGAGTCAGCATAAGATAAATATCAAATTTAATTTTTAATTAGTTTCTGGTGAACAATTCACTAAAGTTTAAAAAATTATGAAATTTTGAGCTTATAAAACTGAAAAATTTACAAAAAAATGAATTAATCACCAAGAACTAATTAAAAGCAAATTAATAATATTTTATAGTTACGCTGTTAAAATGCAGAGGTTTAAATGGATGAAAATATAAGAAAATTATTTGGCACGGACGGCATAAGAGGGATTGCAAATGAAGATCTGACGCCTGAACTTGTTTTAAAAATAGGTAAAGCTGCTGTTAAGTTTTTAACTACTGAAGGACGTAAGGGAAAAATTTTAATAGGCAAAGACAGCAGACCTTCGGGAGATTTTCTTGAAGCTTCGCTTGCTGCAGGCATATTATCAAGCGGAAGCGATGTTTATAGCGCGGGTATTTTAAGCACGCCTGCAATTGCATTGCTTACGAAATTATTAAATATGGATGGCGGAATTGTCATTTCAGCTTCACACAATCCTCTTGAAGACAACGGAATTAAAATTTTTAAAAAAGGCGGGGAAAAATTAAGCGATGAACAGGAAAAATTAATAGAAGACTATATTTTAAATAATGAGAGTAAAAGTTCAAATAGCCCTGCCGGCCTTGAAGTCGGAAGGTTTAAAAATCTGGATAATCCATTGGATACTTATATTAAATATATCACAAGAGAATTTTCCTTTAATTTAAATAAGCTCAAGATAGCTGTTGATTGCGCAAATGGGGCGACGAGCATTGCGGTTCCAAAGGTTCTTTCAGAATTTGGAGCAAAAGTTATCAGCTTTAATACCGATATAAAAAGCGGGCTTATAAATAAAAATTGCGGCTCAACACACCCGGAGGTTTTAAAACAAATTGTGCGGGAAAGTAAAGCGGAAATCGGCTTTTCGTATGATGGTGACGGGGATAGGGTAATAGGATGCGACGGAACCGGCAGAATTTTTGACGGAGATGTAATGATGGCATTTTGCGCAATAAATATGAAAAACAAAAAAATTCTGAGTAATAATTCTGTCGTGACAACGGTTATGGCTAATTATGGTTTTGAAAAAGCTATGATTGAAAATGGCATAGCTGTTCATAAAACAAAAGTTGGTGACAGATATGTTCTTGAAAAAATGATTGAAACAGGCAGCATTCTTGGTGGAGAACAATCCGGGCATATAATATTTAAACACTTCAGCAATATTGGTGACGGCCTTGTTTCAACGTTAATATTCCTGGAATATCTTAATGAAACAAAAGCAAAAATAGATAAAATTTATGACATTATTGAGCATTACCCGCAGCTCTTAAAGAACTTAAAGGTAAAAAATAAAAATGAAATAATGCAAAGCAGTGAGCTTAAACAAAAAATATCTGAAGCTGAAAACAGGCTTTCAGGCAAAGGGAAAATTGTAGTGCGTTCATCAGGCACTGAATCAATAGTCAGAGTGATGGTTGAAGCAAAAACTCTTGAACTTGCTACTGAAATTCAGGATGATTTATGCAATTTTATCCAAAAATTTATGTAAATATTATTTTTATCAGAATTTAAAAAAATCTGTTATCATATCTATAATTATTTCCAAACCAATTTTTTAAGATATTATCTTTATTTTATTTTTTATAAACTTTGATTCATAGGAGTAATCATGTGCGGGATTATTGCATACATTGGAGACAAATATTGTAAAGAAATAATAATTAACGGGCTTAAAAGGCTTGAATACCGGGGATATGATTCTGCAGGAATAGCAATTTTATTGCCGGATGATGAAATTGATAAAAATAATCCGCCAAGCAAAATTTTAGTTGCAAAACAAGCCGGCAAGATAAAGGATCTGGAAGAATCTATTAAGGATATGGATTTTGACAGCCATATCGGCATAGGCCATACAAGATGGGCAACCCATGGAGCACCTACTCAAATAAATGCACATCCTCACACTGATTGTACGGGTAAAATTGCAGTAGTCCATAATGGCATAATCGAAAATTATGCTGAACTAAAAGATGAGCTGACTGAAAAAGGACATAAATTTATTTCAGAAACCGATACAGAAGTACTGCCGCATCTTCTTGAAGAATATTGTGAGGGAGATCTTCTTCTTGCAATGCAGAAACTTATAAAAAAAATTAAAGGCTCCGGTGCAATAGTTGCGCTGCATTCAGACTTTCCTGATGAAATCATAGCTGCAAGGATTGCAAGCCCTCTTATAATTGGGGTTGGCAGAGATGGAAACTTCCTGGCTTCTGATATACCTGCGGTTTTAGAACATACAAAAAGTTTTATTATTGTTAATGATTTTGAAACAATCAGGCTTAAAAAAGATAAAGTTGAAATTTTTGATATAGATGGAAAATTAACCCAAAGAGATCCTTTTAAGGTAAACTGGTCTATCAGCAGCGCTGAAAAATCAGGTTATGAAGACTTCATGCTAAAGGAAATATTTGAGCAGCCTTTTGGAATTAAAGAGACAATGAGAGGCAGGCTGGTTGACGGAGATCTGCAATTTGAAGAATTAAACATGACAGAAGAACAGACCAGGAATTTAAAGAAGATACAGATTATTGCGTGCGGGACTTCTTCACATGCAGCCCTTCTTGGCAAACAGTTAATTGAAAGATGGGCAAGAATTCCGGTAGAGGTAGAAGTATCATCAGAATACAGATATAAAAATCCCATAGTTGAAAAGAATTGCCTGTTTATTGCCATAACTCAATCAGGTGAAACAATTGATACGCTTGCAGCCATAAGGGAAGCCAAGTCAAAGGGTGCAAAAATTGTGGCAATTACAAATGTTGTGGGCAGCACTGTTGCAAGAGAATCAGACACTGTAATTTATACTCATGCGGGTCCTGAAATTGGTGTTTGCGCCACAAAAACTTTTACAGCCCAGATAATAGTGATGTATTTAATGGCATTATATTTCGGGAAAGTGACCGGACATATCAGCAGTGAAAAATATAAGAAAATTGTTGAAGAGCTTGGATTTATACCCAATAAAATTCAATTGATATTAAATGATGCAGAAAAAATAAAGAAGATAGCCGACCGCTTATATAAATACAGGACATTTTTATTTCTTGGAAGAATATTTGGCCTTCCGGTTGCATTGGAAGGTGCCCTAAAATTAAAAGAAATTTCATATATACATGCAGAAGGATATGCCGGGGGAGAAATGAAGCATGGGCCCATTGCTCTGACTGATACAAATACCACTGTAGTAGGTATTGTTCCAAAAGACTTTGTTTATGAAAAAATGCTAAGCAATATTGAAGAGGTAAAAGCAAGGCATGCCACCATCTTTGTTATTGCTACGGAAGGCGACACAGAAATACAAAAATACGCAAATTATGTTTTTTATGTCCCACCTTCAATTGAAGAATTATATGGCATCCTGACAATCATACCGCTGCAGCTTTTTTCGTATTATATTGCAAAAAATTTAGGAAGAAATGTTGACCAGCCAAGGAATTTAGCAAAAAGCGTAACCGTTGAATAAAAATATGGAAATTTTTGGCATAGGAACAGATATTGTTGAG
>Ga0265292_1002785_pt1 | contig 11630 bp, 10 predicted proteins | sample Munlanlewell296A_FD_189080 | JGI IMG/M metagenome (GOLD analysis project Ga0265292, IMG submission 189080) | Leachate microbial communities from a municipal landfill in Southern Ontario, Canada - Leachate well 296A | ecosystem: Engineered > Solid waste > Landfill > Unclassified | place: Canada...
AAGAAATTATTGACCAACCAACTTGGCAAGAATTCTTTGATGAAAACGGTTCGCCTTCATTCCTGCACTCTTGGGAGTGGGGAGAGATGGAAAAAAAACAAGGATATGAGATAAAAAGAATTGGAGTGTTTGACGATAACAGACTCATTGCCATAGCTTTAATAATAGTTATCACATCCAAAAGAGGAAAGTTTCTTTTTATTCCGCATGGACCGTTAGTCAAACTCAAAACTGTGTTTAAAAAATTAAAAGAGGCTCTTATTCATTTAGCTAAAAAAGAAAACTGTTTTTTTATTAGGATTGCTTCTGTTTTGGAAAACAACCAGGAAAATGAGAAATTATTTATAGATCTCGGATTTAAAAAAGCACCAATTTACATGCACTCGGAAACTATGTGGATTTTGCCCCTAAATAAGACCGAGGATGAACTTTTATCTCAAATGCGGAAAACTACTCGATATTTAATAAAAAAGGCCGCTAAAGATGGAGTCATCATCGAGAAAAGAACTGATGAAAGAGCCGTTGACGATTTTCATAAACTATTTGAAGAAACTGTCAAACGAGAAAATTTCACTCCTTTCTCAAAAAAATTTATTAAGGACGAGTTTGAGACTTTTCATAAAACCGGTAACGCATTATTTTTATTTGCCCGCCTCAAAACCCCCGAGGTTGTAAATAATTATTTGGCTTCTGCCTTAATCATTTTTACCGACTCGACCGCCTTCTACCATCAAGGAGCTTCAATTCACACTAAATATCCGGCTCCATATCTTATCCAGTGGGAAGCAATCAAAGAAGCAAAACAGCGGGGGTGCTCGTTTTACAACTTCTGGGGGATATGCAAGCCGGGACGAACACCAAAAAGCTGGACTGGTTTAACTTTATTCAAACAAGGTTTTGGCGGACAGGAAATAAATTATTTACCAACCCAAGACCTAATAATCTCTTCAAAATACTATCTCACTTACCTTTATGAAAAAATCTTAAACTGGAGAAGGGGAGTCTAGAGTACTTTAACTAAGCCTTTTTCCAGCGTTTTATCAAAACTCTTTTTCAAGAAGATTAACGATAAAATAAGATAAATAGAGTTTAAAACAAAACTAATTAATAATTTTTTCGGATCAACCGTCCCTTTATAGATCACCTCGCGAGCTCCTTCAAAGATATACGAAGTAGGAACAAACATAGCAATTTTTTGCGCCCAAGAAGGAAGAATCGCTAAAGGATAATAAATAACAGAAAACGGAGCAATAATGTAAATCATCGACCAGGCAAACTGTTCAACTCGCGTTCCATAGCGAAAGATTAAGCCTGCTACAAAGAATCCCACCCACCATCCTGTCATAAAAAGAAGAATCATAAAAGGAATTAGATAAAAACCAAAGGAAAAAATTTCCACCTTATAAAGACCATAGGCAACAAACGAAGCAAAGATAACACTGGCAAAGGCTTTGATAAAACTTAGCAAAACAGTAGAAATAACCCATTCAGAAAGCTTCAGAGGACTGACAAACATATTAATTAAATTCCTACTCCATAACTCTTCAAGTAAATTAACACTAATTTCATACTGACCCCGCCAGACAACTAACCATAATAAAATACCGGAAACAACCATTAAAATTACATTTTGTGAACTTGTAGGAGATAGTGATTTAGCATAAGAAACTGTCAGTCCCCAAAGCAAAAGATCAATGGTTGGCCAGTAAAAAGCATCGGACATCCTGTTTATGCTGTGTTTAAAAACATACATATACCGCAAAATTGTTCCGTAAATTCGATGTAGTTTCATATTTAATTATTATTTTAATTTTGTCATTTGGAGAAAATAGTCCTCCAAAGTCGGCTTTTCAATGGAAATTTCGTCATAATAAACCCCTTTATCCATAAGCCCCCGCAAAAACTCGGCAATCGCTTTTTCCTTAACATCAACCACGATATACCGGCCTTCAATCTCATATTTCAGTCCTTTTTCTTGACAGTAGTCAACCGTTCTTTTTAAGCCGTCTTTGACGAAAAGTTCAACATGGGAAATTTCAATCGTCTTGGTGAGATTTTCCGGTGTATCATCGACTATTATCTTGCCTTTATCAATAAAGATAACCCTATCACATACCTCTTCCACCTCGGCCATGTTGTGAGATGTCAGAACGATTGATATTTGGAACTGTTTTCTTTCGTGAAATAAAAATTCTCTAACATACTTGGCCACATCTGGATCAAGTGACGAAGTTGGTTCATCCAAAAGCAATACTTTAGGATAATTGATCAATGCCTTGGCCAAATTAACTCTTGTTTTTTGACCGGCCGATAAATCTTGCATCTGTTGGTTAAACAAATCATTTAGCTTAAATGAATCAACAATTTTTTTTATCCGTTGAGTCCGATCTTTAATATCATATAAATAAGAAAAGAAAGTCAAATTTTCTCTTACGGTCAATGTCCAAGGGAAATCGGTATAAGTTGAAGAAAAATTAATCTGTTCCAATATCTCTTCGCGATTTTCTATAAAATTTTTTCCAAAATATCTGACCTCACCTGCGGTTGGAGTTAAAACTCCAAGTAACATTTGAATGGTAGTTGTCTTACCGGCGCCGTTTGGCCCCAATAAACCTAAGATTTCACCCTCTTTCAACTCAAATGAGATATCATTAACTGCGGTAAATTTTTTGAATTTCTTAGTTAAATTGTTAACCTTTAATATTGCCATATCATAATTATACCTTACAAATCTTCTCCATCATTAAAAATCATGAGAAAAAACAGAGAATAGGGGAAAAGTAGTTGTTGCAATAATCTAAAATAAAACAATAGGGAAGTGATTTTAGTCTTATAGTGAGGTTTTTAACAACCAGACAATTAGGGAGTAAATATTAAGATTTTTTACATAATACCAAAATAAATAAATTAAATAAAATGTTTAAAAATTGAAAATTGTCAATTAAAAATTATTTTATACCTCTCTCTCGACATCTGACCATGACGTCGTAAAAGGTACAATTTACGATGTCATGTCGCTATCATTCTCCAGATATGTATATCTGATATCTACGAGATTCTCTTCGAATTCTATTTATACTTTTATTTAGAGAAGTAAATAGCCAGTTCGCTACTCCCTTTGTCTTAATTAACACACTAAACAAGACTTAATAAGTGATTGATTATCAATTAATTACCTTATTAAATGATTCTTTGCTCACTCTTCCGACACCAGATATAAATATATTTATTTTAGCTTGTCACATCGATCCATTTTAATATTTTTGAGGCTAATTCACCAGTGAATCACCAAGAATAAATACTATCAATTTAGAGCGTCATTACAACCCAACTATAAAATTATCAGATAGCGTTATCTGCTTTATCCACATATTGAATATCTACAAGTTTAGAGCATTAAGGCAGTCTATTTATTTATTATCCAGATATAATATATCCATAATTTGATACGGATCTGTGTTTTGAAAGTATATTATTTTATATCTGGTATACCAGGTATAAAATAATATAGTAATAATGTCCTATAGTAAATATTTTACTATAGGACTATTATACACGTTCGTAAATTATTAATTCGTAACTCTAGGTTCTCGCCTCTTCCCTCTCCTCTACTTTTATCTCTGTATCTCATTCCCTACCATCTTATCAATGTTATGAAAGAAATTAAAAAAACAAAAAATAAAATAATGAGATATTCGCGAATTATTTCTTTGAAAAACCTCTCATCAAGAAAAGCGTAAGTCAATCCGGTTAAACTGTAGTAAGTAACTGTCGATAACAACGCTAAAATTGAAGTTTCAAAAGAGAAAAAAGAGAAACTGATGGTTTCCTCTGCTAACACAATAGCCACTAATAATCCGTATTTAATAATACCTTTATTAAACTTTAAATCTAATTTGACGCTCCAAAAGATATTGATTGATAACAATAAAACGATAATGAAAATAAGTCCTCCATTACTTAGAGGATCCAATTTAAGAGAAAACAAGAAATTAGACAAAAAAAAGAGCGTTATTGTTTGAAAAAGATAGTTAATGGAAAAAGCCGCACGGTAAAGCTGTAGGTTTTTTTCTACTCCGACATTAAAAATATTTAAAGTTCTCAATAAACCATAGATAGATACTGTGTAAAAAACTATAAACGGTAATCTTGACAACCAACGGACCGGGAACAAAAAGAAAAACAAGTAACAAGATATGGTGAAGATTATCGGCATGAAAAAAAGCGTTAACCATTCAATCTTTTCAATCCCTTCAAGTAAAGAAAAATAGGTTAAGAAATAAACTAGAACAATAAAAAAAACAATAAAAAACCAAGCTTTATCAAAAAAGAAAAAAGTTGATGAAAGCATGATAAAAGACATTACCGCTGTGCTTATTATTATCCTTACTTTTTTATTGATCTTAATAAACCTTTTGAAAAAAAATTGAGACAAATTTTTCAACGCGCCCTTCATGATTTTATGAATTAATTATAGTAAAATTAGCCGACACTTTATGAACATCATTCAAGTCCTCTAAAGCCTCAATAAGTTCTATAATTTTATTCGCTTGTTCGCCTGCTTTTATTTCCACCTTTATCTTTGGCCTATAATCAACTTCTGATGATTCAATATCAAGATTAATCGAATAATCTTTAAGTTTTCCTAAAAATTCATATGGAAAAAATACTTGATAGTAAGCCTCATCTTCATTTATATCAATAGCCGACACCTTTTCGGCAAAAATGAAAACGACTTCTTCTTTATTGGTTGCCTTAGGCAAAATCACGCTTCCGCATTTCTCAAATAAATAAGAGACAGATCCTTGATTCCCTAGCTTCCCTCCTTTTCTTTCAAGAAGACTTCTAATTTCTGCCGTAGTCCTATTATGGTTATCGGTTGTCGTCTCGATTAACAAAGCGACCCCATGTAAACCAAAGGCTTCATAGACCACCTCTTTTATCAGCTGATTATTAGGCCCTGTCCCCTTATCTATTGCCCGTTCTATATTGTCTTTGGGCATATTGCTTTGTTTTGCTTTATCGATGACAAGCCTTAATTTAACATTACTGTCTGGATTCGTCTTTCCCCCGCCTTCAATAACGGCCAAAGTGATAAGCCGGGAAAGTTTGCCGAAGACTTTCCCCTTTTGTTTATCTTGAATCTCCTTTTTCCTTTTTATATTCGACCACTTTGAATGCCCTGACATATCGGTCTTATTATACTTGACAACAAATAAAAATAAAATATACTGAATTGATATTAATATGATAAACGATTTAGAAATTTTAGAAACAAAAGCCGTTGATGCCGCTATAAATCTGGATTGGAAAGAAGCCATAAATCTTAATTTGCATATTATTAAGCTTGATCCAAAAAATATTTCCCCTTACCTTAGGATCGGTTATGCCTATCTTCAATCAAATAAAATCATCGACTCAAAGAAATATTATCGCAAAGCTCTAAAGATACAACCAAAAAATACTGTCGTTTTGGAAAATCTGGAAAGAATAAAAATACTTGAAGAAAAAAAAAGCAAAAAATCTAAGCTGGAGAAAATTATTCTCAATCCGAGTATTTTTATCGAAATCCCTGGGAAAACAAAGGCTGTTCCCTTGGTTAACTATGGCCAAAAGGACATTTTAGCCAAACTCCTTGTCGGCCAAGAAGTTTCTTTAAAGATAAAAAAAAGACGGGTGGAAATAAGAACTTTTGCCGACGAATACATTGGTAATCTTCCGGACGACTTATCAAGAAGACTTATTGTTTTTCTTAAAGCAAAAAGCAAATACAACGCTTATGTCAAAGAAACCGGCTTAACCCGAGTAGTCGTCTTTATTAAAGAAGAAGTCAAAACTAAGCAAATGACCAATAATATTTCCTTTCCCCATAATATCCAAAAAAACATTACTACTAATGAGGAAGAAAAACTTGATAGCGACAACGAAGGTAGCGACGAACCTGATGACAACTGGGAAAAACTGGCTGGAGAGATAGTTGAGGAAGAAAAAGAAGTTATCGCCGGGATTCAAACTGACGAACCAGAAGAAGAGGAAGGATAATGCTTTATTTTGCCTTTTAAAAAAATAATCGTCCCCTTAATCCTTTTACTGTCAACAAATCTTCTTAATTCTTTCGGCATATCAAAATCACCCATCGACCTAACCGCAAATATTACGGAAACTGCAAAAATTAGACCAATTATTAAATAAAACATATTATTGATTTATTTCCCATTCTTTTTCAACGTTGTTAAGATTAAAAATAATATCGGAAACCTCGGTTCTCCCCTTTTTCAACTGACATTTAAAAAAATCGCTTAAATCCTTGGCTGTTTGGGAAAATTTATCAGTCTCTCCTATTACCAGACACCCTATCTTATTATCTAATTTTCCCCAGCCAATATCAACTACCCTTATACCGTTACCCTCGATTATCCGGCTCAAAGCGCTGGCAGTTTGATAGTTATTCGAATAAACGAGCTGAAGATTTTGTTTCTCTTGTCTATATTGAGATCTGTAAAAATATCCTAAAAAAGATTTATACAGGTCATCGACCAGCAAAACTCTGTCTTTATCCGAGTTAACTCCGTTTATCAACTCTAATTTGGTAAAGTCTGAATTCCGCCTTGGATAAAACACCAACAACAGATATAATCTGTCAAAAAAATTAGCGTTGCTTTTAAAAAAAAACATCGATGCCAATTTTGTTTGGTTTTCCGGATTTTCGCTTTCATTTCCATAATATATTTCATCGGTTAAAGGAAAAAAATAATAATCGACGAAAGAAAAGGTGACCAAAGAAAAAGTTTTTTTGAAAATATCAGGCTTTTTTTCCAGTTTTACCAGTTTGCCAATTGCTCCCACTCGATATAAACCGTAGCCCCCAGGTATTTCTATTTTCAAATCGGGATAAAAATTAATTTTATAGTTAATCTTATCTTTCAGTCCCAACGAATAAACTGTTGGATATTTATTATAAATTAATATATTTATCCTTTCAGGATTTCGAAAAAACAGCGACTTTCTCAGTTCATTGACGATGATAATTGCAAATAATAAAAGCAGTATCCATAATACATATTTGATTTTATTGTTTTTAGTTTTGACATTTGACATTTGAGATTTGAGATTTTTTTTAAATTCCTCCCTGCTCAAGTTTGAAATACTGGATTTTTTTTACAATCTCCTCTTTAGGCAGTTTTTTAATAAGAAAGATCTTTTTAATGATGGATAATGAAGCTTCAAACTCCGGCTGAACCACATAGTCAACTCCAAGATCCCGCATCCTTCGATGATCATTTTGTTTGTGAACGCGACTAATAATTAATGCCTTTGGGTTAAGCTTTCTAACATTAAGAATAATAGCCTCTTGGGAAAATCGGTTGGGAACGGCCATAATTAAAACTAAAGCGTTCTCCGCCTCCGCATAATCAAGGATGTCAATATCCGTCGTGTCGCCGTAAATTATCGTCGCCCCTTCTTTTTTCGCCTTTTCTACAGTATGGAAATTATAATCAATAGCGATAAAAGGAATATTGGCCAGCATTAGCGCCCGGCCAACATACGATCCAACCCGTCCATAACCACAGATCACTACATGGTCTTTTATATTTAAAACTTCAATCGAGCTTCGATTACTGTCGATTCGATGTTTTATATACTGATCAAGGGGGGGGGAAATCTTTTTGATAAAATTTCTTACCATCATATAGATTAGTTCTTTATTACTAACTAAAACTGGAGTAATTATTAATGTCAAAAGTATTGTTCCCACCACAAAAATATAGTCTTCTTTGTCAAAAATTTTGTTGGCGTAGGCTAAAGACATAAGAATAAAAGCATCTTCATCGATCTGGAAAAGAAAAAGAGATAAATAAAATGATAGTTTTGAGCTAAGGCGAAAGAACAAAAAAATTAATAATATCACCAATCCTTTGGCGACAATCACCATTGAGGCAAATAACAATATTTTTGGAAATAGAGACAAAGCTAAATCAATCTTCAAGGTTGAACCGATAAATACAAAGAAAATAATCGCTAACAAATCCCTAAGCGGCCTTATTTGGGAAAATATGTGATAGTGCTCCAAAGTCTGAGCGATGAGAATGCCGGCGACAAACACACTCACTAAAATTGGCACTTTTAATAGGCTCGACAGATAACCGACAAAAAAAATAAAAATAATTATAAAAAGATTCAGAAGCTCCCGCGAAACCCGGGCCGTCTTGTCAAAAATATAAGGCACAATCTTTCGCCCGCCGTAATAAACAATCAATAATATTATCAAGGAAATAATCAAATCAACGGAAATTTTTTTTGTTATTTCAAAAAAAGAAATTGCTTGACTGGTAAATGAAGAAAAAACAATCATGAACGGAATAAAAGCGATGTTTTGAAACATCAATATCCCTAAGGCCAATTCGCCATGAAATGAACTTTCCTCTCCTCTATCTTGGATAATCTTGGCCACTAGCGTGGTTGAAGAGGAAGAAAATGCCAAGCCTAACAAGAAAGACTGCAAGAGGGTGAATCCAAAAAAAGTACTTAAAACGCAGACAATAGTAACTGATATTATTATCTGCAAGAAACCACCGATTATAATGAATTTCTTTAAGGCTAGTATCCTATCGAACTGGACCTCTAACCCAATAGTAAAAATAAGAAGAACTATACCGAAATAAGCAAAGTTGTTGATGATGTCTTTGGAAAAAAGCCCGTTAAAAAAATTACCGATGATTACCCCTCCAAGAATATAACCAATCAAAGGCGACAGCTTGTTTTTTTTGAAAAAAATAGCTATGGTAAAAGGAATAAAAAGATAAAGAAAGAAGTTAAAAAACGTACTGGCGGGAATATCAACCATAATAATTTAAGTATAGCAGAATCCCCTATCGCCTATTTACGTAGCTTTTTCTCGCAATCAACACAAAATCTTGCTTCAGGAACTAACTTGAACCTCGCCAAAGGAATCGATTGGCCACATTTTTCGCAGTTTTCATAACGATCCTTGGCGATTTTTTTAAGGGCTAATTCTATGTTTATCAGTCTTCTTTGTAGATCTTTTATTTCCGCTTCGACAGTTTCATGGCCAACTTGCTCCCTAACATCGGTATCAACAGCGGCATTGTCCGAAGTATGATCAGGATCTGAAAAAGGGTCATCTTTTTTCAAAACGTTAATTTGCTGGAGAATTTTTGTCTTGTCCTCCTCTAATTTTATTTTTTGTTCGGTGATAAATGTTTTTCCAAGTTTTTTGAACATATATGTTTATTGAATTTCTGAAATAATACAGGAAATAAAAACTTAAAATTAAAACAATAATTAGGGAAACTCCCCAATTAAAACTATAACTTAGGAAGTATAAATGATAACCTTTCAGTTTGTCAAATACAAAATAAACCAATGAAAAATACCAGAGAAAAAAATACAAATTCATTCCTTGGTTTAATTTTTCTTTTCTAATTAGAAAAATAATTTTGTATGCCAAAAAAGCGCCCGCCAAAAACAAAAGACACTCGTAAAAACTTGTCAAATGTCTCAAACCATCATTACCAACATATCGTATCCGCAACAAGAATTTTGTTACCGTTCCTATCTCTTCACCGCTGAAAAATCCACCCAACTTCCCTAAACCAAAAGCTAGAAAAATTGATGGAATAAAATAATCGATTAACTCTTTATATTTTATTTTTTTGTGATAGCAAAAAAGTAATAAGGTCAGTAAGCCTCCGAAAATTACTCCGAATATCGAAAAACCCGGATAACCATTGATCAGAATGAATTTCAATATGTTAAAACCAAATTGATTGAAATTTAGAATAACGTAAATTAGTCTTCCCAAAAATATTCCACCGGCCAATGACCAAAATAAACCGTCAAAAACGTCTTCCTCCTTAAACGAAGTCAAACGAATAAGTCTCCACAGAAGAAAACTGGCCCAGAAAAAAGAAAGTACCAGAAAAACACCGAAGGTGTAAATTTTCACCGGGCCGAAAGATAATAAGACTGGTAACATACTTTTATCCATTTAGTATAATTAACTCTAACTTTAAAATCAAACATGGCTAAAAAAACTAAAATCTTGAGAGTCGGCTTTGACCTTGACGGTGTTATTCTTTATAATCCTGTCCGTATTATTAGACCCTTGATCTATATTTTTAAGAAATTGTTTTTAAAAAAAAGATTAAAAAAGTTTTGGATACCAGAAAAACCTTGGGAAAAATGGCTCTGGTCTTTAGCTCATAAATCAAGTATTTTTATTTCTCCGGGTTTTGAAGATATAAAAAAACTTGTTAAAGAGAAAAAAATAAAAGCTTATATCGTTACCAGTCGATTTAGCTTTCTCAAAAATGACTTTCAAAGCTGGCTAGAAAAAATCGATGCCGATGAATATTTTTCCGGAGCTTTTTTTAATGAAAAAAATGAACAGCCCCATCTTTTTAAGGAAAAAATTATCCAAAAATTAAAGCTTGACATTTTTGTTGAAGACAACTGGAATATAGTTGAACATTTAAACAATAAATACAAAGGAAAGATTTATTGGATTTACAATCTCTTTGATAAGACAATCAGTTATCAATATAAATTTCCCAGTCTAAAAAAAACTGTTACCTTTATTCATAATAAATTAAAAAAATAATTTAACAATTAGCTATTAATCATGAAGATTCTTTTTTTTTCCTCTTATTTTTATCCTTATATCTCTGGTCTGACAACTGCTCCGTATAAAATACTTAAGTATCTGGGTCAAAATAATGACATTGCTGTTTTTACTTTTTCGCATGATGTAAATTTACCAAAGACAGAAACTGTCGACAATATCAAAATAATACGTCTCCCCTATTTTTTTAAGATTTCAAAAGGGTTTATTTCTCCTCAATCATTATTTTATTTTTATAAAGAAACTTTAAAGTCAGAATTAATTATTTTAAATATTCCAAATTTCGAAGGTTTGCCTTTGGTAATATTGGGAAAAATTTTTAATAAAAAAATTATTTCAATCTTTAACTGTCAAGTTCACCTTGGCAACGGTTTAATTTCTAAATTTATAAATTTCTTTTTGAATCTCTCTGTATTTTTCCAGTTGTCATTAAGCAATAAAATTATCACTTATACAAAAGATTATATTAACTCATTAACTGTCGGAAAATTATTTGCAAGTAAAATATATATCTGTCTCCCGCCAATTATTAGACCGGAAATAAACAAAATATTTTTAAAAAAATTGATTCGTAAAAAAGACGGGAAAATTTGGGTCGGTTTCTGCGGCAGGATCTCAAAAGAAAAAGGAATTGAATATTTAATCAAAACGGTTGAAATCGTAACCTCCGAGGTTACGAAAAGCGATACAAGGCTCTCTATTGTCTTTTCCGGGCCTTATGGCGAACAGGTAGCTGGTGAAAATAAATATTATCAAAAAATCAAACAACAACTGGAAAAAAATAAAATTGATTATCGTTTTCTCGGTAGTCTCTCAAACAATCAGCTTGGCGCTTTTTATAAAGCAATTGATTTATTAGTTCTTCCTTCTGTCAACCAAACCGAGGCTTTTGGCATGGTTCAAGCAGAAGCGATGCTTCTTGGCACACCGGTCATCGCGACCACTTTACCCGGGGTTAGAATTCCCCTACAGTTAACAAAAATGGGGA
>Ga0265292_1002786_pt1 | contig 11622 bp, 15 predicted proteins | sample Munlanlewell296A_FD_189080 | JGI IMG/M metagenome (GOLD analysis project Ga0265292, IMG submission 189080) | Leachate microbial communities from a municipal landfill in Southern Ontario, Canada - Leachate well 296A | ecosystem: Engineered > Solid waste > Landfill > Unclassified | place: Canada...
GGGGTATACCGCAATTATCGTTATTTTGATTATATTACAATACAAATATTGTGATGGCTAAAAATAATGTTTTGTCGGTTTAGCAGAATAACTGTGTAATTTGCACAGATAGTTTTACACATTCCTGCATTTTTTTGCACGGTATTATACAACAATACATACATATACATCATTTTTTGCGTATAAAGAATTTATACTCATCCTTTGTGAATTCAGTGAAAATAAGTATATTTCCTGTAGTATTACACCATGCGGGAATATCAAGCTTAGAACCGGGATCGTCAGCTATGAGTTCCAATACCTCACCGGATTTAAGTTTATCAATTTCCTGTTTAGTTTTCACTACAGGTAAAGGACAAAAAAGGCCTGTACAATCAAGTGTTTTATCAGGTTTGATATTGTCCATATGTATTGTTTATATAAACAAATTAATCTTTGCGGCCTTCGCTTTTTCTAGGAATGCAGCGGCACCAACCATATCATCCACCCCGGGAATCATATTATCTTTACCCACGCCCATTATCCCGCAGGAAGTTGAGCATGCATAAAACTTAACACCTAATTCCTTCGCGGATTTATAAAGTTCTTCAACCGAGGGCGTTTTTTGTTGCGCCATTAGCGCATTCATCATAACAGGCCCGAGCCCTAGAAAGTTCATTGTGGCTAATGGTAATGACTTCATGTTTTTTGGCATCATAAACTCCATCATTTTCTGGAGTACACCTTTTTTTGCGTAAATCTTGCGGTTTTTAAGAAAACTTAACCCCCAGAACGTGAAAAACACGTCGACATCCATATCCATTGCCGCGGCAGTAGTGGATAACATCAGCATCGCATACGCTTTGTCCATTGTACCGCTAAAAAATATTATTGTCATCTTATCTTTCATACTTATTTACTCCTACGGACAGTTTTGTTGTACTCTTCCATCTTAGTTTCATCAGTTACAGGCGACATTGCACGAAGTTTATCAATAATCGGGGGTAATACCGTAAGAAACTGGTTAACATCTTCTTCAGTATTATCTATCCCCAGAGTAAACGCAACAGAACCCTGCGCGGAGATAGTATCCACCCCGATTGCTTCAAGCACATGCGACATTTTTAGTGCTTCGGATGAGCAAGTTGACCCGCTTGACCCCGCAAATCCTGAGAAACTCAGCATTAAAAGGATTGACTCGCCTTCAATAAATTTTAAGCAAAAACTTGTATGCCCGGGCAGTCGCCTGGTTTTTGAGCCCGTAAGTACTGTATGTGGCAAAGCTAGTACACCAGCAATAAGTTTATCCCGTAACGGCATTAAATATTTTATGCGGCCCACAACCTTTTCCTTCGCGATTTTTGCTGCGATGCCAAACCCAACGATCCCCGCAACGTTATGCGACCCCGCACGGAGGCCGTTTTCCTGTACCCCTCCTTCGATCAACGGATAGAGTTTGAGTACTTTCCTTTTATACAAAGCACCCGCGCCCTGCGGGCCGTAGATAACATTGCTTGAAATACTTAACAGGTCTACATTCAACTCCTGAACATTGATATCCACACTACCCGCTGCAGCAATTGCGTCGGTATGAAACACGACATTACATTCCCGGGTAATCATACCAATTTCGTTTATCGGTTCTATCGTCCCGATTTCGTTTGACGCAGTAGTTACAGTCACGAGTATTGTGTCGCTGCGTATAAGAGATTTCACCTGTACAGGGTCAACGAGCCCGTCTTTATCCACATTTAACCACGAGATTTCGTACCCTTGTTTTGCAAGGTTTTTCAGCGGGTGTATTATCGAATGGTGTTCAATCGGGCTTGCGATGATATGTTTACCTTTTTTTGTGTATGCCCTGACAGTTCCGTGTATTGCAAGGTTGTTAGCTTCACTCCCATTTGAAGTAAAACTTATTTCATCGGGATCCGCTGCGGAGAGTAGAGCGGCAACGTTTTTCCTCGCATCACCAACAGCATCCCTCGCATCATCGCCTATTAAATGCTTGCTCAACGGATTACCAATACTCTCCCCGAGAAATGGAAGCATCGCGCTTCTTGCTTCCGGTAAAATATACGCCGCAGCAAAGTGGTCAAAATTAATTTTTTTCATCCCAGCGTTTCTCCTTTTATTCCAATAACCGTTTCCATGTACGGCACCTTAAGTTTTGCGGTTTTCATTGCGTCTTTCACTAATTGTGTCAACCCGAAACAACAGGGAACTTCCATATGGGCAACGGATACGCTTTTTGGCTTTGCTGTTATGAACAACTCAACAAGTTTTTCCGCATAAATTTTTGTATCGTCAAGTTTTGGGCAACAGATGATTAACATCTTACCTTTGACAAATTCAGTATGAAAGTTTGGATTAGCTGCAGGGACACAATCCGCTGCAAACACAATCTCCGCGTTTTTGAAATAGTCCGCCCCTGGATTCACGAGCATTAACTGTACAGGCCAATTGCGCAGCTGCGACTTTTGTTTACCCCCCTGAACACTATCTTCGTCTTCATCATTACACCCACACGTATCATTATTATTTTTGCTATCATTACCCCACGATTGCGAAGCCGTACCCGGGCATCCACAGGCCAAAGGTTTAGCATGCGCAGCAAGGTGTTTCATATGCTGTTCAAGTTTCTCCGGTGCAGTTTTCTTTATGTGTTTGATAACACCTTCTTCGTCATACCGGTCAACCGTAGCTTCTACAACGTGCAACGCATCCTTCGGGCAGTCACCAACACACGCGCCTAGGCCGTCACAAAAGTTTTCTTTCACCACCCTGGCTTTCGGCCCTTTAGGCGTATCAACAACTTTTAACGCACCTTCGGGGCACGACGGGATACACACGCCGCAGCCATTACACTTATCTTCATCAATTTTAATAATCTTGCGTTTAACTTTTGCCATAGTATTACCCCCTACAACAATTTATGTTTCTCAGCAATAGTTTGCGCTAACGCAGTTAATGCCTCAAAATCCTCTACCCCGGGATTACCTTTTATATACACCGGTGGGATAAGTTCAGCTTTTATATTCGGAATCAACCCCGCGAGAGTTTCAACAGCTTTACCGCCCCAGCCATAGGAACCAATGATTGAAATATACCGTGTTTTCGGGCGTAACGCGTTAAACAATGCGGTTGCGTACAACGCCGCGGGATGCGGGCCCGTGAGAACCGTCGGGGTACCAACAATAACAGTCGCTGCGTCAACAAGTTCTTTTGCAAGCTCGCCAATATCGGTACGCGGTATATTAAACGGTTTCACAGCAACGCCTCGCGCGAGAAGTTCGGTTATCAGATGGTTTACCATACACTCAGTACTCCCATGCATTGAGACGTATGGCAGGACAACAGTATTTTTTACTTTATCACTTGTCCATTCTTTATACGCATTGATGATAAACGATGGGTCATAGTGTACCGGCCCGTGTGACGGCGCGATGGTTTTAACGTCATACGCACACACTTTTTCTATATTCTTCACAATGTTTGTACGGAACGGCATCATTATTTCTGCGTAGTAGCGTTTTGCTGACTCATACACTTTATGGCCTTCCACCGGCATCAGTGGATCACCTGCGTAATGTGAACCGAAAAAGTCGCAGGTAAATAATACTTTATCCTCACGCAGATATGTCACAAACGTTTCCGGCCAGTGTACCCACGGGGTAAAGATAAACTCTAATGTCTTACCCCCAAGATCAAGCGTATCCTTGTCATTAATAACCACAAACTTGTCATCAGGTATATGCAGCAAATCCTTGAGCATATCCTTACACTTCTGGTTTGTCATAACTTTTGCACCGGGGTATAATTCCACAACTTTACCTGCAAGGCCTGAATGGTCTTGTTCACCGTGGTGAGAAACAACGAAATCAATTGTTTTTACGCCTAACGAGTTGAGGTTGGCAATTAACACATCCGCTTTTACCGGGTCAACCGTGTCAATTAACACAGTTTTATCCGTACCTTTGACAAGATACGCGTTGTATGTCGTACCTTCGGGTAATGGTATGAGCTCATCAAACAATCGGCGGTCCCAGTCAATTGCTCCTACTGAATACACGTTTGGGCAAAGTTGTTTAATGTTCATACTCTTTACTACTCCTTCTCTTCTTCAAACGCTTCTTTATCCGCACCGCAAAGCGGGCATACCCATCCTTCAGGCAGTTTTTCAAATGGCGTACCGGGTTTTACATTATTATCAGGATCACCTGCCTGCGGGTCATAAACATAACCACATACCGTGCATTTGTACTTCTTCATAACTTTGTTCTCCTTCCTGAAATACCCTTGAATTCTCAACTATTTCTTCTTTCCATACTGTTTATCTACCAACTTCTTCAGTGTTACTCTATTAAGTATACGTTCAGACGCTTTTGCCCACTCGCTCCACACATCGTGGACTACGCATTTATTGTATCGCGCGCAGACTGAGGAATTCACTAAACATTCCATCGGTACTAACGAACCTTCAGTTGCTTCAAGTATCTGGAACAACGTAATACCTTCCGGCGGTTTGGACAGGACAAACCCGCCACCGTGTCCCCGCATACTCCGTACCAAGCCTGAGAGCGTGAGAAGGTTCATTATACGTTCGAGGTACTTATACGGAATCTCCTGATGCCGGGAAATATCTTTCTGCTGTACCGGGCCGTTGTTGTACCGCACAGCGAGTTCCATCATTGCGCGGATGCCGTAATGCCCTTTTGTTGTTATTCTCATATCGTTAATCTCATACCAGCCTTTATTTATGCCGCTATTCTCACGGCATTCTTAAATATTACTAATCCTACCGTGTTAGTATTATTATAAACAAAAATCATTTATTTGTCAAGAAAGAAATTTACTAGGATACTTTATTCTTTTAAAATCCCATTAACCCGCAGCATCGCGCGCAGATCGGCAGTAACCCTTTGTGTTTTATAAGCAGTTTGCGGAACTGGACAAACTTGTCGTTGTTCCATATATCCAGGAGTTTATTGTCATTAACGTTTCCTACTTTAATATCAATAAAATCGCGGCACGTTGTTACATCACCATTCGGCATGATATCTACCATGATAAACGGCGCTATACATTTGGAATACCCAAACATCTCTGAAGGTTTTAAGTAATAATCCTTCATATCATTTAGGCGCAGGTCGGGGATAAACATTGACTTAAAATTCCACCGTTTTTTCCGTACCTTCTCTACTGCAGAAACAAATAAGTCAAGGTCAATTTCGTTAAAACGGTTAACATATGACTTCCATGTATAAGGCTTAATTCCTAACGCTTTTTCAATGATCTGCGTGTGCTGCTGCCCAATTTTTTCAGTGGTAAACCATGACAGGTATACCACCATCACATCAGGTTTTATACGGTTACAGATCGTGAACGTTTTATCAAGTACCGGCGCATTGACTTTAGAAATTGTTGTGGAAGTCAGTATGTACGGTTTACTCTTCCGCAGTTTACGCTTCCACCGGCGAAGTTCAAATAAACCGTTAACCGCAGCCTTATACGCTCCGGGTAAGCCTCTGCACTGGTCATGCACCTTTTTCGGCCCGTCAAGGGATACTAGTATCATATCCCAGCCGTTCCTAACAATTTGTTCCGCGGATTCTTTCAGCCTGACACCGTTCGTAACAACCGAAACTGTACACCCTTTATGTTTAATATAATTCATTAACTCAACCAGGTGTGGGTACAGAAACGCTTCTCCGCCGGTAACATAGAATATAGGTTTATACCTGGAAACTTCATCCACAATTTCCTTATATTTCTGTAACGGCATTGTTTTCAACAACTTTTTACCGTCTTCCGTATGAATATACCCTTTTTCACCGAACTGCCCACAGACAGCACAACGGTGGTTACACGCATTGGTAATACGCAAACTTATCTGTACCGGTGGGCGGCTTGCTTTCCCATCACCGCGCTTATAGTCAAGATCCGCGAGTATATGTTTACGGATAAGTGTTTTATTAAGAACAGGGATAAGATCCGGTGTACGGACACAGGTTTCTAAAACAAAATTTATCGGCGTTCGGCTGCGCATAACATACTCTTTTCTATATATTGCAATATTATACAATATTTAATGTTATTCGCTGGTTTTTACCTTAATGCCTGGTTTGGTATAACCTTATAACTTCATTATAAACGCAAGCTTAAAATACTTCGGGCGGATATCTATACTTACCCCTGCACCGGTTGGGTTTGATGTAAAAGTGTGTGTATGCACACCCGCGGGTTCAGAAATTAATCCGTCGTATTGGCCGGTAGCTTTACCAACAGCCAAGCGTGAATCCGTCCCGCCTGAACCAGCATGATGTATTGAATGCGTATGATTACCGTCAGACAAAGTCGTTCCTGTATGCGTATGCGCGGGCAGTGTTGAGGTTGATAAAACAATAGTATTAGCCCCGCCGGTAATACCGGGTTCCTCGCTTGTACTGATACTGACGATAAACCGGTCACTAAGGTCAGGCGTGCCGTTACTACCGTCACACAACACCCAGCCTACAGGTATTGTACTTTTTGTCCCGGCCCACATAATTATTGCACCTGCGGGAACCATATAAAAAGTGGTACCGCCAACCAACGATTTTAGTTCGCCATTAACCATTCCCCCGCCGGTAGATACAAACATGTCATAGGTACGCCCGCTGAGCTTATTACTATTCTCTGCAATAATAGAATATGGCGCAGCTGCCACTTTTTGCCGCGGGTTAAGCGTATCATTACCTAGCTTAATCTCCAGCCATAATTCATCCGCGGCAAGGATTTCCGGGGTAATAGCCGTAATACTTCCAACCGCAACGTTTAACATACCGTTGGTAACCGTAACATTATTCTGTATTTCAGACCATTTCAGTATCCCGCCGGTTGGTGAATCATACAAACTAAATGTTATACCAACAATATCCGTCAACGGCTGTCCAGCATTATCGGTTAACCGTCCCTGAAAGTTTATCATTGACGGAACCGCAGGATACGCTGTTGATTGTGTTAAGCAAAAAAGGATAAGTGCTGTTGACAAGACGGCTCTTTTGTTTATAAACATATATCAATTGTATGATATTAAAATATTTGTTCGCAAGTATGTGGTTAACCAAAAATATACTTTTTACTGTGATTAAAGTACGTTTGTATTTGGTATAATATTATCATAGGTATAAGCGATGAGTTAAAAAATCAGTCCCGTACCCCGGGGCTTTTTTGTTATACAAATATACCGAGAGTACAAGGATATATGGCAGAACTTAAACGTAACAATAACATCCGTAACGTCGCGATTATCGCGCATGTAGACCACGGGAAAACCACGCTTGTAGACTATATGCTTAAACAAAGCGGTACGTTCCGGGAAGAACAAAAAGTTGTTGACCGCGTTATGGATAACCTTGACCTGGAACGCGAACGCGGGATCACTATCACCGCAAAAAATTGTTCTATCCAGCTTAATGATATAAAGATAAATATTATTGACACCCCGGGACATGCTGACTTCGGTGGTGAAGTTGAACGCGGGTTGAACATGGCTGACGGCGTAATTTTACTGGTTGACGCAGCGGAAGGGCCGCTTGCGCAAACACGGTATGTTTTGAAGAAAGCGCTGGAAGCTAACCTCAAAACAATTGTTGTTATCAACAAAATTGACAGAAAAGACGCGCGGCCTAAAGAAGTATTGGATGAAATCTATAAAATGTTTATTGACCTCGATGCTAAGGATGAACAGATTGAATTCCCCATACTATACTCCATCGGCAGAGACGGAATTGCGCAAAACAACCTTGCTGACCGCGGGACTAACCTCAAACCGTTATTTGACACAATTATTAATTACATCCCCGCACCGGCGTATAACCCGGAGGAACCGTTTCAGATGCTAGTTTGCGACCTTAGTTACTCAGACTATATTGGCCGCCTGGCAATCGGGAAGGTAATCAACGGTACCGCGAAAAACAGTGATAACCTTGTCTGTATGAAAGAAAACGGTAATATTGAACCTTTGAAAGTAACGAAATTGCAAGTATACAACGGTGTTGACCTCAAGGAAACCGGATCTGTAGAACAAGGCGATATTGTTGTCCTTGCAGGGATTGATGACGTTAAAATCGGGGATACTATCTGTAATAAAGACACGCCAAAAGCGCTGGAACGCATCAACGTTGACGAGCCAACATTATCCATGATGTTCACCATAAACACCTCGCCCTTCTCCGGGAAAGAAGGTAAGTTTGTGCAGTCACGCAAAATATATGAACGCCTGCTGAAAGAAACATTGTTGAACGTAGCAATCCAGCTGGAAACCACAGAGGATCCCAATAAGTTTGTCATTAAAGGCCGTGGCGAGTTCCAGATGGAAATACTGATAGAGACAATGACACGGGAAGGGTTTGAACTAAGCGTTGGGTCTCCACTAATAATATATAAAGAAATTAACGGTAAAAAACACGAACCAATTGAACACCTGTTTATTGACTGCCGTGAGGATAGTATCGGTATTATCACCGAAAAATTATCCGCCAGAAAAGGCAGGATGGATACCATGGTCAACCACAGTACCGGCAGGGTACGTATGGAATTCACAATACCTTCACGTTCACTTATAGGTTACCGCACCGAATTTATCGTTGATACCAAAGGTACCGGGATCATACATTCTTATTTAAAAGGTTATGAGGAATACCGTGGCGATTTCGCTAAACGCGTAACAGGTTCTTTGATCTCCGACCGCCAGGGTAAGGCTGTGACTTATGCGTTGCACAACCTTGAACCCCGGGGAACATTGTTTATTTCACCCGGTGATCCTGTATATGAAGGCATGATTGTTGGCGAGCATAACCGCGATAAAGACATCTGTGTTAATCCGTGTAAAGAAAAACATCTTACCAATATGCGTAGTTCAACCTCAGACTTTACTGTGATACTAACCCCGGCAACTGCTATGCCGTTAGGTAAAGCAATAAATTTTATTAAAGATGATGAGCTGGTAGAGATCACGCCGTTATCGGTACGCATGCGTAAAACACAGTTATCGGTAAAAGAAAGAAAACGCACAAAAAATGAAGCGAATGAAGCATTTGTAGAAGTCTAGAATATATAAGGAGAAGAACAAAACAGTATGGCTGACAATTTTTCGTTCGACATTGTATCAGAAGTAAACCTTCAGGAAGTAGATAATGCAGTTAACCAGGCATTAAAAGAAATTTCGCAGCGGTTTGATTTTAAAAACAGTACGGCAACCATAAATTTTTCGCGTACAGAAAAAAAATTAACGCTTGTCGCGGAGAACGAGTTCCGCCTGAAAGCTTTACGCGAAGTATTATTTATGCGCCTTGCAAGCCGCGGGATATCGCCTAAGTCGTTGGATGTAAAACCGTTTGAAGGTTCTGCCGGGATGACAGTCCGCCAGACAATAGAACTTATCGTTGGTATACCCAAAGAAAAAGCGCGCGAACTTGTAAAAATTATTAAAGATTTAAACCTACGGGTACAGGTGCAGATTGAAGACACAAAAGTGCGGGTCTCCTGCCAAAAAAAGGATGTACTCCAAACAGTAATCGCGAAACTCAGGGCTTCCGCGTTTTCGTTACCCTTGCAATTTAATAATTACAGGTAAACCGGATAATTATCACTTCCCGCATTTCGGGCATTTAAGCGCTGACGGGCGAAACCCTGATTTATGCGGGATCTCGGCTTTACAGTGGCTGCAGATAATTGTAGGTTCACCTTTTTGCGGATCCAGCGGGCGCCCATCCGCGTCTTTCAACGGTTTACCATCAAAAAAATTATTTTTTTTGGTTGGCTTCTGAAAATTACGTTGCATAAAAAATTCCTTTCTTTAACTTAAACACTATTTAAACACATACCCTGTTTGTTTTGCCCATAACAAAAGGTCAAGATGGCTCATCGGGATCTTGATTTTATTCGCCCACCCGCGCAGTTTGTCCTCAATCCCGAGATACGTTTTACGGGAGGACACACCGTTTTTTGGTACTGCGGGTATAACTTTATACTTCACAAGGTTTCTCAGGATATGCACATCAAGGATCGCGAGGTTATGCCCTAACCCGATATTCCTCAAAAAATGGCTTGCTTCCTTATACCCTATACCCTTAACATTCTGAGCGAACCACTCACGGGCTGCGAGTATGTTTTCAGTATCAATTTTATCCTTTATCCTGAGCACACCGCCAGAACCTGTGAATAACTTTTGTGCGGACAAAATATACTTCGATTTATTATTAGGAAACCGTACGCCGGTAAGGCATAGCCGCACATCAGCGAAATTACCTTTTAGCAAACACTTTTGTTGCTGCAATTGTTTTACAGCTTCCGCACCGGCAACAGCTTTTGACTGCGGGGTGCAGATACAAAAACATAGCTCACTGAATATACAACTATCATCCCCGCGTTGCCATATAGAGTTAAACTCCTCCAGCCGCGTGAGGATGACAGGTTTAAACTTTTTGTATAACCTCAGTAGTTCTCGCATTGTTCTTCATAATACGACTGTGGATGCGCGCATGCGGGACACAACTTCGGTGGTTCGGTACCTTCGTATATATACCCGCAGTTACGGCATTTCCATTCAACTTTTTTCTCGCGTTTATAGACGGTACACCCTTCCACGCGTTTGAGCAGCGCCTTATACCGTGCCTCATGGCGTTTTTCAATCTCTGAGATTTCAGTTAGTATCTTCGCGATCTCGTCAAACCCTTCATCTTTCGCTATTTTCGCGAACCCGGGATACATTTCTGTCCACTCAAAATTCTCGCCTTCCGCTGCGTGTTTAAGGTTCTCCGCGGTTTTCCCTATACCCGAGAGAAATTTGAACTCAAGTTTTGCGTGTTCCTTTTCATTATCTGCGGTTTCAAGAAATATCGCTGCGATTTGTTCATACCCTTCTTTTTTCGCTGCGCTTGCGAAGTAGGTATACTTGTTTCTCGCTTGTGACTCACCGGCAAAAGCGGCCCACAGATTTTTCTCTGTCTTTGTACCTTTCAAACTTTTTGTCATCTATTCTTCCTCCTATGAAAACATATTTTTATTTTTACTATGCTATTTATCAGATACGATAATTATACTAAAAGGTTCGCATATCCGCAACCACTGGCTCAAATTTTGGGGAGTATTATAAAGTAAAATGTTTTGGAATGATTGTTAGCCGGTGCGGGTTGGATGAAGAATTTCTAAAATTATATAGTTGCAATAATAAGGTATGATAAAGGCGTGAAGATAATTTTTATCCGCCAGCCCGAACTTTCTACCAAAGGGCCACAGGCAAAATTGTTGCTGGCAATCTACTCGTACTTCGCAGAAGCTGAACGCGAGTATATTTCTATCCGTACAAAACAAGGCCTTGCAGCGGTGAAAGCACGGGGTATAAAACTTGGCCGGCCAAAAGGGAGTAAGAATAAGAAAAGTAGGCGCTTGGATCCTTACCGTGAACAAATAAAGGAGTTTCTTGAACTTAAACTACCACTAAATTCTATCCGGAAGATTATTAATAAAAACTATACTGCTCCCATATAAGATTATAGCAGAAATTGGTAGAATAAAGCCTCTGGAAAATGGAGGCAAAAAAGTATGGGGTATCGTAAATGGGACAGCGAAACGAAGTTTCTCATAGTGTTAGAAGGG
>Ga0265292_1002787_pt1 | contig 11618 bp, 10 predicted proteins | sample Munlanlewell296A_FD_189080 | JGI IMG/M metagenome (GOLD analysis project Ga0265292, IMG submission 189080) | Leachate microbial communities from a municipal landfill in Southern Ontario, Canada - Leachate well 296A | ecosystem: Engineered > Solid waste > Landfill > Unclassified | place: Canada...
CAGCTCCCCGAACTTGTGGATGTTGGGGCGCATCGCCTTCAGGGATGCGAGGTACTGCTCTCTCGTCCGCAATGCCATGACCGCTCCACCTCTCCTTCGATGAGTTGTCCGCTCCCCTGGGGTTTCCCGCGCAGGTCCACCACCCGCTTCGCCTTGTGGGTCGCCCGCTCCAGCGTGTTCGGGGAGAGGATCTTCACCCGCGGCTTGATCCCGAGGACCTTGAAAATATCGTGCACGACCCGGCGGGTGAGCTCGTCGACCGCCCCCGTATACCCTTCGACGTGCTCCACTTCCACGGTGAGGTGCGCCAGGTGCTTCTCCTCGGTGACCACCAGCCGGTATTCGCCGGTGAGATCCTGGTTCTTCCGCACGAACGTCTCGATGTCGCTGGGGAAGACGTTGAGCCCGCTGATGATCAGCATGTCGTCCACGCGGCCGTGGATCCCGTGGAGCCGCAGGTGCGTTCGCCCGCAGCCGCACCGGTCGGTCGTGAGCGACACGATGTCCCCCGTGCGGAAGCGGACCAGCGGCCTCGCCCGTTTCTTCAGGGACGTGAGGACGAGCTCCCCGCGCTCCCCCTCCGCAACCGGCTTCCCCGTGTTCTGGTCGAGGACCTCCACCAGGATGTGGTCCTCCGCCCAGTGCAGCCCGTCCCGTTTCTCGCACATCCCCGCGCACGCCCCGAAGATGTCGGACAACCCGTAGTAGTCGAACAGGGACGCCCCCCACAACTCCTCGATCCGCTGCCGCGTCTCGGGGATCGACCCGCCGGGCTCCCCGGCCACGAAGATCTTCCGGACCGCCAAGTCCTTCCGCAGGTCGATCCCCTGCGACTGCGCCGTCTCCCCGAGGTACCAGGCGTACGACGGGGTCGTCCAGATGGCGGTCGGCTTCCACTTCGTGAAGATGTCGAGCAACCGCTCCGACGGGATCGCCCCCGCCCACAGGCACAGGGCCCCCACCTTCATCGCCCCGATGACGTCGGGCCCGCCGACGAACATGGTGAACTGTAGCGAATGGCAGTAGGTGTCGCTCGGGCGCAGCCCCGAGGACCAGAAGAGGCGCGCCTCGTAATCCTGCCACTCCTCGAAGTCCCGCCACGTGAACGGCGACGCGGTCGGCACCCCGGTGGAACCGCTGGACGCGGAGATGTAGACGATCTCGTCGGTGGGGACGCACACCATGTCGCCGTACGGCGGCGCCGCCTCCTGCCGCTCCCGCAGAACCTTTTTGTCGATGAGCGGGAACTTCGCCAGGTCATCCAGCCCGCGGACGCTCGCGGGGGACACGCCCGCCGCGTCGAAGCTCTTCCGGTACCAGGCCGACTTTTCGTACGCGAGCGCGACCGTCTCCTTCAGGAGCCCGAGCTGCATCTCCCGGATCTTCTCCCGGGGCATCGTTTCCAGCCCCTCCTCCCAGTACGGCGCGTACCCGTTCGGCGTCCACAGCCTGTGTTTCGACATCCGGTCGTTCCTCCCTTAGTGTTTCAATTCCTCCGGCGTAGTGCTTCAGTTCATAAATACGGTATAGCACCGAGAGAGTCGATGCGCCGCATCCGGCAAGGCGCGCGACCGAGGCGTACTGAGCAAGTACGGTGAGGGAGCGCAACGAAGCCGGGGCGGATGCAGCGGCGCTCGAATGCTACCGTATTTATGAATTGAAGCACTTAGTCCCCCGGCAGGCAGCACCCCAGCGGCTTGAACAGCGGCTGCGTTTTCAGGATCCTGCCGGTCCTCCCGTCCACGAAGACCGCCCGGCCGTTGACCACCGACCCCGGGTGGGTCTCCTTCCGGGCGAAGAAGTTGAAGATGTACGCCCGGTGGTACTCCACCGCCCCGGCGCGCCTCTCCGGGTAGATCGCGACGCTCTCCGCGGACACCTCGTGGTCCGACTCGTCGGTGTCGCGCAGCTTCCCCCTCGCGATCTTCAGCGCTTGCTCCCGGTCGAGCCGGGAAACCGCGACCCGGGCGTCCGGGTAGAGGATCGCCCCCAGCGACCTCACGCGCCCCTCCGGGTCGATCGAGAACCCGAGGGAGGTGTCGTACACCGCCACGCCGCGGACCGTCTGCCGGTAGCTCACGAACCAGCTCCCGGCGCTCTTCTCCGCCTTCCTCAGCACGAGATGCTCGGGCCGGACCCGGAGCAGCTGCCAATATTTTTTCACGAGGAGGGTCCCGATGTCCTGGATCTCGCCCCGCCCCATCCCCTCGATCCCCTTCACCACCAGCAGGTCGGAGCCGACCGCCGAAACGGTCAGCGGGGCGTTGGTGATCTCGTCCCACGTGACGTCGAGCGCCTGCCCGTTCAGCGTGACGCGCGGCGCGCCCACGACGACGCCTTCCGCCGCCAGCGGGGAGTCGCACACCCCGAAGAGGAGAACGCCGGCGAGTCCGGCGACGGCGACCCCGCGCCGATCCAGCAGGCTACACCTTGACACTCAGGTACCTCTCCTGGACGTCCATCGCCGCGTCGATCTCCGAAGGAGTCCCCTCGTAGACGATGGCCCCCTTCTCCATGATGTAGATCCGGTGGCAGATCTCCTTCGGGATTTTCAGGTTCTGCTCGACCAGCAGGATCGAGGTCCCCCGCTCGTTGATCGCCTGGACCGTCTCCGCGATCGCCTGGACCAGCAGCGGCATCAGCCCCTCGGTCGGCTCGTCGAGAAGGATCAGGTCGGGCCTCGTGACCAGCGCCCTGCCGATGGCGACCATCTGCTGCTCGCCGCCGGAGAGCGTCCCCGCCTTCTGCGACAGCCGCTCCTTCACGCGCGGGAAGTAGCCGTAGATCTCCTCGAGCCTCGCGGGGTCGACCTCCCCCGTCACGCACGCGATCTCGAGGTTCTCCTTCACCGTCAGCTTCGGGAACAGGTGCCTCCCCTGGGGGACGTACGATATCCCCCTGCGCGGCACGCGGTACGCGGGAACCCCGGTCAGCTCCTCCCCCCGGAACGCGATCGACCCGGCGCGCGCCGGGATCATCCCCATGATCGCCTTGAGGGTGGTCGTCTTCCCGACGCCGTTGCGGCCGACCAGCCCCACCAGTTCCCCTTCCCGCACCTCGAGCGAGGTGCCGTGGAGCACCTGCCCCTTGCCGTAGTAGCAGCATACGCCGCTCATCTTGAGCATGTCACTTCCCAAGGTAGACCTTCCGGACCTCGTCGTTCGCCATGATCTCGGCGGGGGTCCCCTCGGCGAGCACCTCCCCGTAGTGCAGCACGGTGATCCGGTCCGACAGCTCCATCACCACGCCCATGTCGTGCTCGACGAGGACGATCGTCTGCCCCCGGAGCATCGCCCGCATCCTTTTCACCAACACCATCGACTCCTGCGTGCTCAACCCGGCGGTCGGCTCGTCGAGCAGGAGCAGTTCGGGCCCGGTGCTGAGCGCGATCCCCATTTCCAGGATCCGCTGGTCGCCGTAGGAGAGCTCCGAGCAGACCGTTTCCGCCTTGTCGGAGAGGCCGGTGAGCTCCAGCATCTCCCCGGTCTTCTCCCGCACGTCCGCCCACCGCTCCGGCCGGGCGAACGGGTTGAAAAACCGCTTGCGGGACTGCGCCGCCGCCCAGATGTTCTCGTAGACCGTGAGGCCGGAGAACAGGCTCGTGATCTGGAGCGTCCTGGAGATCCCCCGGCGGGAGATCCGGTCCGGCGACAGCCGCGTGATGTCCTCCCCCTTGAACAGGATCCTGCCGGCGGTCGCCGTTTGGATCCCGGTGATCAGGTTGAGGAGCGTGGTCTTCCCCGCGCCGTTGGGACCGATCAGCGCCCGCAGCTCCCCCTTCCGGACGGAAAGGCTCGCGTAGTTGACCGCCATCAGGCCGCCGAAGCTCCTGCTCACCTTCTCCAGCGTGAGGATGGCGCCGTTCCCGCTCTCCGGCATCTACTTTCTCCTCCCGCGCAGGAACCCGACGATCCCCTTGGGCGCCAGGAGCAGCGTCGAGACCAGCACCGCGCCGACGACGAGGTCGGTGGCCTGCAGCAGATTCACCAGGTAGTGCTCGAGCGACATGATGAGCACCGCGCCGAGCACCGGCCCCAGCAGCGTCCCGGCCCCGCCCACGATGGTGTACACCACCGCGTGCCCCGAAATCGACCAGTGGAGGAACGTCGCCGAGGCGTACTTCAGGCTCAGGCTGTAGAGCCCCCCGGCCAGCCCCGAGAGCCCCCCCGCGATCACGAACGCCAGCAGCTTGTACCGGCGGACGTCGTATCCGATCAGCCGCGCCCGCTCCTCGTTCTCCCGGATCGCCACGAACACCTTCCCCAGCGGCGAACGGACCATCCTGCGCAGGAAAAGGTAGGAGAGGGCCACGACCGCCAGGACCAGGTAGTAAGTGGTGCGGATGTCCATGAGGTCCAGCTTCGCCACGCCGAGGTCCAGCGGGGGGGGCATGAAGACCAGCCCGTCGGCGCCGCCCGTGAGCGAGGTCCACGTCTCCCCCACGGTGCTCCCGATCAGGGCGAAGATGATGGTGATGATGACGAAGTGGATCCCGGTGAGCCGCACCGAGAAGAAGCCGACGAACGCGGCGAACACCGCCGGCACCGCCACCGAGAGGAGCAGCCCCGCCCCGGTCCCCAGCCCCAGCTTCAGGACCGGTATCGCCACCGCGTAGCCTCCCAGGCCGAAAAAGAGCGCCTGCCCGAAGCTCAGGAGCCCCGTGTACCCGAAGATGAGGTCGAAGGAGATGGCGAACAGGGCCCACACCAGGATCTCGGTGAGGAACGTCTGGTAGAAGAGGCCCGCGAAGAACGGGACGGCGGCCAGGACGGCCATCAGGAGGCCGAACGCGAGGGGAAACGCGCCCCCTTTCCACCGGTCGAGGAGCATCGGCCCGCGCTACTCCCCGAACAGTCCCTGCGGACGGACGAGCAGGACCAGGATCATGAAGCCGAGGGAGAACACCGTGGCGGTCGAGGGGACCACGAAGATCGACCCCACCCCGTGGATGAGGGAGATCACCACCGCGGTGACCACCGACCCCCACAGGTTCCCCATCCCGCCGACGATCACGATGATGAACGCCATGATGAGGATCTCCCGCCCCATCATGAAGTCGACCGAAACGATCGGCGCCGCCAGCACGCCGGAGAACGCCGCCAGGACCGACCCGAGGACGAACGTCCACATGTAGACCTTGTGGACCGGGATCCCCAGCGCGACCGCCATCTCCCGGTCCTGCACCACCGCCCGCATCCAGAGGCCGTACCGGGTCCGGTTGAGGAAGACCCATAGCCCCCCCATCACGGCGACCGAGATCGCCGCGATCACGATCCGCATCACGGGGTACTGCAGGTCGAACAGGGGGAAACGCCCGGGGATCGGAAGCGCGATCCGCCGGGCTGTCCCCCCGAAGTACGTGAGCACGAGCTGCTGGAGCACCAGCATGATGCCGAACGTGCAGATGATCGTGACCAGCGGCTGGTCCTCGATCGTCCGGAGAAGCCCCCGCTCGAGGGCGAGCCCGACCAGCCCGACCGCCAGCGGGGCGACGAAAAGCGCCAGCCAGTAGTTCCCCGTCAGCTCGATGACGTACCAGGAGAAGACCGCCCCGAGCATGTACAGGGCCCCGTGGGCCATGTTGATGATGTGGAGGAGGCCGAAGATCAGGTTCAGCCCGAGGGCGATCAGCGCCATGATCAGCCCCCAGACGATCCCGTTCAACACCGCCACCGCCAGGTTCGACGCCACCGTTTACAAGCCGCCTCCGGTGGTTCGCCCCCCCGGAGGGACCGGACGGCTTGCGATCAAAGCTTCGACCGCAGGTCGACCGGCGCGTCGTACATCAGCTTCTCCTTCGGCACCCGCGCGATCACCTTGAGGGACAGGTCCGGCTGGACCTCCTCGAGGTAATGGTCGTGGAACCCCTGGTGGTCGTTCTCCCGCATCACCAGGTCGCCCTGCGGAGCCCATGGGCCCGCCTTGACCTTCAGCGTGTTGAACGCCTTCATGAAGTCGGCGTTCTTCTTCGAATCCTTCCAACCGGCCTGCTCTACCGCCTGCTTGATCATGTACGGGGTGGTCCACATCGTCCACATGTGGGACACGGTGGCCGTGTTCTTCGGGTCGGAGGCGTCCTTGGCGTCGTCGGTCATCCCGACCGCCTTCCGGTACGCCTTGTCGTACGCCTGGAGCTCCTTCGGGACCTGGGAGGCGTGGCGGGGGTAGTAGCTCAGGTAGTGCGCCCCGGCCGACTCCTTCCCCACCGTCTCCTGACCGACGCCGTCGGTGCAGCAGATCACGGTGTACCGCTGGAGCCGCTTGTGCAGCCCGAGCTCCACGGTCTGGCGCATCACGCCCAGGGCGGGCGCGCCGAGGAACGCGGTGAACAGGACCTTCGTTTCCGGATCGACCTTTTGTAAAAACGGGACGAAGTCGCTGGTGTTCTGCGGCGCGAGAATCGTCTGGGCCTTGCCGCCGGCCGCCTTGATCCGGCTGCCGAACTCCTCCGCCAGCGAGTGGCCCCACGCGTAGTCGGCCACGAGGAACGTCCAGTTCTTCCCGAGGTTGTCGAACCCCCACTTCCACCCGGCCGCCGCCTGCATCCGGGCGTGGGTGTGGATGCGCGAGTAGTACGCGATCGCGTCCTTCCCGGTGAGCCCCGCCGCCATCGCCCCGCCGCCGAAGTACGGCATCTTGTACTGCTCGGCCACCGGGAAGACCGCCATCTGCACCCCGGAGTGCACCGATCCCATCGTGAAGTCGACCTTGTCCTCGAGGATCAACTTCTTGAACATGCTCGACGCCCACGCCGGGTTGACCTTCGTGTCGTATTCGACCAGCTCCACCTTACGGCCTGCGATCCCGCCCTCCGCGTTGAGCTTCGCCACGGCCGCCCTGGCCGCCTTGGTCAGCCAGTACCCGTAGGCGGTGGCGCCGACCGTGTTCTCCTGGATCATCCCGATGCGGATCGGCATCGAAGCCCCGTAGGTGAACGGCGCGAACGGGAGCGATCCGACGGCGAGTCCGGCCGCCCCCACGGCCGTCGTCCGGAGGAAGTCGCGGCGGCTGATCTCCGTTCTCATCACCTCGCGGACGCTCTTCTTCCCTTTTCTTTCCTTCATCTGTCACCCCCTGTCGATGGTTTCACGACCTGGCCGGTTGCCGTATCCAGTTGATACTCAGAATAAAACAGGATGGAACTCTCCGTAAATGAACGGGTTTTATCTTGCTTATCGGGACGTTTCACAACGTAGGAAGATCGCATGACGTCGTGCAATATAAATGCGTTCTAATTTTTTGTCAATGCTCTCGGGTGACATGCTCTCGGGCGACTCGCCAGCACGATAAAACGATCCGCGGCGGGAGGCGTCCCCCGACGGCCTCGTTCGCGGACGCAGTAGCTATACCGGCCGGTTCACAACTCCTTGAAGCGGATCGTGTAGCCGAGGTTGAAACCGTAGAGGTCCTCGTTCAGCGGTTTTCCGTCCGCTTCCGCGTACGGGTACATGAGGTAGTTCAGAGGCGGTCCCGCCTGCGGCGGGTTGAGCCGCAGGTCCCGCCCCGTCCCGAAGGCGATCCGGCTCTCGTCGACGGCGCCGAAGTAGTACTCCCGCAGCGGTTGGACCTCCTCCACCGTTATCTTCCGTTCCAGGATCGCCTTCCGCACGTCCGCCGGGTCGACTACGACCCAACCGTACCCGGGCAGATACCACTCCGCCCAGCAGTGTTGCGCTTTCGTCATGTCGCCCTCGGCTCCCTTCGGCAGGCGGATGCCGAACACTTCGCGGGCCGGAACTCCCGCGGCTCGCGCCAAAGCCACGAACACGGAGTGGATGTCCGCGCACTTTCCTCCCAGCGAGGAAAGGAGCCCCTCCACCTCCCCCAGACCGCACCCCTTGGTGTTCGGATCGCGGCGCATGTTGGCGACGATCCAGTCATAGATCGCCCTGGCCTTCTCCCGGTTCGTCGTCTTCCCCGCCGTTATTCTTCCTGCAAGCTCCTTGACCGGGCCGTCGGTGGGTACGACCGCCGCCGGGGCAAGCTCCTTCCGGAATTCCTCTCTCGAGTACGGAAGTTCCTTCTCCGGAAAATTACGCGTCACAAGCTCCTTCCGGGCCACGCGGAAAGCGTACGTCATCGTCCGTTCGCCGGGGACGTTTTTCCACTCCGCGAAGAGGATCGGATTGCCGAAAGCCCCTTCGCGGTACACCCCCTGGCACGTGAAGTTCCCGTCGACCTGGATATCCGTAATCTCCTGGTTCCCGTCCGACATCGGGTACGGCATCCAGAGACGGACCGTCTCCGCCGAGGGCGGCGATGCGAGCTTCACGCTCACCATCACAAGAGCCGTGCGCTCCTTGGCGAAGGCACCACGGGGAATTGAGAGAAGGAGAACGGCGACGGGTAGCAGAATAGCGAGAACAACGGCCCCGGTCTTACCGACGGGGCGGGAAACACTCTCCAATACCGGTTTCATCGAAGGCAACCCTCCTGCTGGATGTTTTCGACATATGCGCCATTACGCAACCGATCCCCACCCGCCGACCGGCGGGCGCTCCAACGCCTCACCGCGAGGCGCGGACGAAGTTCATGGAGTCCGGCAAGAAGATCACCCCCTCTCGATAGGAATCAGATTACCAAAAAAGTGGGGCGGGGCCGGGTGATCCCCGGCGATCCGCCCCTTCGGGCTTCAGGCATGGGAACAAAACCGACGCGGGGGAACATGCGAACCGGTTGACGGAAGCCCTCCAGGGACACGAGCTCGAAGTGTGCGCCTCCTGTCACGCGAAGTTCAGGGACTGATCCTTGAAGTTCGTTTGACGTCCCCTATTTCACGTTCATTCTGAGTTGATATCCGCCGTTACCATCGGAGTAGGAGATCACCGCCATGTCTTTCGACGGGTTCATTATTCCGGTGAGGGACTGGTCCAACATCGTGTTCATCATCCCTCCACCCATGCCGGTGACGCTCACGGTAACCGCCCCGGAAGGGTCCATCATAAGGGGCAGTTGAGGCATCGTGATCGCCCCCATGCGCCCCATCATGCCGCTGAACATCGCCTGGCCGGAGGGATCCATCACCATCTGGCCGTAGTTCCAGTCCCTCGCGGACGGATCCCCCGAGACCACCCCGTTCAGCATCCACACCCCCATGAGGTCGCTCATGGTGTAGCTCACGCCGGAGACCGTCTTCATCATGACCCGGAAATCATACCCCCCCTGGGCGTTGGTGGCGGTGGCGACAATCATGTTCTTGTCGGGCGACATGGCGCCGTGGAACGAGTTGTCTCCCGCGACGGTGAGGATCCCGTCGTTGTCCATGGATAAGGTCCAGCCATTGTCGTTCATGCCGCCGCCATAGGCCCGGATCGTCGAGATGGCGGCGGCGCCTGGACTGCTGATGGTCGTCGTGCCGAACGCACAGCCGGACGTCACGTTGTCGTTGCCGGCGGTCAGCCTTTGGAAGCGCCAGTCCCCGTAGAGATCCTCTTGATGGAAGGCTCCTCCCTGTCTCCGGGCGATCCAGAGGCTGCTCCCGCCGGTGTTGTCCGTCCAGGTGGCGACCATCATATTCCTGTCTCTCGTCATCACGCCGTGAAACGCGTTGTCATGTACCATCCCGACGATGCCTGACGGAAGCATGGCAAAGGGAACGTTGTCCATCGAGGGCCACGGGATCCCGTTCCGGAACCGGGAGGAGAGGGAACCCATCCCGTTGTTGTCGATCGCAAGGACCCCATGCATCCAGCCGATCGTCCCGGAAGTCGCGATGGAATGGATATCCCAGGTCCCCTGCATGTCCCCCATCCCGAAGGCCGAAGCGGACAGGGACGGCGGGATGTTCCGGTCTTCCCCCATGGCCATCACACCCGGAACCCCCATCACGGGGTTGTTCGCGGGCATTGCGTTCCCCGTCGCCAGGTCAGGGTTGACCATCCCAAGGTCGATGGTCCGGCCGACGGCGTTGTCCGTGAGAGCGATCACATTCGCGGCCCCCATGTACACGGGGTAGATTCTCCCCGTATTTCCCGCGTCTTCGTTTTCCATCAGGTAGAACCTGTAATTCTTTCCCGTCGGGATCGTCATGGAGAACCTTTTCGGCGTCCCGGCCGCCGTAACCCGCCCCACTTCCTGGTTCGTCCCGTTGTCGACGGCGACGAACACGGTTCCGGAAACCTGCCCCTGGATCGTGGCCGATTTCACCCCGGTGCCTGTATCGTCCGTCGCCGTTCCACCGCCGCATGCGGCAAGCGCCGCCCCGAACAACAACACTGTCACGATCCCGATGATCCCTCGTCTTCCGGTCATTTACTTTCCCTCTCTGTATCCGCGGGTTGACCCCGCGAATGTGGCTGGATGGTTGACGTCCCGGCGACGATGGATCCTCGCCGCTACAACCCGATCAGAAGCGATACCCGACGCCGGCGAATCCCGCGTTCGAGGTCGACGACCCCACATCCCCGCGAAGAACGGTAACGGTATAGCCGGCGACGGAAAAGATCGACCGGGTCCATTCGTATCCGATGGTCGCGCCGATGGCGTGATGATCCACGCGCTCCTTCACCACGTCGCTACCGAAGGCGGAGGAAAACGTGCCGGGCATCATCCCCCCGCCGAAGCCACCCGTTCCCCCGGAGGTTGTGGCCGATGCCCCCACGGAAAGGAAGGAATCTCCCCGGGAAAATTCGTATCCGATTTCACCTGAAAGCGCAGGCGTCCAGTTCACCCCGAGAAGAGCTCCCACCGCGTGTTCCTTGTAGGAGAAAATATCGGATGTCGCCCGGCTGTCCCGGTAGGCGTAATGCTCCGCCAGATAGACTTTTTCTCCCAACCGCTCCCGCAACTCGATCTTGCCGCCGAAGGCCACGGCGGACTGGCCGGAGTCCTTGACGGTTTTCGCCTGGAGGATCGGAGCGACGGTGATCGTCCAGCCCGCGTGAGGGAAGTAGACCAACCCCGGGGAGAGCGTGATCGCCGCGTAATCCAGATCCGTAACGCTTGCAAAGGCGGCCCCTTCCGCGACAGCGGAAAACACCCAGTCGCCGCGGGACTCGCCGCTTGGCTCTCTGCTGAACCCCGCGTAGGCCAGAAGGTATGCGTCGCTCTTCCCGCCCCGGATCGACCGGCCGACGTTTGAATCGAACCCGAGTTTCGTTCCGGCTTCCCATCCCGCCACCGCGGATACCACCCCCATCAGGAGCATTCCCGCAGCGAGCATCAGCCGTCCCGCGGCACGAAAAATCCTGTTCGTTCTCCCCATCCAGTCACCCCCCATGGCGTTAACGCCGCCTGCCGCCCATGCCGCCGCCCATCCCCCCGAACCCGCCTCCCATCGAACCGCTCCCGCCCATGAATCCGCCCTGTGTCCCCGAGGCGCCTCCGGCCTGTCCCTTCCAGAGAGGCTTGCCGGCTTCGTCGCGGAAAACCAGGGAACGTCCCGAATCCAGCAACCGGATCTTCTGGGCGACGATGTACAGCTGCATGTCGTTTCCGAGCGACTTCGACCCGCGGACGACTACATTCGATCCGTCCGGCAGTTGAGCCTTCAGGTCTTTCCAGTACCAACCGGAAGAGGCCAGGACCGTGTAGTTTTCCTTGCCCGCTTCGAGGCGAAACCGAACGGGACCATGCTGCGGTTGGGCGAGCCCGTAGGCCCTGCCCTGCACTTCCCCCAC
>Ga0265292_1002788_pt1 | contig 11604 bp, 7 predicted proteins | sample Munlanlewell296A_FD_189080 | JGI IMG/M metagenome (GOLD analysis project Ga0265292, IMG submission 189080) | Leachate microbial communities from a municipal landfill in Southern Ontario, Canada - Leachate well 296A | ecosystem: Engineered > Solid waste > Landfill > Unclassified | place: Canada...
GGAATATTCTCATACGATTGCCCTATTTTAATATCTATTCCAATTTTTCTTAATTCTTTTACAATCTCCCCATCTTGCATATCTTGCCCAGTTACCCTTTTCCCATCGTGAAGCATCATTCGCGCCACCGCTGAGATCCCAATCCCCCCGATACCTATAAAGTGCACATTTTTAATTTTTGATAAATCTAAGTTCATCCCAGTACTAAAATTTTAATATTAATTCCATTTAACTCGACTTTATATTATATATACTACATATTTTTTAACTTTTTTACTAATCAAAAATTTAGTACGGGACAAGTATTATTTCAATTTCCTAATTATTTTAACAAACAAATCATTTCTTTCATACTCATTATTGAACATTCCAAACGAAGCAAAAGCTGGCGAAAAAAGGATTATATCACCGCGTGAGGCAAGACCTAACGCAGTTTTTATTGCATCTTTTAAATCTTTCCCTACTTCATTCTTAATTCTTAATTCATAATTATTAATTAATCTCTCTGTACCAGTTCCAGAAATCATAACTACAGATTTACAGTGAGTATTTACAACCTTTACAAAATTATCCAAATTAAGCCCTTTATCTGCCCCACCACAAATCAGAATGATTTTCTTCTCCGCTAGGACTGTCCTAGCGGAAGATTTTAGGAAGTCGGACTTCCTTAGTTTTGCCAATGCTTTAATACCGGCAACTGTTGCCTCGGGGGTTGTGGCATTGTTGTCATTATAAATCTTTATTCCTTTGTAAGTTATCAAAAGCTGAAGTCGACCTTCGAGTTCTTTAAATTCTGCTATAACTTTTTTAATTTTTATTTTTGGGATTCCTAAAATTTTAGCTACTTCCACGGCACAAGCCATATTTTCTCTATGATGAATTCCTGGAACATTAAACTTCCAATCTTTTACATCTTTCGGATTCACAATTACTAATTTTCCTTTTATATCTTTTTTATTTATAAATTTTTTCATTCCCGGACGAACAATAAGTATATCCCCCTTTTTTTGATACTTAAAAATATTTGCCTTATCATCAAAATACTTTTCCATATTATTCTTATAGTAATTTATATGATCTGGCATAAATGTCGTAAACACAGAAATACGTGGAGAAATTCTCATTTCACCAAATCCTTGCAATTGCCAAGAATCAAGTTCGCAAACAAGTATATCTCCTGCTTTTACTTTCTTTAGTAATGGTAACGTTGCCACCCCACGAAGATTCCCGCCTAAAAAAACTTTACTTTGTAAAGTTTTTCGGCCGACCGCTCCTTTAGAGCGGTTTAGGCCCTGTTTCAATATTTCATAAATAAGCGTCGTCGTCATAGATTTTCCCCTTGTGCCGGTCACTCCAATAATCATAACTTTCGATGCATATTTGGCGAAAAGTGAGACATCCATTTCAATAGGAATACCATTCTTCTTTGCTTCTTTAATATATATAGAATCAAAAGGTACTCCAGCTGCTTTTATAATCATATCCCTATTTCTAAAATCTTCTAATCGATGTTCGCCTAATGTATATTTTATATTGCTATATTTGTGGAGCTTTTCAAGCGACGGCCTGAGCGCAGTCGAAGGCTTTAAATCAGTCACTATCAAATCTGCCCCGCATTCCGCCAAGAATTTAGTATATCCCAATCCCCGCCCCAAAATCCCCAATCCCATGACTGTAATTTTCTTCCCCTTAAATTGTTGTTTATAATTTTTCATAAATAATTTTAAACTTCGACATTCCGACATTCTCAAGAATGTCGGAATGTCATTTCTTTAATAAACCTCCCCCTGATAGCATTTTTCACAATATACAATTTCTGGACGATCTGGAGCATACGAAGTCTCAAATTCATTATTACAGCCTTCTTTCATACATTTACGGTGCCATAGCTTTAATGGTAATATTTTAGAAAATCTTTCATAATATCTACAATTAGAACACTTGGTGGGAATCGGAATGTTATATTTTTTGTAAAAGTTAAATTCATCCTCGGTTAAGCGAAAAGCAGTTATACATTTATGTTCACATTTGCCTTCGTGGATACAACCCAAGACTTTACTAAGAATTTTATCATCTACATCTTTTATATTATCAGGAATATCTGTCCCTTTAATTGTAATGTTATAATTTTTTGTTTCAGGTTCATACCATTGGTACCCCTTTTTAATAACTTGTTCTTGGGTAAGTGGGAAAAAATCTTGTGCTAATGTTTCATTATAAGCAAAAGACGAAATTTCTGTCGGGAAAAATTCACCATATTTATAAACTCTATCCTTCTTATCAATATATGGCATATCATTCATATGTTTTATAATTTTTTCACGCAAAGATTCAAATTCTTCTTTTTTATATACTTTATTCAAAATTACATTTTCTTTATTTTTTATATTTATACATCCAAGAAGATTAGAACTGAAAATACATGATTCTACATATTCTGCATTTTGTACTGTATCAAATGCAGAATATGAAAATTTTACATTATAATCATTTAAAGATCCTGTATTATATTCATACATAAGTTCACCTTTCCCTCCATAATCTATATCCATACAATCTTTTTGAAGAAAAGTTCTATAACCATATTTAACATTTTCAGAATTATAAACATCAAAACAGTTAAAGCAGTTTTTGGTATTTAATAAATTATTACCAGTAGAATTTACAGATTTTAAAATATTTGCATATCGATAAATTGTCTTTTTACAAATAACATCAAATTCACTTATTAATAATTCCTGTACTTTTCTGCTCCCCAAGTTTAATTTTTTAATTTCCTCAAAATAATGTTCTTTTGAATATTGTTTATTCTGAATATAAAACTCTTTATTTCTTAAATTAGAAGAAAGAACACAATTACTACAGTTTACACAGTCAACAAGAAAATGAGAATCTATGCAACTTTTAGAAAGGGAAAGATATTGGCAATTATAATTTTTCTCACATTCAATATTTTCATAACAACTATCAGATTCTTTAAGATTATAGCTGTCAAAAATATTAAATGATTTATCTATAGCCCAAGAATAAAAAACATTTTCAGAACCAAGAACAACAGAAATAGACAAATAGACATTTTTACTTTCACCCACCATATTTGAATAATCCGAATTAATAACATTTCTTTGAAATATTCCCATACGTGGAACAATTAGTGAGAGCTCCTTAAATTGTGCAAAAAATGGTTTTGAAAAATCATATTCTAAAGAATAACTAGTCGCATCCCATTTATCAGAATACCAACACTTCGTACAATAAACAGGAAAAGTAGCATCCTTGCGATACATAGAAATAATATTTTTCTGACAAAGATCACAAGTACGTTTATATAAAGACCTTTCATTTCTCCACGTCATTCTTCTTTGTTGTCGACATTGAGGACAAAAAGTCGGTGGTGGAACCTTTATTTTCTCATAAAACAAAAAATCCTCCGGCTCGATAATAAAGTCATTTTTGCAGTTTTGACATATTCTTTTTTCTAATTTTTGTTCCATTTTCTATACTACTTCTTGTTGATAACACTTTTCACAATATACTATTTCCGGGCGGTCTGGGGAATAAGGAGTTTTAATCTCTGCGCCACATTTATCACAAGTTCTATCATATAAACCTGGTTTATTGTTTCTATTAAACCTACGATTGTATCGACATTTTGGGCAAGAGTGTGAAATTGGTTGATTAAATTTTTTAAGTAATTCAATTTCAATATCATTAATATTATATGCCTTATCACAAGTATTACATTGTATAACTTCCTGTTTTATTGTTTTTGGTATATCATTAAATGTTTGAGGTAATGATTTTTCATCACAGGTAACATTATATGTTTGTTTAGGAATATCACACCAATTATAACCTGACATTTCAGTTTCAACTTTTGAAAGTGGATTATACTCATAAGCCATAGTTTCACTATACCCATAAGGGGACAATTCTGGTGGCAAAAATTCTCCATAAGTATAAATGTGACCAGCTTTAGATTTCCAAGGATTTGCCTTCATATCAGCAATAATTTTTTCTTTCAATTTAAAGTACTCTTCTTTCGTGTATTGTTTATTTAAAATACAATATGATTTTCTTTTTAAATTTACACAACCAAAACAATCTTTTCCCTGCACACAATAAAAAGAATATTCTATATTTTGTGCATTTGGCCAACATTCAGCACAAAACTTATTATTATAAGCTCCCTCACCAACAATATAACATTCATAAAGCAATTGAGAGTTAGCACCCCATCCAGTATAGTCATAACAATTTTTAGTACCTGGAATTGATAAATATTGAACATAACGAGAATCTTCAACGCCTGATGCCATATAAGAATTTAGAGTATTTTTAGATTCATAAACATATTCACCAGTGACATTTTTATTTAAACTATTCCCATGATAAGACCGTTTAGGTGCTTTAATCCAAAATTTTTCAGATTGCTCTTTTAATTTTTGTTGACTATCATACGTATCAAGATTTAATTCTTTTATTTTTTCTAAATATTCTTCTTTTGAGTATTGAATATTTTCAATATAATGACTTTTATTTTTTAAATTTACACATCCAGTACAACTGGTACATCCATAACATGATTGGCAAAAAGAACAATCCACACAACTATCTAATTCTTCACTCCATACACAGTTATAACATTTGTGAATTCCAACACACTCATAACATAGTTCTGATTCTACTGCCCTAAAACAATCAAGACAATCCTTAGTATGATAAGTTCCCCTAGTATAAGCACAATGTTCGTCACAATCAGCATAAATAGTCATAAAACAATTTTTTTGATAAGAAGAATTGTTTGTATATTTTGTATTAATAAGAGATGGATATAAAGATTCAAGAGCTACAAAAATAGATTTCTTACGAAGCTCAATTAATTGTTCAAAGAATGGTTGATTAGGGTCATAATCCATTCCATATTCTGTCCCATCCCAATTATCTTTCCACCAACATGGATTGCAATACATTTTACTTTTTCCATCAGGAGGATAAAGACCAATAGAAAGTTCACCACATGAATCACACTTTTTTTTATAGAAAGTAGAAAGATTACCAAATAACATCCTTCTTATCATTCGACAATAAGGGCAAAATGTGGGAGGAGGAATCTTCGGACCGGTGGATGAAATCTTCTCATAAAATAAAAAATCCTCAGGCTCGATTATAAAGTCTTTTTTACAATTCTGACACCCCAGAACTAAATTTTTATATTCTTTGTTCATATTTTATATATATTTATTCAGCATTGTTATTTTATCTATTATATCCTTTTTCTGATTTTTGTTCCATCTTTTATTTATGAATAACATTTTTCCACGATCGCATTAAATCGTTATACCTATTTTAAATATTTCTGTAATTCCTCCATATCATCAAAATGAGTTTTTACTCCATTTACTTCTTGATAGTTTTCATGGCCCTTGCCAGCAAGTAAAATATAATCACCACTTTTTGCTAATTCACAAGCTTTTTCTATTGCTTTATGTCTATCTTCAATAATATAAACTTTGTCTTTAAGAAAGAGACCTTTCAATCCTTTTTTCATTTCTTTTAAAATATTTACTGGTTTTTCTGTCCGAGGATTATCAGAAGTGAGAATAAGTATATCACTCATATCATAACCAATCTTTGCCATTATTGGTCTTTTACTTTTATCTCTATCTCCACCACAACCGACAACAGTAATTAATTTTCCTTTACCCTTCATTTCATTAGCAGTTTTTAAAACATTCTCCAATGCATCTGGCTTGTGTGCATAATCTACTATTCCAGTCACTCCATTATCTGATTTAAAATATTGGAATCGCCCTGGAACTGCTTCAAGATTTTTTATAATTTCTTTTACTTTCTGTTTATCTTGCCCAAGTAAAGTTGCTACTGCATAGATTCCAAGTAAATTATAAGCATTGAATTCTCCAATCAATTTCGATTCAAATCTTTCATTGAAATTAGCTTCCTTTTTTAAACTAAATTTATACTTATTTGCTTTTGTAGTGGAAAGCATATACTCACCCTTATCATCATCTATATTTGCAATAGTAAAACCAGCGGCTGGAATCATGTCAAAAAATCCTTTCTTTGCATCACAATAATTATCAATAGTCTTGTGATAATCCAAATGGTCAAGTGAAAGATTGGTAAATATACCACCGATAAAATGAAGCCCTATTATGCGCCCTTCGCACACAGAATGCGATGAGACTTCCATAAAGCAATAATCGCATTGATCGTCCACCATCCTTGCAAGCAACTCATTTAAGGTTATAGCATCAGGTGTAGTACGGTGTGCCTCTTCTTCTTTATCATTTATTTTATTCACAACGGTGCCAATAAGCCCAGCTTTATATCCTAAATCACGGAAAAGCTGATGAAGAAGTGTCGCTGTCGTCGTCTTACCACTTGTACCAGTGACCCCGACAAGCTTCATCTTGTGTGAAGGATTATTATAAAAATTACTTGCTATTATACCGACAGCACTGTGAGTATCTGCTACTTTTATGTAAGTCACGCTTGGCTTAAATTCTTTAATATCTTTCTCGTGAATAATTACAGTCACACCTTTCTCTATGACTTCATCTATAAAAGTATGCCCATCTAAAACATTCCCCTTCAGGGCCACGAAAATAGCATGCGGTTCTATAGTTTTTGAATTAAGCGACACAGAAGATACATGAGCTTCAAGATTACCATGACTTTCTAAAACCGGGACATCTTCTAATAATTCATTTAGTATTTTCATATCAATTTTTTAAAGTAATATAATGCTTTCTCTATATCTTGATAAACTTTTTCAATAGATTGATTTCCGTTTATTTTTTTCAATTTACCAAGAGATTCAAAATATTTTATTGTTTTCCCAACTTGTTTCTTATGCCATTTAATACGTTTATTTATAATTTCTTTAGTATCAAAAACTTTATATATTTTTTTCACATTATCAGCCTTACGTTTAATAGAACGTTTGTATACTTCTTTATCTGGAAGAGTTATATATAAAACAAAAAAATTTTGTCCTTTTTCTTTAAATATTTTTTTTACTAATTGAGCTTCTGGTTTTAAACGAGGTCCACCAATAAAAATTAGATCTTTATTCTTAGGTTTTTTATTTATTTCATTTAAAATAAATTTTTTCATTAAAGGAACTGGCAAGGGTTCACCTTTTCCTGCTGTACGTCTAGCCCAATTACCATTTTTACTTTTTTCTTTTAATAATTTTCGTGAATATACTCCTGTTTCAACAGACTGAAGGGCATACTTCTTTTTGAGAAGCTTTGTTTGTGTTTCTTTACCTGAAGTAATCATCCCCATTAAAGCTAGATTAAATCCTAAACGTTCTTTTTTCATATAAATTCAGTTTATCACAAAAATAGTCAAATAAAAACCCTTATGGTATAGTAATTTTATGAAGATACTAGCTATTGAAACATCGTGTGATGAGACAGCTATAGCGATAGTAGAAGTAAAAAAAACTAGCAAAAGTGATGTTTTTAAGATTTTAGCTAATAATTTAAATTCACAAGTTGAAATTCACGCTAAATATGGTGGTGTTTTTCCTATGATGGCAAAAAGAGAACATCAAAAAAACTTACCAATTCTTTTTAAAAAAACACTCAAACAAGCAAAAATAAAAATAGAACAAATAGACCTAATAGCTGTAACATATGGACCTGGACTTGAACCAGCACTTTGGACTGGAATAGTTTTTGCTAAAGAACTTTCAAAAAAATATAATATCCCAATTATTCCAGTAAACCACATGGAGGGTCACATATTTTCTATATTTCCCAAAAAAGGAAAAACCTTTACAATTGATTCAAATAAAAAAATATTTCCCATGCTTTCTCTTCTTGTTTCTGGTGGGCATACTGAACTCGTATTAGTAAAAAATTGGCTCTCCTCTTTGGCGGGCGGGCATACATATAAAAAAATTGGGCAAACAAGAGATGATGCAGTTGGGGAAGCGTTTGATAAAGTGGCCAGAATGCTTGGACTTCCTTATCCGGGAGGGCCAGAAGTTTCCAAGATGGCAGCAGTTGAACGGTTAGAACGAGAAAATAGTGTTTTGGGAGGGCTTGGGAGCGCGACGACGCGAGCACGAGGAATTTTTCAGCAGAAAAATATCTGTGCCTCCCAAAATACTATTTCGAGTGAGAACCAAGAAATTATCCTTCCCCGTCCTATGATATACTCAAAAGATTACGATTTCTCTTTTTCTGGATTGAAAACCGCAGTGCTTTATCTCATACGAGATCTCAAAAAAGAACATTCCGACATTCTTGAGAATGTCGGAATGTTGCAGAAGATTGCCAGAGAATTCGAGGATGCGGTAGTGGAAACTTTAGTATATAAAACAATAAAAGCCATAAAAAAATACAAAATCAAAACTCTTATTGTTGGAGGTGGAGTTTCAGCTAATACTTATTTGCAAAAAATAATGATTAAAGAAATTAAAAAACTAAGGAAGTCCGACTTCCTTAATATTAAAGTTCATTTCCCTTCTAAAAGTCTCACAGGAGATAATGCTATTATGATAGCCATTGCCGGATACTACCAAGCCAAAAATAAAAAGTTTGTAAAAAATATAAATTCAATAAAAGCTAAAGGGAATTTATCACTTTAATTAGGCTTCATCAAAATAGCTCTCTTCAAAATGCACGGATATTTTTCTGCTGAAAAATTCCTCGTGCTCGGCTCGACAGCCTCCCAAGTCATTTTTCATAGACTATTTTGATTTCACCTCTATTTTTTGAATAAAAATTAAAAAAGTGCTATATTTTATATATGGATGAACCAAACATAGACCCAAAATTATTAAAACCTTACAACCCGAAAGAAACCGAAGACCGTATTTATAAATTATGGGAAGAAAGTGGATTTTTTAATCCAGATGTTTGTGTAGAAAAAGGAATTATAAACCCTGATGCAAAACCTTTTACTTTAATAATGCCTCCAACTAATGCTAATGGTTCCCTTCACGCTGGGCACGGACTCGTAATGACAATAGAAGACTTAATAGTTCGTTATAAAAGAATGCGCGGTTTTAAAACTCTTTGGCTTCCAGGACTTGACCACGCAGGATTTGAAACTCAAGTAGTTTATGAAAAAAAATTAGAAAAAGAAGGACGTACTAGGTTTGACATGGATAGAAATGAACTTTATAAAGAAATTTTAGATTTTACATTACTCAATTCTTTAAATATCAAAGGCCAAGTGAGAAAAATGGGAGCATCTTGTGATTGGTCACGAGAAAAATTTACATTAGATGATAATGTAGTAAAAACAGTTTATCAAACATTTAAAAAACTTTATGACGATAAACTTTTGTATCGTGGCAAAAGAATCATATCTTGGTGCTCAAAACATCAAACGTCATTTGCTGATATAGAAATAAAAGACGAAGAACGAATTGAGCCATATTACTACTTGAAATATGGACCATTTATAATATCAACATCAAGACCAGAAACTAAATTTGGAGATAAATATGTAGTGATGCATCCAGACGACAAAAGGTACAAAGAATATAAGCACGGACAAAAAATCGAACTTGAATGGATTAATGGACCAATAACTGCAACTGTTATAAAAGATGATGCTGTCGATATGGAATTTGGTACTGGTGTTATGACTATTACGCCATGGCATGATGTTACCGACTTTGAAATCGCTGAAAAACATAATCTAGAAAAAGAACAAATAATAGATGAAAATGGAAAGCTTTTATCAATAGCTGGAGAATTTATTGGAATGAAAATTAATGTTGCAAGACCTTTAATTATTGAAAAGCTTAATAAAAAAGGTTTAATAGAAAAAATTGAAGAGAACTATAAGCATGTTGTTCATACCTGTTATAAATGTGGGACTGTTATAGAACCACAAATTCAAAATCAATGGTTTGTTCGAATGAAATTATTAGCAAAAAAAACTTTAGAAAAAATAAATACTGGAGAAGTTATTTATATTCCTGAACATTACAAAAAAATTACAGTTCATTGGCTTGAGAATATAATTGACTGGAACATTTCACGCCAAATTGTATGGGGTATACCAATTCCAGCAAAAATTTGTGATAAATGTGAAAGTGGTTTTGTAGATTTAGAAGATAAAATTAAAAAATGTGAAAAGTGTGGAGGTGAAGTTAGAAAAGATAATGACACTTTCGATACGTGGTTTTCTTCTGCCCAGTGGCCATTCGCAGTATTTGACTATCCAGATGGAAAAGATTTTAAAATTTTTTACCCGACAAATGTACTGGAAACTGCTGGTGATATTTTCCATTGGGTTGCTAGAATGATTATGCTTGGACTTTATGTAACAAATAAATTACCATTCAATACAGTTTATATGCACGGTATGGTTTTGGACGCTAAAGGACAAAAAATGAGTAAGAGTAAAGGAAATGTTATAGACCCTCTAACTCTAACTGATAAATATGGAACAGATGCTTTTAGAATAGGATTAATAGTTGGAAACACCCCTGGTACTTCCCTAGCTCTGTCCGAAGATAAAATCAGGGCATATAAAAATTATGCAAATAAACTTTGGAATATTACACGATTTATTTTAAGTAATATTAGTGAAATTAAATACAATGAAAATTTCAAAGATTACATGGAATCAGAAAAAGTTTTGATAAAAGAAAGAGATTTATTCATAAAAGAAATTACTAAAGAAATGGATGAATATAAGTTTTATCTAGTTGGAGAAAAAATTTACCAATATACTTGGTCACGCTTTGCTGATGTCATAATAGAAGAAAGCAAGAGCATACTTCAAAGTGATGATGAAAAAGACAAAAATTCACGGGCACAATTTTTAATTGGTACTTTAATAAAAATATTAAAGATTCTTCATCCTTTCATGCCATTTGTGACCGAAGAAATCTGGAGTATGATGCCTATCGAAAAAGCCGACGATATTGTCGGCTCCCCGACTAAAACGTCGGGGTTATTAATGGTAGAAAAATGGCCCACAAAATGATTGAATTATTTAAAGATCCTAAAATACTATTATTTGCAATATTAAGCGGTGCAATACCAGCTATCTTTTGGCTCTGGTTTTGGCTTAAAGAAGAAGATGATGATGACCGTGAACCAAAAGGTCTTATTATTATATCTTTCATACTTGGAGGATTAATTGTTTTTATCGCTGTTTGGCTTGAAAAATATTCTCTTAATTTCATTAAAGATAATAATGTGCAAATCATAGTATGGGCAACTATTGAAGAATTACTCAAATTTTTAGGAGTGGCTATTATTATATTTGGGAATAAAAATATTGACCAACCGATTGATTACCCTATTTATTTTATAGCAACAGCATTAGGTTTTGCCGCATTAGAAAATGTACTTTACTTATTAAATCCATTTAGTGTAAGCGGGACAATTGTGGGGATGCTTACTGGAAACTTGAGATTCCTTGGCTCCACTTTACTACATGCCATGTCAAGTGCTATGATAGGTAGTGCTCTAGGATTATCTTTTTACTTAAAACAATATCGGGTAATATATCTTCTCGCTGGTATAGTGTGTGCCGTTGCCTTGCATAGTGTCTTTAATTTTTTTATAATGAAAGGAAGTGGCGAAAATTTCCTTTCTG
>Ga0265292_1002789_pt1 | contig 11598 bp, 8 predicted proteins | sample Munlanlewell296A_FD_189080 | JGI IMG/M metagenome (GOLD analysis project Ga0265292, IMG submission 189080) | Leachate microbial communities from a municipal landfill in Southern Ontario, Canada - Leachate well 296A | ecosystem: Engineered > Solid waste > Landfill > Unclassified | place: Canada...
ATGATCAAACTTGGCGCCAAAGTGAAGGAGATTCCTCTCCAATTTGGCCTTCGGGAGAGTGGTGCTAGCAAGATCGAACCCCAAACTGCCAAGGAAATTTTGCTTACCGTTATCAAACTTCGTTGGTTCGACGACTTCACCCAAAAGTTTTTGAAATTCGGGACTGTCGGTTTTGTTGGCTACATGATCAACGCCATCCTGCTTCAAGTCGTCGCCAACGCCACCCACATCGAGTGGCTAGCTTGGCTGGTTAGTACTGAACTGGCTATCTGTAGCAACTTTACTATCAATAATCTTTGGACTTTCAAGGCGGAAAAAATCACTGGTCCGATTATGCTCCTCAGGAAGTTCCTTATGTTCAACTTTACTTCCATTGGCGCCTTGTTAATTCAGGTCGTCGTCGGAACACTGGGCACGACTATCTTTGGCGCCAGCAAGAGGCAGCTTCTACTACCATTCATCATCGTCTTCTTGGTCCTTCCCTACAACTGGATCATGTATAACCACGTCATCTGGAAAAAGAAGTAAATCCTTCTCAAAAATACCAAAATTGTAATCGAGCCAAAACTGGTTTAAAATCAGCGCTATGCTTGTGAAACCTGAGGTACCAGGAATAACTAGTTTTGGAAAAATACTAGGTGCTAATATCTCAAGCTATTTACGGTCTGACGAACTCGTCTATCGTGAAACAGCCCTAACTACCTTGCGAAGTGTCATCGTAGGATACCTAGTTTCAATCGGTTACGACAGAAGAATTATTAGACACCTAGAGATTTCATTTCCTGATTGGACCTCGCCGGAAACGGGCAATCCCTTACTTAACGACGTCAAACACGATTTAGAAGAAAAATTTGGGAAAGTCGTGGTCGAAAGGATAGCTCTTGCCATGAGGCCACCAACAGAAACTTATCCAGAGGATACCGTCGATGATATACACGATATCGAAAGCTACTGGACGGAGACCGGTATTTTCGAGATTCCTCAAGAAGCCGGAAAATTCACTGTGATGGTCCAAGCAAATTTTGAAGATGTCTATGATCTCAAATCAATGCACCACAAAGGAGATATCAGCCACGAAGAGCTTGTGCTTATGAGAGAGCACAACCGGAAAATATACGATTTTCTGGTCAGCTTAGGTTGGAATCCTCCAGACTATATTAATCCAAATAACCTAGATTAAAGATACGGTGCCCAGTCGGGAATGGGGGCCTGATTGTTCAGAATAAAGTTCCAGGTGTAGAGAAATATCGGCAAGATCAACAGAATCAGAACCCACCTAAACTCCTTTTTCGATACGACTTCCCGCCAGGCAATCAACGCCATCGGCGCCAAGGGGAGAGAATAACGGGCTATGTCCCGGTGAGCTACAAACAGTGTCGATACGAAATATATCCCCGCAAAAAAGGTTTCCGGATATAATTTTTTCTTCCACAATTTTGCCACGGTTAGGCCATATATCAACCACAGCCAGATGACCTCCTCCAGCCAGAAATCTCCGGTCCAGAATTTTCCTTTGGGGGTAAAAACCGAGAATGGCGGCCAGAACAAATGAAAATTATCTCCGGAATGGAAATACGCCAAGAAATCCCCGGTCTGCATTTTGTAAAAAGAAAAAAGCAGTAACACCGTCGCAGGCATCAACAAAAGCGGCCAACGAAGCAGTAATTTTTTCCATTCAGATTTCCTCCTGAAAAAATTAAACAAAATGTCCAAACCATATGCGCCAAAGAGAATAATCGCCGGACTTTTGGTTAGTTGCGCCAAAGCGCCAAACGCCGCCGCTCCCCAGTATTTACCTTTCTTGTAACAATACAGCGAGGCCAGAATGAAAAAAAGAAACCAAGTCTCTGGTGCTCCGATACTTCTGGCGATTAGCAGCCGCGCCGGCAGGAACATCAATACCAAGGTCAGTCCAAAAGGATTCCGGGCAAGTTTAAACTCAGAAAGATACCTGTAAAACATACAAAAAACTAAAATCGATCCAATCAGGGTCGAAAGCAACATCGCGTGAGGTCCATTAAAGAGAAGCCCAAGGACCGAAATCGTCGCCGGATAAAATGGTAAATGAGCCGGATAATATTCGAGAGGCAAGGGCACCGAAAAAGTTTGTCGAACCGCTTCCTTTGCATACCAGGTTTTGGAGACAATGATATAAAACGGCCCATCAAAATTTCTCCAAACCGCTTGCATCCCAGCCTCGAAAGGCAAGCCCCAACCGGATAATTTCGGCACCGTGAGATAAAAAGGTAGCCAAACAAGTGCCGTCGTCAACAAAACAAGGAGAGCTATTTTGAGGTAGTTCTTCACTCTTTTAGTATATACTCAAAATCGATGCCGAAACTTATCAAAGAACTCTCTATTTTTCTGCCTTGCTACAACGAGGCGGAGAACCTCCCAAAAACCGTCAAAAATGTTACCGAAAACGCCGCCCGTGTCGCTGAAAAGTGGGAATTGCTTCTGGTAAACGACGGCTCGAAAGACAATACCCTCAGTCTTTCTGAAGGCTTTGCCGCCAAGAACAGACACATCAGAGTTATCAACCACTCCGTCAACCGGGGATATGGCGCCTCCCTAAAAAGCGGCCTTTACCATGCCAAGTATGCTTGGATCACCTTCATCGATGCCGACGGCCAATTTGATTTTGCCGAGATAGACACTTTTATCAAGACTCAGCAATCGACTGGCGTTGATCTGGTCATCGGCTATTACCGCAAGAGACAGGTTGCTTTCACTAGAAAACTCAATACCTTCGCCTGGCAGGCCGTCGTTTTTCTACTCTTCGGACTTCATGTTCGTGACATTGATTGTGGATTCAAACTAATTAGCAAAGAAGTTATCGAGAAAATTCCCAGACTGGAGAGCGAAAGGGGAGCCTTTATCAGCAGTGAATTTCTCATCAAAGCCGGGAAGCATCATTTCAAAACCGTAGAAATCCCCGTTCACCACTTCCCCAGACGTCAAGGGGTGGGGACAGGCGCCAATATAGACGTCATCATCAAGAGTTTTATCGACCTATTTCGCTTATGGAAAAGATTAAGATAACCAGACTGGAAATAATCCTCATTTCGTTAATTACCCTGCTTTGTCTCGGTCTTCGCCTATACAAAATCGACCAATATATGACCTTTCTGGGAGACGAAGGCCGCGACGTCAGAGTTGTTCGCAATCTGCTTTCCGGGAATCTGGTCTTCATCGGTCCCCAGACCAGTATCGGCAATATGTACCTCGGGCCACTCTACTACTACCTCATCGCTCCCGCCCTCGCCCTTAGCGGGGGGAATCCGGTCGGACCAGCCGTTGAAGTTGCCTTTCTAGGAACTCTCACCGTGTTTTTGACCTGGTGGTTTGGTCGAACGTGGTTTGGTCGGAGCATAGGTTTGATCGCCGCCCTCCTTTTTTCCCTCTCGCCGGTCGCCATCATTTATTCTCGTTCATCCTGGAACCCCAACCCCATGCCACTTTTCGCCCTATTGTCAATTTGGGGAATCTGGCAAGTCTATCGCCATCAGAAATTCGGCTATCTTTCTTTGGTGGGTATTTTCATGGCCTTTGCTCTGCAGATGCACTACCTAGGTCTTTTACTCCTCCCCGTTCTCGGCATCTACTGGCTCCTTACCCTAAAATCCACCTGGTCTAGCAAAATAGAAAGGCTATCCTTAATTCGTAATTCGTTATTCGGGATTTTAGTTTTCCTGATATTGATGTCCCCATTGGCCCTGTTCGATCTGAAGCATGATTTTATGAATCTAAAAGCCTTTCAAACCTTTTTTTCCGACCGACAAACCACTATCAATCTAAATCCCGGCCGATCTGACCGTTTCTTGCCCGTTCTCTCCCAAATTACGACCGACATGGTTCTATCCCGCCAAGCTCAATATGCTCTGGTTGTCGGGGTTACCCTGATTCTACTCACACTTTTTTTCCTCATCAAAACCAAGAAAAAAGCTCCCCTAATTCTGCTTCTTGCTTGGGCCACTTTTGGTTTCCTGGGTCTTTCGGTTTACAAGCAACACGTCTACGCTCATTACTATGGATTTATCTACCCGGCTATCTATTTTCTTGTTGCCTTTATAATTGTCAGACTTTGGCAAACGAGTCTTCTAAGCGCGAAGTTTGTTTCTCTGGCATCTCTCGCCATTCTAATTTATCTATCGCTTGCTTTTTCTCCTCTGAAAGAGATTCCTAACAATCAACTGACGAGGACTCGTGAGATTACCTCCCTCATCATCAAGGAGTCGGGCGGCAAACCTTTTAATTTTGGCCTAATCGCCAAGCAAAATTACGACGAATCCTATCGTTACTTCTTCGAACTCGACGGGGCCAAAATGTTCCGGGGAGAGGAGGCGATCACCGATCAGCTCTTCGTTGTCTGCGAGGACGCTACCTGCCAACCCGAAGGGAGTCCTACCTACCAAGTTGCCATCTTTGGGCCATCAAAAACCCAAAAGCAGTGGCAGGTGGGAGGGATAAATATTTATCGCCTAACTCACACTATAATCAAATAGATGACACCGAAATTAAGTATCGTTATTCCCAATTACAACGAGAAAGAAAATATCCAGGCCGGTGCTTTGGGCCAAATCAGTCGGTACTTGGGGAAAGCCCCTTTCACTTGGGAAGTGATTATTTCCGACGACGGTAGTACCGACGACAGCCGCGATCTAGCCGAGGATTTTGTCAAAAAACACGAAGGCTTCCGTCTTCTAAAAAACACTCACAACGGCAAAGCCGCGGCTATAAATGCTGGAGTTAGAGCCGCCAACGGTGAAATTGTTCTCTTTACCGATATGGATCAAAGTACCCCCATCAGTGAAGTTGAGAAATTATTACCTTACTATAACCAAGGCTACGACGTCGTCTTTGGTTCCCGGGGCAAGGTGAGGAAAAATTTTTCTCCCATGCGCCAAATTACCTCTTGGGGTTTTCGCACTTTTAGGCAATTATTTCTTCTAGGTCACGTCGTCGACACTCAGTGCGGCTTCAAATCATTCAAGAGCAAAGTCGCCAAGGAGCTTTTCCCGAAGTTATCAGTTCTTCGTGAAAAGGCCACTGGCTGGTCTGTTTCCGCTTTTGATGTCGAACTCCTGTTTCTTTCTGTGAAGAAAGGCTACAAGTTAAAGGAGGTCGACGTCATCTGGTCCCAACAGGATATCAGCACCGGCAAGGGAAACAAACTAGTCAAGGAGTCGATCGATATGTTGAAACAAATACTCACGGTCAAATTAAATGATCTTAAAGGACTTTACCGCTAAATCAAAATCAAGAAAGCCATTTCTTGTTATATTATTGTCCCTGATTCTATTCTTTGGTCTCCGTTTACCCTCACTCACCCGGATCCCCGTCTTTGTCGACGAAGCCATCTACATCCGCTGGTCTCAGATCATGCGCCACGAACCATCATTGCGATTTCTGCCTCTGTCCGACGGCAAACAGCCTTTGTTTATGTGGGCCACCATGCCCTCGCTCAAGATTTTCTCTGACCCCTTAGTCGCTGGCAGAATGGTCTCAGTCATTGCTGGAGTCATGTCTCTCTTTGGAATTGCCTTTCTTACATTTGTTCTTACCCAAAACTTTTTTCTCTCCTCTCTTTCGTCCCTTATTTACGCCCTTCTCCCGTTTTCAGTTTTTTTCGATCGGATGGCTTTGGTCGACAGTCTTCTTTCCGCTTTTGGTTTGTGGTCTCTTGGACTTGGGGCTCTGCTCATCAGGAAAACCAGACTGGATTTGGCCCTGCTCTTGGGCTTTGCCATCGGCTTCGGCCTGATTACAAAATCACCGGCCATCTTTTTCTACCTCTGGCAACCAATTTTATTTCTAGCCCTTTTTGACTTCCACGCGCCGCGCCTTCGCTCCCGTCTGGCAAAATTACTCATATTCTGGCTCATCACCTTTATTCTTTCTCAGGCGATCTACAATATTCTCCGCCTTGGGACCAACTTCCATCTCGTCGGCAGTCGAAATCAAGACTACCTTTTTTCAATCAGGGAAGTTCTAGCTCATCCCGCCAATCCCTTGATTGGAAACTCGAAGACAACCGTACTTTGGCTCTGGTATTTATTGACCCCGCCACTCCTTCTCTGTCTATTTGCCTCTTTCTTTAGCCGTTTTCGCAAGATATCTTTCTGGATCCTCTTTCTTAGTCTATCTGCCCTAACAGCCCAAGCCTTTATCGCGAAGGTTTACACCAGCCGCTATATCTTGTTTGCGGCCATGCCCTTGATTTTCCCGATCACCCTTGGTCTTCACGAACTCGGTCATCGTCTCAAAAAGCTTTGGTTGGCCATTCCCATTATTCTTCTTTGGCCGCTAATTTTGTCGGGAGTTCTGATCGCTTCACCGGAAAAAGCCAATCTTCCCTTTGATATGCGCAGCGGCTATCTCGAGGACTGGACCGCCGGCTGGGGTCAAAAAGAAGTCGCCGGTTATCTCATTACCAAATCAACCGAAGGGAAGAAACTAGTTGTTGGCACCGATGGCTACTTTGGCACCTTACCAGATGGTCTCCAAATCTATACTCAAGGGACCCCAAACATCACCGTCATCGGTGGTTCTCCTTCGATCAAAACAATCCCCGAATCCCTCACCAATTCTCTCAAAGATAAAAATAATCTTGTCTATCTTGTCGCCAACGCCAGTCGTGTCAAATTGCCCCCCGCGGAAATCTCCCGTCTGGAATTAATCAAAGAATTTCCAAAGCCATCCCGCCTCGACGGCACCCACGAGAGTCTTCTCTTCTACCAGCTCACTCACTAATCCAGCTATAATTGACTTGTGCTTTCACGCCTTAGCAAACTTATCCTCCGGTTCAAGTGGTATTTGTTGGTTATAGCGCTCACCATTCCGACCTTCACCTCGCTTCTACGCCCCGGCTTTTTCCCCATGCATGACGACCTTCAGGCCATGCGCGTCTATCAAATGGAATTGTGTTTCAAGTCTCTCCAGTTTCCCTGCCGCTGGGTTCCGGATATGGGCTATCAGTACGGTTATCCGCAGTTCGAGTATTATGGCCCGCTCCCATACTACGTCATGACGGCCAGCCGTTTTCTTCACTTGCCACTGTTTGACTCCGTTAAACTTGGTTTCATTCTGCCTTTGATTTTAGGCAATCTGACCATGTTTCTCTTGGCTTCGTCACTCTTTGGCAATTTTGGCGGTCTCCTTTCTGCTCTGGCCTATGGCTATTCACCCTATCGGGCCTCCGATCTTTATAGCCGCGGCGCCATGGGGGAGACTTGGGCTTTTGTATTTCTCCCCTTAATTCTCTATTCAGTCATCGCGCTTTACAAAAAGCCAAATCTCAAAAAATCGGTTCTCCTGGGAATGAGCCTCTCCCTTCTTTTGGTCACCCACATCATTAGTACTTTGATCTTCATGCCCATGGTCGCTTTGATCGCCCTCGCCCTCTTACTCTCTTCAAAAGAAAAAGCAAACTTTATCAAGTACGGCCTTATCGCCGTTGTCTGGGGTTTCTTAATGGCGGCAACTTTCTTCTTACCGGTTATTTTTGAAAAAGGTTATGCTCATACCGAGTCCCTCATCCAAGGCTATTTCAATTATTTGGCCCATTTCGTCACCGTGAAACAACTTTTTGTCTCTACTTTCTGGGGGTATGGCAGCAGCGAAATCGGCCCCACCGACGACCTCTCCTTCTTCTTGGGACCGGTTCAGCTTTTTCTATTAGTGATCTCGCTTTCTATGATTTTCATCAACTTTATGAAAAGAAAACTTAACCCGAGCGCTTATATAGTTATGGGAAGCACCTTTTTCCTCCTCATTTCCTTATTTATGTCTCACGAAAAATCAACCTTTATTTGGAAGGCCATTCCGATCCTAACCTACCTCCAATTCCCTTGGCGATTCCTAGTCACCGCCAACTTTTTCTTGTGTCTTACCGCTGGCTATTTTATGAGCTACGTCAAGTCAAGCACCCGAAATATTCTTCTTGTCATCCTTGGTTTTTTGGTAGTGTTTTTGAACGTGAGTTACTTCCGGCCCCGGGAATGGTACAACCTGACAATCTGGGAGAAATTTTCAGGTATAAGTTGGGACAAACAGTTAACCATTAGCATTTTTGACTATCTGCCCATTTATGCCAAATTTCCACCAGCCCAGTCAGCTCCGACCTATCCCTATTCCAAAGATACCAAGGTTAGCATTCTTGACTACCGCCATCTTGCTTCATCTTTAGACTTCACCACCAAAAGTCCGGCAGATACAGTTCTAACCCTACCCCAATTTGATTTTCCCGGTTGGCAAGTTTCTCTCGATGGAGATGTTATTAAACACCGACATGATAACGATCTTGGTTTAATCACTTTTGATCTCCCTGCGGGTGACCATCAAATCAAAGCCGTTCTAAAAGACACCCCCGTAAGATTGGCCGGTAATGTCCTCACTCTTATTTTCTTACCGTTAGGAATTTATATATGTACAAAAAAATAATTATTCTATTCTTCGTTTCTCTCGTTATCGGTTGGCAACTGCTTCGCCCCGGTTATTACTCCATGCATGATGACCTCCAAGTGATGCGCCTTTTCGAAATGAACCGTTGTTTCGAAAACGGCCAAATTCCCTGCCGTTGGGTGTCCGATCTGGGTCAAAATTACGGTCAGCCCTTATTCAATTACTACTCAGCCCTTCCTTACTACTTGGGCGAAGCCATTCATCTGGTTGGCTTTTCCTTTGTGGATATCGTCAAACTCCTATTTCTTTTATCTCTCTTCCTTTCCGGCGTGTTTGTCTATCTTTTTTCAAAAGAATTCCTCAAAGAAAATTCCGCTTTCGTCGCCGCCATCGCCTACATGACCGTTCCTTATCACGCCGTCGATATATTCGTCAGGGGCGCTTTATCGGAAAGTTGGGGACTCGCCTTGGTTCCCTTAGTGCTTTACACCGTGGCCCGGGTCTGCAAAAAACCCAAAACGTCAAACGCGATAAACCTTTCTCTTGCGTTGGCCGCCTTGATTACTACTCACAACATCACCTTGCTCATTAGCACACCCATCATTCTCGTCTTCGGTATTTTCTTTTTTATTCGGAGCGAAAACAAGAAAAGACAAGTTCAGTTTATTATTCCATCGGTTCTGCTGGGAGCCGGCCTGTCTGCCTTTTTTCTGTTACCGGTTTTACTCGAACAGCCACTTATCCAAACCAAATTCCTCATCACCGACTACTTCGATTTTCGTGCCCACTTCGCTACCCTAAATCAATTGTTTACCAAGCTAAGTTGGGGTTATGGGCCTTCACGCTTTAATTCTTTTCAGTATCCGGAAACGCTCTCTTTTTTCGTTGGTATCGTTACCGGACTTTCGCTTTTGGTTTCTCCAATTCTTCTTATTCTCAATCTAAGGAAAAAACAAGAAAACCGTTCCCTCTTTATTCTCGTTTTTGTTCTGTCACTTTTCACACTTTTCATGACTCACCCCCGCTCCGTTTTCATCTGGGAGAGTTTTAATATGCTAAAGTTTGTTCAGTTTCCTTGGCGGTTTTTGGGTCCCACCGCCCTACTTACCTCCGTCCTGATCGGTTTTTGTCTTAACAGTCTTAATTTATCCAAAGAAAGACAAATCGTCGCCGCCTCGCTGCTTATTGTTTTCATGATTGTCGCCAATTTTTCCTACTTTCGCTTTGAAAAATACTATCCCGAAATGACGGATGCTGTGAAATTATCAGGGCAGGAATACGACAACCAAATCAAGGGGGCTCTGCTTGATTACCTTCCCACATCGGTCAAGGTAATCCCGGAATCCAAAGCTCCGTCTTTACCCCAGATACTAAATGGAAAAATTGACATCAATTATTTTGACAAGCGAAGCAATTATTTTAGTAGCGAATTTGACGTCATGAGTGATGGGGGAGTCGTTCGCTTTCCGGTCATGGACTTTCCCGGTTGGACAGTTTATCAAAATCGAAGTGGCCTTCCCATCAAATACGATACTAATAACGATTACGGTTTAATTACTGTTAATCTAAATAAGGGCCACCAGTTAACTCAAGCATTTTTTGAAGACACACCCACCCGCCAGAGCGCAAATATTATTACCTTGGTCTCTGGTTTTTTAATTGTTCTATGGACATTAACCGTCAACCAAAAAGACGATGAAAACTAAACTTTTTTATCTGGCCATTTTACTCATCCTTATCTTTCCTACTTTTAGTTTCTTTTTAGGAGACAAAATGTTTACTTTCAACGACGAGACTCAAATCGCTAATCTTCACCACTACTTCAAAACCATAGACCTTGGCCAATTTCCTCCCCGCTGGGCTACCGATATGCACTTTGAGTACGGTTCGTCCTTCTTAGGTTTCAACTATCAACTCCCATATTACCTCGGCTACCTAGGCCACTTGGGCCAACTTTCAGACGTTGTTATTTTTAAGCTTCTTTTAACTTTCTCTGTCATCCTCGGCGCAATTGGAATGTTCGTGGCAGGTTCCGTCATTACCGGCTCGGCGCTATTTTCCCTCTTTGCCGCAGTCCTCTATTCGTACACTCCATATCAAGCCATCGATCACTTTGTCCGAGGGGCTCTCGGAGAAGTCTACGCTCTCGCTCTCTTTCCTTGGATCTTTCTAGCCGGTTATACACTCATCAAAAAAACCAATACCACCAAAATTATCGTCTTGGGTATATCCGTCAGCCTGTTGATTCTCTCGCATCAACCTGCAGCCTTAGTAGCCGCTCCTTTATTTGCCACAATTTTTCTCTTCTCCACCATTTGTTCAAAAAAAACATCCGCCATATCACCACTTCTAAAATCAACCATCATTGGTCTCGCCCTTTCTGCCTATTATTGGATTCCGGTGATCTTTGAGAGAAAATATATTGTCACCGGTGGCCCCTTTAATTATCTTGATCAATTCCCCTTCATCAAACAGTTAATCTATTCCCCTTGGAGCTATCAAGGCGCCAACCCTTTTTCGTCAGATACCTTTTCGTTTCAAATTGGCCTAGTCAATCTCGCCATTTTAGTCTTTAGCCTAGCTTACTTATTTGTTCACCGTTCGAAGAAATACAAAATCGACCTGAATCGGTGGTTTTTCCGATTCACTCTTCTTTCAACCTTGGTTGCCATTTTCCTGATGAACACCCGCTCAAATTTTATTTGGGAAAGACTAAGTCTCCTCCAAGCCATTCAGTTTCCTTGGCGTCTACTTATGTTTACCACTCTTTTTACTCCCTTTCTATTTCTTTTTACCATTTCTACTCTTCCCGTCAAAATCACCCGTCCTACCACCATTATCTTGTTGATCGTGGTCATCGCTATCAATATTGGCTATTTCCGTCCCGGTCTAATCGTTGAACGAGACGACCGTTATTACAACCGCATTTTTCTTACCCGGGAAATTCTAAGCCCGGGGGAAACTATTTCCGCTGATTATCTGAATTTTTCCGAAGACTATGCCCCGTTACCCAAAGACGCGGTTAGACCCAAGTCACTGCCATTAGCCAAACTCACCTCAATGTCTGTCGATACCAAAATCATCATCACTTCTTCCAACCCGCTCTTGTTCAAGGCGAAGGTTGAAAATTTTGTTCCGGAAACCCTAACCTTTCATTCTTTCAACTATCCCGGTTGGGAAGTTGTGATCGACGGC
>Ga0265292_1002791_pt1 | contig 11594 bp, 6 predicted proteins | sample Munlanlewell296A_FD_189080 | JGI IMG/M metagenome (GOLD analysis project Ga0265292, IMG submission 189080) | Leachate microbial communities from a municipal landfill in Southern Ontario, Canada - Leachate well 296A | ecosystem: Engineered > Solid waste > Landfill > Unclassified | place: Canada...
GGACTGCGGCGCGTGCGTCGGCGCATGCCCGAACGGCTGCCTGCACATGAACGCGGCCGGGCTGGTCATCGATCGGTCGCGCTGCAAGGCCTGCGGGGTGTGCGCGCGGGCGTGCCCCGGCGGAGCGCTGGAAGCGCTGGGCACAACGGTCACTGCCGACGAGCTGGTGGAGGAGCTGCTGAAGGATCGCGCATATTTCGAAGCCTCCGGCGGCGGGGTGACGCTCTCGGGCGGCGAGCCGACGCTGCAGCCCGAGTTCGCCGAGGCCGTCCTGCAGGGTCTGCGCACCGCCGGTGTCCACACGGCCCTGGATACTTGCGGGCTGTGTCCCCCGGCGTCGCTCGAACGCCTGCTGCCCCTGAGCGATCTTGTGCTCTTCGACCTCAAGCTGATCAATCCTGAGATGCACAAGCGCCTGACGAAAGCGCCGAACGACCGCATCCTTGAGAATCTCGAGAGGGTGCGCGATTTTCGCGACGCCTCGGGACGGGCGGTCGAGATCTGGATCCGGACGCCGCTGATCCCCGGCGCGACCGCCGGGGACGACAACCTGTCGGCCATCGGCAGCCATCTGGCCGGCCACCTGCAAGGCAGAATCGCCCGCTGGGAGCTTTGCGCATTCAACAACCTGTGCCGGGATCAGTACCGACGGCTGGGGCTGGAGTGGGCGTACGCCGAGACCCCATTGATGACTGCGGAAGAACTTGCCGCCTGCCTGGCGACGGCGCGCGCCACCGGGCTCCACGCCGAGATCCTCGCCACCGGAGCCGTCCGCGGCACGCAAGGCCCCCAGGAGTGAATCATGCAGCCCATGACCGTCCGCTCTTTCTCCGACGAGGACCTCCGAGCCACCCAGCCGGCGCTCAAGATCGGCCTGCTGGCAACGGTCACACCCGAGGGCCTGCCGCATGTGACGATGCTCTCCACGCTGATGGCCTGCGGAGCGAAGCAGCTGTCGTTCGGACAGTTCACGGAAGGACATTCGAAGCACAACCTGCGGACCAACCCGCGTGCCGGCTTCATGATCATGGGGTTGGATCGGAGGCTGTGGCGCGGGACGGCAACCTTCACGCATGCGCAGCGACATGGGGCGGAGTTCGACTACTACAACAACGTCCCGATGTTCCGGTACAACGCCTATTTCGGAGTCCACACCGTCTACTACCTGGATCTGGTCGGGCACACCGGCCGCCGGCCGCTGCCGATGAATCGAATCATCTTCGCCGCCGTGCAGACGATGACGGCCCGGACGCTGGCGCGTCGTTCGGTGGGTACCGAGGTCTTCAATCCATGGACGCGGGCATTCCTGAACAAACTCGACAACCTGAAGTTCCTGGCCTATGTGGGCGCAGACGGTCACCCCGTGATCATCCCGGCCATCCAGACTCAGTGTCTGAACGCCCGGCAGTTGGCGTTCGCGACCTCGGTCTACTCCGACGAACTGGAAGCCATCCCCGAAGGGGTGAACCTGGCTGCATTCGGATTGGCGTTGACGATGGAGGACGTGCTGCTGCGAGGTGTGTACCGCGGAATCCAGCGGCGAGGCGGGGTGCGCGTCGGCCTCCTGGATGTGGATTGGGTGTACAACCCGATGCCGCCCGTCCCCGGGCAGGTGTATCCCGTCCTGCCGCTGCAAGCGGTGACGCGATTCTAGTTGCCAAACACACCCCACGTCTTGCCCGGAAGGCAGCGGGCCCAGCGGCCGATCCAGGGGTAGATCTGCCCAGGCTTTGAGAGGCTCGATCCGAAGCGAAACCAAGCCCGCCGGCGAAAGCCGGCGGGCTGCATTCGACTGGATCTGCTACCGAATGCCCATCCCTTGCCTCACTGAGGGAGATGGTCGATCACCCAGCGAGCGTCGGCGATGAGCATATCGGCCGCTTCGACCGTGATGTGCTTCCCGCTCTGCGCCTGGACCTCGTTGATGAAGGCCTCCAGCTGGTTGATGGCCGCGTCCTTCTTTCCCTTGTCCAGCGACTTTTGGGCGTTCTCCAGCTTCTTGACCAGGCTGTTGGCGATGCCGCCGTTGTCGATCTTGCCCTCGGCTGCCAGGCGGTTCACCTCGGCGATCATACTTTGGACGGTGGCAGTGACGCTGAACGTCACCGACTGGTTGGTTTCATGATCGAGGTTGTCGACCGCGCGTGCGGCCAACATGTGATCGCCGAGTGAGAGGCTGAGCAGATCGATGACATCTCCCGTGCTCACCGGCACCCCGTCGAGCGTCGCCTCCAGCGTCTTGATGCCGGAGCCCGCGTCAGTTGTGGAGAAGGCCAGCGTCAAGGCCTCGGTGTGCAGGTAGGCCTTCGCCTCCGGTGATGTAATGGTCAGATCCGGCGCAGTATCGTCGACGGTGTCAATCTCCTCCAGCGTGGCGGCGTGCTGCAGGTTGTCCGTGCAAACCACGGACAGCGTGTGCGGCCCATCGGGAGTCTGCAACGTGAAGGGGCTCCCCGAAGGATATGCGGACGCATCGCCGGCGTCGAATGCCAACGTGCATTCAGCCACCCCGCTGCCGCCGGTGTCGTCGGCGGCAACCTGGATACTGGTCAACGAGGTGACGAACGTCACCGCCGCGCTCTCGTCGACGTACTTCGGGTCCCCGATAGTCTTCGTCAGCGCAGGGGGCGTGTTGTCGAGGACGTAGGTTGCGATCCACGGTTCCGCGGCATTGCCGGCCTTGTCCACGGCGTTCACCGTGATGGTGTAGACGCCGTCTGCGCCAGTGAAGTGAAGCAGATTGTCGCCCGGGGTGCAGGCCTCCGGGTGCGCGGTCGCATCCGGGTACACCACGTCGATGCTGCAGATCGCCAGGCCGCTCGCCAGGTAAGGTGGAAGCTCGGCCTGGTCGCTGACGTTGACCGTAAGCTGGGTGGCGGACGTGATGAAGGTATGGGGAGCGGTGACGAACTGCGGGTCTCCCAGTGCGGCGGTGATGACCGGTGGCAGGCTGTCGGCGAGGAAGGCCAGCCGGCCCTCGATCGCCGGCGAAACCGTCCCCATGAAGGCGACGTAGTCAATAACCGCGTCGCGCACATAGTACTGCGTGTCGGCCACGATCTGGCTGAGCGGCCAGAGGGTTGCACCACCGTCGTTGAAGTTGCAGGAGCCCGCTGCCAGGTAGTTGACCGTGGAGACGTTGTAGTTCGTGGCGGCGTCCGTGAAGTCGACCTCCACTCCGCCGATCTTCAGAGAGACCACGTTGTTCCCATTTGGCAGGGCAGGAGACAGATCGTTGTACGTGATCTGGTTGCCGAAATTGGTGTCCAGCATGCAGGTGGTGTAGTAGGAGTAGCCGCCGTACCCGGGGACGTACTTGTAGTAGTAGTAGTTGCGGTATGCTCGCTCCAGCACTGTCTTGAGCTGCGGGCCGTTCATTTCCAGCACGACGAGCGAGTTCTCGTACGGCATAAGCGTGAACATGTCGCTAATCTTCATCGAGGCCGGTGCGCCCGGCGTAGCCGTCGGGAACATGACCCAGTTGCTGGTGCTGCTGGGTCGGGTCATCGCGCCGGACAGGTGGAAGTCCACGTCCGTGATGCCGTGCGAGGCCAGTTCATAGATGGCCGCATCCGCCTGCAGATTCGCGGCATTCGTCTCGGCGATATAGGCGTTTGTTGTATTGATCGGTGTCGTGGTGGTGCCGATGACCGTGCTGTTGTAGACGTTCAGCATGGTCGTGTACGGTGTGATGATCGCGTCGATTGCGGTGTCTTCGGGCGTGTCCGGGGTGCAGGTAGTATAGGGACTGGTGCCCGTCCTGCTACCTGCGCAAGCCTGGATGTAGCGTCCTGTCTGGCTGACAACCTCGTAATTGCCGCCGCCAAGGTCGCGCAGACCCATGGCCACCTCGCCCAGTGTATTGTTGTAGCGAAGGGCCTGGGTCACAACCACCGGCTTGCCGTCGTCATCCGCGATGATGGAAGGCAGGTACTTGTAGTCTCCCAGGTAGTGATACGTTGACGTCCTGGATGGATCGCTATGGCTGTGACCGCCAATCACGGCGTCAATGCCGGTGGTGTTTGCCACCAGGTTGGTGTCCACGTTCGCATCAACTTCGATCGAACCCGGGAGAGCGGTGAAGCCGATATGGGTCAGGGCGATGACCACGTCGTTGGTCGGGCCAAGCTGGGTGGAGAGTTCCTGGGCCTTGGCGATTGGGTCGGAGAAGGTGAGACCCGGGATGTTGCTCGGCAGTTCGTAGTTCGGGATGCGGTGGTTGCCAATGCCGAGGATAGCGACGTTGATATTCCCTCCAAGGGTCTTCAACACGAAGGGCTGGACTCCAACGCCGTGATTCGCGGCCGCCAGTCCATAGGAACCATCGTCAATCACGTTGGCTTGCAGGAGCGGGAAGTCCGCCTGGCTCAAAATGCTGGCGAAGACATCCTTGCCGAAGTTGAACTCATGGTTGCCCAACACCATGGCGTCGTAGATCATGGCGTTGAAGGCCTTGATCAACGGCTGGATGTGCATGGACGCGTCGAGGATCGGTGTGCCGCTTGAGGTGAACCCGGTCGGCGCGGTCTTGAAATAGAAGCTCATCGCGTCGCCCTGGATGTTATCGCCCGAGCTGAGCAGGAGAGTGCGGGAGGCATTGTGCAGTCTTTCCTGCTTGATCAGTGTGGCCAATTGGGTATAGCCAATGTAGGGGGTCTTGTCCAGGTTGCCGTGCGAGTCGTTGTGGTGCAGGATGGTAAGCGGGACGATTTCCCCGGCTTCGTAGAGATTATCGCCATCGCCATTGCGCGTGATGCGTCCATCCAGTGCCCCATTGTACGGGGTACCTGAGGAGGGGTACGTGGCGCTGACCCAGCGATTTACAGCATCCAGCATGTCACCCCAGTAGGAGATATTGGTCATGTACTTGAAGGGGGTGAAGCCGTCCTGCCCGGCCGGGGCAAGGAACTCGTTGGTGCCGACACGGTAGGTTTTGGTCAGATATAGAGGCTCCCAGGTGCTCGTTGTTTTGTTGTAAACAGTGACGTCATACGCGCCCCAGCCATAGGGTTGCGGGCCGGGCAACGCATCGGAATAGCGGAAGAACGAGTAGCGAATGCCGGAAGGCTGAATGGCGCCCTTGAACAGGGTGGCGGACTGGTGGAGCAACTCCAGGATCTTGTCGCCGCGCATGTCACCAACGATGGTCTGGTTACCGAATGGCAGGACGTTGAACGTCATCCCATAGTTAATCAGGCAGGGATACAACGCGCAGGTGATATCCGCCCGCAGACCGCCCGCATTGTTGAACACCATATCAACATCGTTTTCGGGAACGGCGTCGTTATTAAGATCGCCGTAGATCGCGTCATTGACAAAATAGCCCATGAGCGAGTCGCCGTCGTAGTTTCGGGCGATCGGCGCGTTGGTCCAACCGATTTCGGTATTGATCAAAGCCTGGTAGGCGGGGTTGGAGGAATAGGAGGTGATCAGGGCTTTGATGGCGGCATCTTCGGGGGTGGGTCCCGCCGGGCAAGCCGCGTTGGTGTTGTTCGCCGCACAGACCCAGACCCTCGTCCAGTTAACTGAGACAACGCCGCTCGGGTTCACCGTAATCTCGGCGCGGCCAACCTTGCGTCCGTTGTAGTGGGCTTGCACAACCTTCGTTGCACCCACGGTTTGGGCGGACGACAAGTTGGTGTGGCTGTGACCGCCAATGATCAGGTGGACGGGCGTACCGGCAGTGTTCAATCTGGCGGCCAGATTCTGATCGCCATAGACGGGAATGCCATAGCCGTAGCCGCCATCAACGTTGCCGAGGTGGCTGAGCACCACGATCACGTCCGCTCCCGCCGAGATCATGGCGGGGTAGTAGTAGCTGATCGACTGCGCCGGGTCCTTGAAGCACAGCCCGGCAGTGGCAGAGGCCAGTGTGATGGTGGGAGTTTCGGCAGTGGTCACGCCAATGAAGGCCACCTTGACCTCGTTTGGCGCGGTGCCGACTGTAAGGATCTCATAGGGGGCATCCGCAAAGGTTGGGGGAGTCCAGCCAGCGGTGGCGCAATTGCCCGTATCGTTTTGCACGATGTTGGCGGTCACGTAGGGATAAGCCGCCTGCGTAGTGCGGTCGCCCAGCACGGTCTGGCCCCAGTCGAACTCATGGTTGCCGAAGGTGGCCATGTTGTAGCCCATCGCATTGAAGGTCGCGATGGTCGGCTCGCCTTTTTGCAGGTTCGAAAGCAGGCTGCCCTGCATTTCGTCGCCTCCGTCAACCAGCAGCACCTTGTCTGCGCCCACAGCGGTACGGATACCATTGACAATGGTGGCGACACGGGCCATGCCCGGGTTACTGCTTGTACCATCGTTGATTGGTGGATTACTCGCGAGCACTTCCTCCAACTGTCCGTGGAAGTCATTTGTATGAAGGATCGTGAATGTCACGGGCACGGCCGGGGCGAGGGATGCTGAGTTTGAGCCCCCAGCCACCGCCGAGGATAACGGGAGGACGAGGCTGATGAGCAGGATCAGACTGGCTGTGGTGCGGAGCATCTTGGTCATGGCTGCCTCCACTCTTGGTATGGGAATTAGGACGGGCGTCTCTATGATTGCAGATGGATGCCGCGGCGCGATGGTGGCTATCTCCTCGAGTCGTTGACCTCCTCCGAACACGGACTTGGTCTACCCGCAGCGCGTTCGCGAATGCACGCGCCGCCTAGCACCCTCCGACAGCACGAGCGAACCCACTCGCCCCGGTAGCTGGACCGGATGGTCTCGAGCAGGGCGTTGTCGAAGCAAATAGCCTCGCTCGACGCGTCCCGCCTTTGGTTCGCCCAGCACGGGTTCCGGTCCCAAGGATCGGACCGGGTTCGGGTAAACACTGGCGTGAGGCAGACCGCCGGTGCGCATGGTCTGCCGACACCGGCCTGCCTCCCGCGAGTGCGTTTTCGATTGGCGACGGTAGTTGGGTGCGACCCTCAATGCAGGAAAGCGACACCCCCCGTCCGATGCCAACCCAATCCTGCAAAGAGTCAAAGACTATTCTCGCGCCGTTTCTCCTCCGAACGCAACCATTCGGCTCCGTCCAGTCAGACAATAGGGGTCGGCTTCATGCGCGTTCGAGTTGCTCTCATCTGGTAGCATCGTTGGCAAGTCCGACACTCGGTAGGCGTGAAGCTCGCCAGTGACGGCATCGAGGCTTGGAGGGCCGTGGATGCGCCCTCGCGGCAGTCCGAGGCCGGATCTAGAATTCGAGGTGTGTGGCGCCCACCGCACTGGGATGGGCGCGCCCGAGCCGGCCTTCCGGCACGATCTCCAGATCCAGCCATCATCGGGGCCAGAAGCAACCATGGGAATTTCGGCTGAGGTGAGGGACGAGCTACGAGCCGTCCTGCGTAGCTACGATCTCGGTGAGCTAGCCGACTCCGCCGCGGACGAACGCGGCACGGTCAACACCTCGTTCTTCATCGACCTGCAGAAGGATGCGGCCTCGAGGCGGTACTTCCTGCGACGCTACAAGCCCGGGATCCGACCGGAGGAGATCGTCTTCGAGCACGCGTTGATCGATCACCTGACGGCGCGCGGCTCTTGCCCGGTGGCGCGTGTGCACCGAACGCGGAGCGGTGCCACCTACCTCCGGCTCGGCTCCCCGGCCGGCGAGGCCGAGTTCTACGCCGTCTTCGACTACTTGCCGGGAGAGGATCGCTACACCTGGGTGAACCCACGCTGCACCGTCCGCGAGCTGCGCGGCGCAGGGAGGCTGCTGGCGCAGTTCCACAGCGACGCTGCCTCGCTGCAGGCGCCCGGTCGGAGGGCTGAACCCAAGATCACGGAACTGCTGCCTGTGATCGAAGGCGTTTGGGCGGAATGTCTCGCCCGGTCGAGCGGTACGGCTTTCGATCGCTTCGCGGCTGCCCACGATAGGACCGTGCGCGATAGTCTGGCGGAGGAGGCGCGCGTCCTGGGTCGTGCCGCCGGTCGGGTGCCGGAAGTGATCGTCCACTCGGACTACCACCCCGGCAACCTCAGATTCATGGGGAACGAAATCTCCGGTTTGGTGGATTTCGATTGGGCTAAGGTCGATCTGCGCGCATTCGATGTCGGGCTGGCCGTGTGGTACTTCTGTGTATCCTGGCAAGGGGGGGCGGATGGCCGCGTGCGGCTGGGAGCTGCACGTGCTCTGCTCGAGGGGTACCAGCGGCGCCTGATCGAGGGGGCGGACATCGCTCCACTGTCCGCCACCGAACTCGCCATTCTTCCACACCTGATCAGCGCCGGGAACCTCTACGTCCTGTACTGGGGGCTGAGGGACTACCTGAGCAAGTCTGTCGATTCGCAGGAGTACCTGATGTACTTGCGCCACAGCATCGCTTTCGCCCGGTGGTTCGAGGACCCGGCACACCGTGCCAGCCTGACCAGTATGCTGGATGGCCTGCCTCGCTCTGCCGTGAGATCAAGGAGGGCAGACAGGCAGATGTCCTAGGCGGGGAATGGCAGGGAATCGGCGGCCGCCCGAGGCTCAGCGTTCCCCATCGGCTGAACCCAGCGGCGTCCGCCGTTGATCGCCGTCTTGCACCGGTCGTCCGCTGCTGCAGGGAGCGCAAACAGGAGGGACCATGACCGGATACGTTGGCCCAATCGAGAAAGACACGGAGAAGAACAAGTTCTTCCGCAAGGTGCTCTTCACCGGCAAACACGCTCAGTTGGTGGTGATGTGCCTGCAGGGGGGCGAGGAGATCGGCAACGAGGTCCATGCGGGCGTGGACCAGTTCTTCCGCATCGAACTGGGTTCGGCGACGTTCGTCTTCAACGGATCCGAGAAGCACAACGTTGAAGCTGGCGAGGCGGTCCTCGTCCCGGCCGGGACCCACCACAACGTGATCAACGCATCCTCCACCAAGCCGCTGCAGCTGTACACCATCTACAGCCCGCCGAATCATCCCGACGGAACGATCCACAAGACCAAGGCTGAGGCCCAGGCGGCCGAGCACCATTAGCCGTACGCCCGACTTCCGAAGTCCAGCGGACTTCGGAAGTCGGGAGACTGAGCATCCCAGCTCTCGGCATGCGCACCCTCGTGGGCAGCACTACGCGTGCTTATTGCAGGTGGGGGGCGCGCGAAGTACCGGCGTTCCCCCGATGCCTGCAACTGCCCAAGGGGCGCAAGGCGATTGACAATCCGGCCCATTCGGGGTAGAATATTGCCCAATCTACTGGATCGGCCGGCACCGCTCCTTGGGGAGCGGTGTTTTCGTGCCGATCGAAGGAACAAGGTTCAATACGATATGCAGTTCTCCGATTTCAACGTAAGTGCGCCGCTTGCTCGAGCAATTGCGGAGCTCGATTTCGAAGCTCCCACTCCCATCCAAACCCAGGCCATCCCCCCCGCAATGGAGGGGCGAGACGTGCTCGGTACGGCACAGACCGGTACGGGTAAGACCGTCGCATTCCTGCTGCCTGCCTTGGAGCGCCTGCTCAAGGGGAAGGCACGCCGCGAACCGCGCCTGGTTGTGCTGGCGCCGACGCGCGAGTTGGCGATTCAGATCGCGGGAGAGGCGGACCGCGTCGCCCGGCTCACGACCCTGCGCACGCTCGTCGTCTACGGCGGCTCACCGCTGGGGAAGCAGGTTGATGTGCTGCGCAAGGGCGTCGACGTCTTGATCGCCACGCCCGGACGACTGCTGGATCTGGCGAACCGCCGGGCGGTCAGCTTCGAGGCGGTCGAGGTGCTGGTACTCGACGAAGCCGACCGCATGCTGGACATGGGCTTCCTGCCCGATATCGACGATCTGATCCGGCGCATGCCCGCCGATCGACAGACGCTGCTCTTCTCGGCCACCATGCCGGCGACGATCCAGGGCATGGGCTACCGGTACATGAAGAACCCGGTGCGCATCGAGGTCGACACGACCTCCCGCCCTCCGCAAACCATCGCCCAGCGCCTCTACCCTGTGCCGCTCCACCTGAAGACATCCCTGCTGGCGGCGCTGCTCAAGGGCGAGGGCGTCGACAGCGCACTGGTATTCACGCGCACCAAGCAGGAAGCCGACGTCGTGACGCGCAAGCTCGATGAGGCCGGCTTCGCCGTGGTCGAGATGCACGGCGATTTCAATCAGAAGGAAAGGCTGCGTGCGCTGGAGCAGTTCCGCTCCGGCAAAGCCGCTGTGCTGGTGGCGACCAACATCGCCGCCCGCGGTCTGGATATCGACGGCATCTCGCACGTGGTCAACTACGATGTCCCCGACGAAGCCGACGACTACGTCCATCGCGTCGGGCGAACGGCGCGCCAGGATGCCGACGGGATCGCCTGGACACTGGTGACGCCCGAGGATGAGCCGCTGGTAGCGCGCATCGAGTTCCGTCTGGGGAGGCCGGTGGAACGCGTCCGGCTGGCGGGCTTCAACTACGATGTTCCGTCGCCGGATTGGGCCAAGCCGTCGGCGCGGGCGCTGATCAAGAACGCCAGCCGCGGCCAGTCCTCCATCGCCCGCTGGAAGGCGATCACGCGCTAATCGTTGTCGCCCAGGAACTACCAGGGCGGCCCAATCATCGGGCCGCCCTTTGCGTTCCCCTGCCCGCGGCGCTCCCCCGACCGAGCGGCTGCGGTTGAAAGCGCCGCCGCTGTGTCCTCGCCGGCGCTAGACGCAGGCAGGCCGTCATCTCACTCCCATCACAGGCGGCGGGCCGCGCCTGCCCTCACGCGTCGGCGCTAGATGAGCGATGCGGAAAGTTAAGCGCGCCTAACGCCCACTCAGCAGGTTGCCCAGGATATCCCCGCCCACTCCGGCGACCCCACGGCGTTCCTCGGTCCTGCCGAAGCGCGCCGCTGCCAGGATCCGGTCGGCCAGGCGCGAGAACGGAAGGCTCTGCAGATAGACCTTGCCCGGCCCGGTCAGCTTGGCAAAGAACAATCCCTCGCCGCCGAAGAGAACATTCTTGAACCCGCCGATGAACTGGATGTCGTAGTCGACCGTCGGGGCGAACGCCACGAGACAGCCGGTATCGACTCGAAGCGTCTCATTGGCGGCCAGCGTCCTTTCCAGGATCGTTCCCCCGGCGTGGAGGAAGACCAACCCGTCGCCCTTCAGGCGCTGCAGGATGAAGCCCTCGCCGCCGAAGATGCCGGCGCCCAGGCGCTTGGTGAAGGCGATCTCGACCTCGATCCCACTCGCCGCACACAGGAACGCGTCCTTCTGGCACAGGAACGTCCCGCCGACTCCAGTCAAATCGAGCGGGATGATCTTCCCGGGGTAGGGGGCGGCGAAAGCCGCATGGCGCTTGACGCCGGCGTTGTTGGTGAAAGAGGTAATGAAGAAGGACTCGCCGGTGACGGCGCGCGACAGGCCTTTCAGCAGTCCGCCTCCGGTGGACGTGGCCATCTCGATCCCGTCCTCGAGATAGGTCATGGTGCCGACCTCGGCCCGCACGGCCTCGCCGGGATCCAGCTCAATCTCCACCATCTGCAGATCGTCGCCGTAGATCTTGTAGTCGATTACGTCCGCCATCGTCTCACCTCCATGTGGGTCTGTGGTCCCTGCAAGCATAGCACGCCGCGACCAGCTCAATCCGCAAGGGCGAAGCTCGCGGCGCTCTTCTCGAACAAGGGCAGCAGTTCTTCAAACCGTTCCGCGGGGGCAGCATAGTTCAAGGACCAGGCC
>Ga0265292_1002792_pt1 | contig 11588 bp, 7 predicted proteins | sample Munlanlewell296A_FD_189080 | JGI IMG/M metagenome (GOLD analysis project Ga0265292, IMG submission 189080) | Leachate microbial communities from a municipal landfill in Southern Ontario, Canada - Leachate well 296A | ecosystem: Engineered > Solid waste > Landfill > Unclassified | place: Canada...
TGCGCCAGATACAAAAAAGAGGCAGAGATTACGAAAATTCCATCCGTTTAGATTACCTGAAACGTCTTAACGAACGTTACGAGGCATGGATATCCACTTATAGTACAGGCAAATTACTGATTGTGGATGTGGACGATATCAATTTCTCAGAGAATCCTGAAGATCTTGGTATGATCATCGAAAAAGTGAATGCTAATATTCACGGGTTATTTTAAGGACAACTCTAAAAACTGAAAATTAGTTTTTAGAGGTGCCCTTAATAAGGTTTTAAACAAAAGCCTGTTAGCAAATACCTTACATTAAATTCCTGTCAGGTTTTATTATTGAATAATTTTATCATCCTGAAAAATTATGAAAACCTTAAGGATACTTGTATATATTATCAGAAACAAATACATCATTGCTTCGGTGGTGTTCTTTACTTGGTTGTTTGTGTTTGATAAAAGCAATCTTCTTTCGCAAATCGATCTGGCACGCAAGCTTCATCAATTGAAAGATGATAAAAAATATTACATGGAGCAAATCAGGAAGGATAAGATTGAGACCAATGAACTTCTTACAAATCCTGAAAATCTTGAAAAATTTGCCCGCGAAAGATACCTTATGAAAAAAGACAGTGAAGATATTTTTCTTATCGTAAGACAAGATTCTGTACAGCAGAAATCAAAATAAATTTATAGAAATAAATCTATCCTTATTTGTTTATAATGTCCTTTTTGCATGGTAACGCATTTTGCGATACCTGATTTTCAAAGATTTTATTCCATTTCAATTTTATCAATCTTCTTCATTATTCGGTCGGTTTCGGTTAAGGCAACAATTATTTTTTGATAGTGTGAAATATCATCGAATGTTAATGTTCTCCCTTTCCTGTCTTTTAGCCACTTTTGGGCAGGTTGATAACCGCCAATGTAAAACTCCCACGCAACTTCGGGGACGTTTGAGAAATACTGAGTTTCGTTTATAAAGACCTCCCCAACCCCTCCAAAGGAGGGACTTTCGGCCTCTTCCAAAGATTGTTCTTTCAAAATGGATGTAATAGATTTTAAGACGAAATCAATATCATTTAAAACCTGTTCATTTGTGAAACGGACTACTCTATACCCCAGATTGTTCAACTCTGCGGTGCGACCTTCATCATACTCTTTCTGAAATTTATGTATTCCCCCGTCAACTTCAATGATTAGTTTGTATTGCAGACAAACAAAATCGGGAATGAAACGGTCAATAATATGTTGTCTTCTAAATTTTGCGCCGAGTTGTTTTGTTTTTAAATGCTTCCATAATAATTTTTCAGCATCAGTCATTTCAGCTTTTAATCGTTCTCTTTCCTCTTTTATTCCTTTATAAAATGCTGCGTTTGCTGTTTGCCATCCAAAATCATTTACCATGTTCTCGTTTTCTTCAACAGCGCTGGCCGGTTCTCCCCCTTTGGGGGAGTAAGTGGGGGTCTGTGAGGGGGAAATAACAAACTTTATTTTCTCTACAACATTGTTTCCGTCTATTGGATATTGTGTTATATATTTTTCAACGATTGGGCTTTCCAATAAATGAATCTCTCGTAACTCTCCACCTAATTTTACTAATTGCCAAAATGTTTTCGCATCCCTTGGGTAAGGCACTCTTGGAAAATCTATTTTTAAAAATTCTTTGTATTTCTCTCTGTACGTTGGACTGTGTAAAACTGCGTATATGTAATCTAAAATATCAATGGGTGCAATTAAGGTTATGCCTGTATCTCTATAGCTAAAATTTATAGAACTATCATTCGGATCGTACATATAACGAATACTTCTCGCAATTTTTAATGCAATTTCTTTATTTAGGTTGGGCGTTCTGACCCCCCCTAAATCCCCTCCAATGGAGGGGACTTCAGAATCGGTTTGTTCAGTGAATTGGCTTTTAGCCTCCCCTTTGGGGAGGTTTGGTGGGGCTGTTTGCTCTGTGTTTTGTTGCCCGGTGGTTTCGGGATAAAGATAAAGGGGGAAAACATAGGTTGTCTCTTTTGTTTGTAAACTTACTGTACAAACTTCAGATAATACTTTAGATACTAGAATGTGTTGAAAATCAAATGTGCTTTGCTGTCTACAACTTAATAATGCAAGGTTATCTTTCAACATATGTTGCATTACTTTTTGAGCTGGACGGCTAACTATTTGGGGGTCATAATATATATATCTTATATCAAAAGGACGATATAAAATAGGCTTGATATATTCGGAATTAAATTTCTTTGCTTTTATTCTCTCCGTAATTTTAAAACTTCCAGAATCAATAACACGATACTCATCAATAAATAATTGTGGAATATCCACGCCAAGTAGTATTTTAAATCTATTCTCAATATTTAATTTTCTTTCATCAATAAACAAAGAATCTCTATCAGTTTTAACTCCATTATTTACATTCACAAACAATTCAGTAATAGAAAACCAACTATCATATTTTAAATCGTTTATTTTTTTTGGTACAAAAAAGAAATAAGGTTCTTTATATTCTAATTTATTCCATTTTATTTCCTTCAAATTATTTTCAAAAAGATTATTGTATTTCTCTACTCTCGTCCCAAACAAATCAAAATGCATTACGTCTGCTAATTCCCCCTTTTTCTTTTTGTTATTTTTTACAAATAGATTTATACTTACTCCTTGTTGAATGTCAAAAACATTTTCATCTTTACTGCCATCAAGACATACTTCATTTTTTTTAGTACTTCCGTGTAAATCGAGAATGTAAATTTTATCGAATGTTTCGAGTAAATGTTTACGCATGCGGCGATGTGTAATGCCATCAATAAAACTGTTGTTTGAGATATAAGCCAAAATACCTTCACCATTCTTATCAATTAAATATTGACCGTAACGAATAAACTTAATGTAATCATCATCAAGATTTATTTTCTTTTCATTCAAGTCTTTTTTGTAATCGGCTATCAGGTTTTGAATCCATTCTCCTTTATTACTGCTGCTTACACTATACGGCGGATTTCCCAACACAACCATAACAGGAGTATCGCGCTTCACATAATTTGCTTCGTTAGCTTCGGAGCTTAGCCAGTTAGCAAAAAGAGTTCCTGTATCGGGGTGGTGTTCTTCTAACGAATTGGTAAGATAAATTTTAAAGCGTTGGTCTTTTTGCGGTTTATAGCCGGTATTAGCAAGTAAAAGATCAAGTTTAAGATGCGCCATTGCATAACTTGCCATTAATATTTCAAACCCGTTTAAGCGCGGTATTAAATGCTCGTCAACATACCTGCTCCAGATACCTTGCTGCCCTTCAAACTTTTTGTAAATGTGTTTTATTATTTCGGCAAGAAAGGTTCCTGTGCCGCAAGCAGGATCGAGTATCTGGACTTTATGTACTTCCTGTTCTACTTCTACTTCTTTTAATTTAGAGCGTTGGTCGGCTGTGGCTTTAGTTACAATCTTTTGCTTTATTTTTATTTTGCATGTATCAGCCAATCCTTGTGGTAAACCAAATTCTGTTTTTAAAATATCATCAACAGCGCGAACAATAAAATTCACAACAGGTTCGGGTGTGTACCAAACCCCGCGGGCTTTGCGAAGTTTGGGATCGTACTCACCCAGAAAGGTTTCGTAAAAATGAATAATCGGGTCATTTTGTTGCGTTGCTTTTCCAAAATTCTTTAGCAAAGCAGCAACATCAGTAGCCCTGAAAATATCAACCAATGCTTCTACAATCCATTTTAAACGGTCGTCCAGATCATAACCCGCAACATATTGAAATAGTTTTCTTAAAAAAGGATTTGATTTAGGAATCAGTTCAGCAGCTTCCTGCCGGCTGAATGTTTCAAGAGTGGGATCATGGAAACGTGCAGCAAACATTCCGTAAGCGATGGTTTGTGCGTATATGTCGGCAAATTCTTTTTGTGTAATATCATGTATCAGCACTTGTTTGAACGCCGTTAACTGGTCGCGAAGAGAATTATTCTCCGCTTCATGAGCTGTATTCTGTAAATCGGCATCATCATTTTTTAATGCATTCTCAATCACGGAAGCAAGCATCCTCGCTTTACCGGCCATCATTTTTGAAAGTTTCTCGGCAGATTTAATGGTTTGTCCTATATGAGCAGCAAAGTCCTTTATAAGATTTTGAAACTCTTCATATTTCTGCGGTATTCCTACGATTTTATTGTTTTCAATTCTGGCAATGGCAATTGATAAAACAAATTCACCATCGCGATACAACTGAAAATTTAGATAATCAGTAAAGATCAGATTTGAAAGGGAAGCGCGGTATCTGTCGAATTGTTCTTTATAATTTTTACTGTTAAGATCAGCGCCAATGTCTTTGGCTTCGATATATCCGACAGGAATATTTTTTTTGGTCAGGATATAATCAGGAGCGCCGCAATCAATATGTGTCGGTTCATTTGTGATCAAAACATCCGTTGCAATGCTCTCAAGCAGGTTTTGAAGGTCGCCACGGTAGCTGTGTTCGGTAGATATTCCGGTTTTGAAACGGGTATTTATTTTATCAATATAATCCTGAATTATCATTTAATTTTGTTTAAAATATTGACATTAAAAGTACATTTTTTTAGTTGTTATAATTTTACATTTGATATTTTACATCATAAATTTGACATATTACTATATAGGATCCACATCAATCAATACTCTCACTCCCGTGTGATCTTTATCCGCTTTGAAATTCTCAATGCGTTCTATAAGGGTTGATTTTGCTTTGGAAAGAGAAAATTCTTTCTCAATCTTGAACAGGATATTTTTAATATATTCGTTCCGTATCCTCGAAACAACAGGGTATTCAGGCCCGAGGATGCGCTGACTAAATGCTTTTCTTAAAATAATAGCAAGCTCTCTTGCCGACTTATTAAGCTTTTCCGCGTCTTTGTGTTTAACGGTAATCTGTATTAACTTATAAACAGGAGGATATTTATAAGTGATTCGCTCTGTAATCTGGCTTTCATACATTGCTTTGAAGTCATGATCTATCACATAACGGATAACTGCATGAGACGGATTATATGACTGAATAATAACTTTGCCTCTTTTATTTTTTCTGCCTGCCCGTCCGCTCACCTGCGCCATTAACTGGTAACTTCGCTCAAACGCCCTGAAATCAGGGAAGCTGATCATACCGTCAGCATTCATGATACCAACTACACTAACATTTTCAAAGTCTAATCCCTTTGTAACCATTTGTGTTCCAACAAGAATATCAATCTTGCGGTCTTCAAAATCGTTGATGATTTTTTGGTGTCCATATTTACTGCGGGTTGTGTCAAGATCCATACGGACTATTTTTGCATCCGGAAAGAAAACAGGAAGTTCTTCTTCTATTTTTTCCGTTCCAAATCCATGCATCAGGATTTTGTTGTTATTACAGGCAGGGCAGCGTTCAGGAATGTTAGTAGTATAGCCGCAGTAATGACAAATCAGTTGATTCGATTTTTTATGATACGTCAGTGTAACATCGCAATGTTTGCATTCAGGGATCCAATGGCAGATGTCGCATTCAAGTCGTACCGAAAAGCCGCGCCTGTTCTGGAAAAGAATAACCTGCTCTTTGTTTTTCAGAGCTTCTTCAATATTTTCGAGAAGGAAAGAAGTAAAATGCGATTTCATTCGTCGCTTGAGGCTTTCTTCTTTCACATCAGCAACGAACACTTCGGGTAACTTCACTCCGCCGAATCTTTTATTCAGTTCTGCTAATGCATACTTATTTGTCTTAGCGTTATAGTAACTTTCAAGCGATGGTGTAGCAGAACCAAGCAGCGTTTTTGCTCCGTGGAGTTTCGCAAGATAAATTGCCGAATCTCTAGCATTGTAGCGGGGTGCAGGATCATACTGCTTGTACGACGAATCGTGTTCTTCGTCAACAATAACAAGCCCGATATTGCTGAAAGGTAGAAATAATGCAGATCTTGCGCCAAGCACAACCTGGTATGTGCCCTCACTGCTCTTATTGTCAATGCTGTTCAGAAGTACTTTGTTCCAGATTTCTACCCTTTCAAAATTGTTGAATTTTGAGTGATAAACGCCAACTTTATTACCAAATGCTTTCCTGAGCCGGTTAATGATTTGTGTTGTTAATGCAATTTCAGGAAGAAGATATAGTACTTGTTTCCCTTGTTGTATCACTTCGTCAATAAGCTTGATATATATTTCCGTTTTCCCGCTCGACGTGATTCCGTGCAGTAAAACAATGTCTTTTTCTTTAAATCCCTTTTTTATTTCTTCGTAGGCTTTTATCTGACATTCGTTGAATTCAGCGCGACTCAAAACAGGGTTTTCATACTCTTCGAGTCTTGTAATTTCGGTAGTATATGTTTCACAGATCCCTTTTTTTACTATTGCGTTGAGTTGTGCAGCGGAAGTGTTAAGCTCTTTCAGCATTTCAGGACGGGATATTCTGACGGTTTTATTTTTTGACTGTATGGTTTTGCTGTACACATACATCAACACATCTAATTGCTTCGGGGCTTTTTTTTCAAGCAGATCAAATACTTCCTTAAGTAAAGTTTCATCATGATATTTTTCGGACAATCTCACATAAGTTTTAGTCTTCGGCTTATAGCGGCTGATAAGCTCTTCATCAAGCGCTACCACATTTTTTTCAATCATGTTCTTGATTAACGGGATCACTGTTCTTTGTTCGATAATCTTCGAAACGTCAGTAATAGTAAGAACTTTTTGCACATTTAACGCTTGAGCAACTGACAATTCTTTTTCATTCAAATTGGAAATATCTCCGTCAAACAAGGGATTCATTACAATCTTTGTCTCGCTTGTCAACTTAAGGGCAGAAGGAATCGCAGCATTCATAACCTCTCCCGGAGTGCATAAGTAATATGATGCCATCCATTCCCAGAAAATAAATTGCAGTTCGTTCACGAGCGGTTCATTTTCAAGAATGGAGAGAATATATTTTATATTGCTTACATCAGGTGGATTTTCATGAATTTTTCTGACAAGCGCAGTATAAACTTTCTTCTTGCCAAACTGCACAACAACTCTCTGCCCTGTTTGTATTTCATCATTCAAGTCGTAAGGAACCCTGTATGTGAAATATCCAGGTAAGGGTAGCGGAAGTAAAACATCTGCAAAGAGTGTAAGGCGTTCCATTAGGATATTAATTTTTGAAAGACAATGGTTGCCCCGTGGCTTCCATTACATTCCACCATAATTCACTTTCAAGATCAATTTTTCCCCTTTCGCCTATAGTGGCGGAAATCGGAAGATAAGTAAATGTATCGCTCCATATCCCGACAACAAATCCCGTTTTCCCGGCCATAGCGCCATGTACTCCATTCTGCGCAAGCTGGCTGCAAAACTTACTGTCGTTCGCAATGGCAGGAGCGCTGCGGATAATATAACTGGGATCGATGTATTTAATAGAAACAGGAATCTGTTGTTTTTTAAAATATGCAGCAATTCTTTCTTTCAGAAATATTCCGATATCATTTGGTTTAATATTGCCTGATGTGTCTTTTTCTATGCTCTTATCATTGAAAAGATGTTGACCGGCTCCTTCGGCAACAACAATCATTGCATGATGTTTTAATTCGATCCTTTTTTTCAAAACATTCAGAAAACCATTTTCTTCTTCCATTTCGAATTCGCCCATTTCAGGAACAAGGATAAAATTTACTTCCTGCATGGCAAGAGTTGCGTTTGCTGCAATGAAACCAGAATCCCTTCCCATCAGTTTTATGATCACTATCCCGTTATAATACCCTTTTGCTTCATTGTGTGCATCGGCAAGTATATCATGTGATTTAGAATATGCGGTTTCAAACCCAAACGATTTTTCAATGAATTTGATGTCATTATCAATGGTTTTTGGAATTCCTGCAACTGATATTTTCAGTCCTCGCCTGGTGATTTCTTCGTGTATCTGGTTTACCCCTTTAAGCGTTCCATCGCCACCAATACAGAAGAGAATATTAATATTCATTCTTTCCAATGTGTTCACCATTTCGCTTACATCCTGTTCACCGCGCGAAGAGCCAAGGATAGAGCCTCCATGCAAATGAATATCATCCACGTTTTCGGGATTCAATTCCATGTAAGGATGATTGTATGAAGATATCATTCCTTCATAGCCATATCGAAACCCGATAATTTTTTTTACACCGTAACGGTAAAACAATTCCATCACGATGCTTCGGATAACATTGTTCAGACCAGGACATAACCCTCCGCATGTAACAATAGCTGCTTTGGTTTTTGCAGGTTCAAAAAATATGAATTCACGTGGACCAGCTTTTTCAAAGGAAAGTGGCATGGTTCCTTCATCTCTGTGTTTTATGAAACATTCGAGCGATTTGTTATACAGCACGCGCTCGTCATCCTTTATGTAATTATAAATGCCATCGCCCATCTCATACCCAAGCTGAATAGGTGATTTCAATGTGCTTTTACCAAGTGTTTTTACTTCAAAATTCCAATCCATTTTTTATACAAATATTTTATTTTTGACTGCCTCCTGCCTCCTGCCTACTACCTACTACCTGAATAGTAACCAATTATTTATATTTATCTTTCTTACTTCCCGCATAAATGCTGAATTTCATAAAGCGGCATTCAAGCGGACCGTTGAATACTGGTATTTTTCTGGTTGGTTTCAAACCAATATATTTTAGCGCATTCGTATCCGAACTAATGATCCATGCTTCGTAGCCGCTACATTTCTTTTTTAAGGTATTACCAATATTTTTATAGAATTCAACAATATCGTCTTCTTGCAAACGCTCACCATACGGGGGATTAATAAGCATAACACCCCCGCCTTCAGGCGGATTAAAATCTTCAAAAGAAGCCACCTGCAGGCTGATCACTTTTTGCAGGTTTGCTGCTATCATATTGCCTCTTGTGTTTCGTATTGCCCTTGCTGAAATATCTGATCCTGAAATATAACAATTGATGAGCTTTTGTTTTTCTGTTGCTTGTCTCTTTACTTTTTGCCAAAGCTCGGCATCATAATCTTTCCAGTTCATGAAAGAAAATGATTTTTTAAAAATACCGGGAGGAATATTCTGTGCTATTAAAGCTGCTTCGATGAGGATTGTTCCTGAACCGCACATTGGATCTGCAAAATTTGTTTGTCCGTTCCATCCGCTCAGCATGATAAGCCCTGCCGCCAACACTTCGCTAAGTGGCGCCAGTCCCACGGCTACTCTGTATCCGCGCTTATGAAGCGACTCGCCGGAACTGTCAAACGACACATCGCATTGATCTTTATAAATATGAATATTTATCCTGATATCAGGATTTTCAATGTTTACAGTTGGCCTTGTTCCATTGATGCTGCGGAATCGGTCTGCAATAGCATCTTTCACCTTTTGCGACACAAAATGCGAATGTGTGAACGATGAATCATTCACTACGGAATCAATAGCAAAAGTATTATCAACAGAGAAAATACTTTCCCATTTAAAATCGTTAATGCCTTTGTATAATTGCTCATTTGTCTTGGCAGGGAAGGAGTACAGAGGTTTTAAAATTCGCAATGCTGTCCGGCACCATAAGTTTGCCTCGTACAAAAGTTTTTTATCCCCGCTGAAACTTACGGCTCGCTTAATAGTTTTAACATCCTGTGCGCCAAGCTGTGTAAGCTCTACGGCAAGTATTTCTTCCAAGCCCGCAATGGTTTTGGCTATAAGAGTTTGTGTTTGTTGTGATGAATTCAATGATATTGTTTTCTACAAAAGTAAGCTTTTATTTAGTCATTTATAGTCATTTACTTCGTGTCATTATACTTTGCACGGGGTAAATTATTACATTTGGTTTCAGGTAAAGGGTATAAGGGTATAGGGGTATAACCCGCTCTTCCTTATGCCTTTATACCTTATACCTCTATACTTTTTTGTATTCATGAAATGCGGAAATTTATCCCGTTTGCAGTATAATAATCATTGGTATTCCTTTATTGATAAAAACTTGTAGTGAATAGGTTTATTGAATATATCTCTGTGAACCTCTGTGAAAACCCTCTGTGAAGCTCTGTGTAACAAAAAATATAATTTTGTCAGACATTTGGAAATTTTGTAATTTTGTAAAAAAGTGATTTATGAAAACAGGTTCATATTCTATTGAAGTAAAAGGAAATAATCCCTTTGTAGTGCTCGACCTAAAAAGGTATCGGTTGTTGCTTGAACGTATAGAAGATATGAAAGACAGGCTGGCTATACGAGGACGGGCAAACGATGAAGACATCCCATGGGAAGATACCGAAAAGAAGTTGATAAATAAATTCAACCTGAAGTGAAATACACCGTCAACGATAATATTATTACCATTTATATTTTTAAAATCGCTCATCGCAAAAAAGCATATTGTTAGTGAGTGCCTAAAGTTTAGAATGCCCGTAGTGTCTGAATTTTTTTTAAAAAGTGCCTTGAGTTTAGAGTGCCTAAAGTGAAATTATTCTCGTCAATGTTTTTAAACTTTAACCTGATTAATTCACAAATTGGACTAAAGTCCTTATGTAGAGAGTTTTTGCATTGCCCCGACCTTAAGGTCGGGGCAATTGAAACCACCGATATTGCTGGGCTTTAGCCCAAAATTAAAAGTTTGTGAATTAATCAAGTTAAGTACTTCAAACCTGCCTGTCCGGTAGGCATGTAACAAAAAATACCAAGTCTTACATAAGAAAAATAAAAAAACCTCCTGTGCATCACAGAAGGTTTAAAATCACATATAATTCTGTTTATTCAGTGAATTTCATTTTGCGGGTTTTGTTTTCATCGCTTCGCAACATGATTTTCTTTGCATTGAAGTTGTATTTGATGTGCCAGCCATTTTGCAACCGGAAGAATTAGCGCATGATGTACCGGAATGAGTGCATTTCCCCGTACATTTTGACTTATCACATTTTGACTTATCGCATTTTGATTTGTCACATTTTGATTTGTCGCAGGTACTTATTGTTCCTGACTTGCAGCAGGTTTTTGTGGCAGAACTGTTGTCTTTTGTTACAACTGTTGTAACAGTTGTGTTAGAGGTTTGTGCTTTTACACATACAGTAGATCCTAAAAAGATCAGTGTCATTGAAACCAGCATTACTGCTAAAAATAGTTTTTTCATGTTTTTCATGGTTTTTTTGTTATACATTTATTTTTTCTTGGACAAAAGTAGTCCATGAAAATAACATACATTGTTAATGGCTCGTTAATTTCTGTTAATGATATGTTAATTTATTTACTGCACGATTTTTTTGACTAACTTTGATATGAAATTTTGAGATGGATATTATGTCTGATGAATAAAAAAACAATAGTATTTATAATTATTATTACAAGCATATCTCTCGCTGGGATAATGATGACGCAGCTTTTTTGGGTTAAAAACGCTCTTGCTTTGCGTAAAGAACAATTTAACCATAGGGTAAGTATTGCATTGAAAAGTGTTGTTAATCAACTTTCGGAATATAAACGCGATACCAACCAGGTGTTGTCAATGAGCGGTTGCAAACCAGGATGTAGCATGATAGAAGGAAATATTGTTTCATTCATTAATCCTGTTTATCTTGATTCTGTTGTCAGGGATGAGTTTTCCAATATGAACATACAGTTAGATTATGAATACGGCATCTTCAGAATA
>Ga0265292_1002794_pt1 | contig 11583 bp, 9 predicted proteins | sample Munlanlewell296A_FD_189080 | JGI IMG/M metagenome (GOLD analysis project Ga0265292, IMG submission 189080) | Leachate microbial communities from a municipal landfill in Southern Ontario, Canada - Leachate well 296A | ecosystem: Engineered > Solid waste > Landfill > Unclassified | place: Canada...
GGGCGCGTGGTCCATGTGAATAACCGTTCGATTGATGAGGTCGCGCGAACGTTGGGCGCACCGAGCCACAAACTCGCGGGGGTCTACGTGCATCAGCGCGTTGGCGATCACGTGGCCAAGGGCGACAAACTCTACACCCTGTACGCGCGCAACGCCGACCGACTCCAGCTGGCCGAGTTGGCGTGCCGCCGGACGCCGCTGTTGACCATTCGTTGAGTATGCGGCGATTCCACGTGTCTGACTATCGGCAGTACCGGCTGCTGGAAATTCTGCCCGGCGCGCTTGTCTGGGCCACGTTTGTCCTGGCCATTGTCTTGTCGTTTGTAGTACCGCTCTGGGTGATCGGCTTTATTATTGTGTTCGACTTTTTTTGGCTCGTGCGCGTGTTGTACATTCTCGGTTTTCTCATGGTGGCGTTCACGCGCTTTCGGCGCGACGAACGCATCGACTGGCTGGCCCGAACAACAACGCTGCTGAACTGGCAACGCCTTCACCATCTCATTGTCGTCCCGACGTTTCGTGAAAGCCGCGAAGTGCTGGACACGACGTTTCGTTGTTTGACCGAAAGCACCTATCCACTCGACAGTATGATTGTCGTGTTGGCATGCGAGGAGCGTGATCGAGAAAATGCGACGTCCAACGGGGAGTGGCTCCGCGAACGCTACGGCCACCGTTTCCGTCATTTTCTCGTGACCATCCACCCGTCCGGACGACCCGGTGAAATGCCCGGCAAGGGCTCAAACATTGCCTGGGCCGGCCGACGCGCAAAAGAGTGGATCGACGAACAGGGTTTGGTGTATGACGACATCGTAGTGTCGTCGTTCGACGCCGACACCTGCGTCCATCCGCACTACTTCAGTTACCTGAGTTACACGTACCTGACGCACCCCGCGCCAACGCGCACAAGCTACCAACCCATTCCGCTGTTCAACAACAATATTTGGGATGCGCCCGCGCTCATGCGCGTGGTGGCCAACTCCACGACGTTTTGGTTGATGAGTGAAACGCTGCGGCCCGACCGTTTATTTACGTTTTCGTCGCACAGCATGAGTTTCCGCGCGCTCGTTGATGTGGATTTCTGGCAGGACGATATTGTCACCGAAGATTCGCGAATTTTTCTCCAGTGCCTTATTCGCTACGACGGCAATTACACCGTGACGCCGATGTACATCCCGCTGTCCATGGATACCGTGCTGGGCGCGACGTGGCAGCGCAGTCTGGTCAACCAGTACAAACAGCAGCGCCGTTGGGCGTATGGCGTGGAGAATTTTCCGTATATGGTCTGGAACTTCCGCGCCAACCCGTTGATTCCGCTGGGCAAGAAAATCAAATACATTTGGAACCAGGTTGAAGGTGTGTACTCCTGGGCCACCGCGCCAATTCTCATTTTCATTCTCGGGCGACTGCCGCTCTGGGTTGCGAACCAGCCCGGGTCGCCAATTCGCGATTTGGCCATTGTGCAAACCGCGCCAGAGTTACTCTTGCGTTTGATGCAAGCCGCGATGATCGGGTTGTTGGTTTCCGCGCTGCTCAGCACGATTATTCTGCCGCCACGCCCCAAGCGTCACCACTGGCTGAAATTCCCGCTCATGCTTTTGCAGTGGGTGTTGTTTCCAATTACCATGGTGGCCTTTGGGTCAATTCCCGCGACCGAAGCCCAGACCCGCCTGATGCTGGGCAAGTATCTTGGGTTCTGGGTAACCGAAAAAGCGCGACACCCCGCCACGCCGCCCACGCTCTCAACCCAGCCGCGCTAGAGCAAACGCTGGATGGCCGCGTAAAAAGTCTGCCGCTGCCATGACCCGGCCGCCGGCTGGTTGGAGTTCGAGGAGCGTCAAACTGCCGTTGCCGGTGACAACGCGGGGTGCGCCGTCTACAACAATCACGTGTCCTGGCTCGCCCGGAATCGGCTCAGCCGCCTGTGCGCGAAGGATTTTGAGGGGTTGATCCTGCCACATGGTCCACAGCGTTGGCCACGGGTTGAAGGCGCGTGAATCGCGTTCCAACGCAACAGCTGGTCGTTGCCAATCAGCGCGGCCGTCTTCTTTGGTGATGAAGCGCGTTGGCTGCTCAGAGGTTGCGGGCTGAGGCTGCGCGTGCAGATCGCCATTGACGTACTGATCAAGCGCGTTCGTTAACAATGTCGCACCAACCTCGGCCAGTCGGTGACTGAGCGTTAGCGCAGTGTCATCAGCTGCGACCGAAGTTTTTTCCTGGGCCAAGAGCGGGCCAGTATCCATACCGGCATCAAGCAGCATGATTGAGACGCCGGTTTCGTTGTCGCCCTGCCGCAGTGCTGTGACAATGGGCGCCGGACCACGGTACTTGGGAAGCAGCGACGGATGGACATTCACCACTCCTTTGGGGGGAATCGCGAGCAGCAGTTCGGGCAGGATGCGTCCGTACGCCGCCAACACAAACACCGGGCAGGCGAGCGCTCGAAGCGACGCAAGAAAATCCTCGTCCTTGAGTTTCTTGGGATGGAGCACGGTGAGGCCATGCGCTGTGGCCCAGACATCAACTGGCTGAGGTTTGACGTTGTGCCCCCGGCCTGACGCAGCCGGCGGTTCGCACACCACTGCTTTCACGTCGTGCCCGGCAGCCACGAGCGCCGCCAAACTTGGCACAGCGAATTCCGGCGTCCCAAAAAAGACGAGCGGGATTGTCTTAGGCATGGGGGATGGTGCCGTGCGTGATCCGTTTGACGCGATCAATGAACAGCGTGCCGTTCAAGTGATCGATTTCGTGTTGGAAGACGCGCGCGAGCATGCCCTCGACGCGCTCATCATGCACCTCGCCATGGTCGTCAAGGTAGTGGACCGTGATGGCCCGGTAGCGTTTTACTTCGCCGAACACTCCGGGCACAGACAAGCAGCCTTCTTCGCCATTAATTTTTCGCACCGAGCCGCGGATGATGCGCGGGTTGGCCAGCACGATCGGTCCATGGCGGGTGTCCACCAGCGCCAGCCGAATATTTTTTCCCACTTGCGGTGCGGCAATCCCGATACCGTTCGCCAGGTGCATGGTCTCTTCCATATCGCGAATGAGCGCGGCCGTTTCCGCCGACCGGATTTCCTTGAGGGTGAGGTCGCGCGACGGCTGTTTCAGCGTCGGTGTGGGGTAGTGGACAATGGGGAGTTTCGCCATGGGTCAAGTATAGCGGACGATACGTTCAGGGGCTACTCAATGTGCATTGGATCGACGGAGACCACGGCCTCAACGGGGAGCAGACGGCGCAGGCTTGCCCAGTCTTCCCCGTTCATGGGTAGGGAAAAACGCAGCGTGAGCAGGGCGGCGTGTTGACCGCTGGGTTGGGGCGAAAAGGCCGGAAAAGCGCGGCTGGCGGCCACCGGAGGCTGTTTCCAGGGGTGCTGACTGAGGCGGGTGGCCAGGTCGGTTGCCTGGGCCAGGGCATCGGCAGGCCGGGCGCTGGTCAGGCGGATGACGATCAGCCGGGCAAATGGCGGGTAGTGGAATTGGCGGCGCTCCCGTAGTTCGGCGGCGTAGAACGCGTGGGGGCGCTGGGTGTCGATGCTGCGGATGATGGGGTGGTCAGCGTCACGCGCCACAATGTGGAACGAGGTCGTGGTGCGGCGCAAAAGTTCCCAGAGTCGGTGGAATACTTCTTCAGTCACGCCGGCGTCCGGGCGCACGATGAGTCCTTCGAAGTCGGGGATGACGGTCAGGTCCACGGCGTCGGGGAGGTGGCGGTATTCCGCGAGCGTGCCCACGAGACTGCGGCCGCCTTGTTCAATCGTCTGCCAGGATCGTTCGGGGAGTAGCGCGGTAAGCCGTTCGTGCCAACCTTCGCTGCCCAGGCGCAGCTCCCGTAAACTGAGCGAGCCGCAGCGGGGGCAGGCCGGTGAGTTGGGCTGCGTCGTGCCGCACCATCCGCACTGCAGAGTTGCTTGGTCAGCGCGAGTGACCGGGAACGGGATGTGGCAGTGAGGACAACGGAGCACATCGCCGCAAGCATCACAGCGTAGTCCGTTGCTGCGGCCGGTGCGCGGTGCCAACACAGCCACCACAGCGTTGGCATTTGCCGAGTGAATCGTTTGCAGCAGCGACTGGGGCCAGCGGTCCGTGAATTTCATGCTTGGGTCGGCGCGGTCAAGAATTTCTATTGTGGGTACGCGGCCCGTGCCAACGCGGCTGCTTGTCCGCTTGCGTTGCCCAAGTTCATGGTAGGTGGCGAGGCGGGGACTAAACCCCCAGCTCACAAATCGCGCGCCAGTGAGTTTGGCCACGTGTTCGGCCACGGGTAAAAGTTGAAAACGCGGATTTTGTTCAGACTGGTCATGACTGGTGTCTTCTTCAAGGTCAACGGCGACCGCGCCAAGACGGCGGTAGGGCAGGAGAAGGGCTTTGCGCGTTCCCAGAATGAGTCGCGCCTTGCCGCTTGCCACCAGCTGGTAAGCGCTCAACTGTGCTCCGCGGGAAATTGCGTGGTGGATGATGACTGTTTCCTGCGCCGCCGTTTCTGGCAGGCTGCTGATCCTGCGTTCAACATCGTCGATGGTTGGACAGAGCACAAGCACTGGACGTTGCCGCGTGGCTCGCTCAAATAATTCGTTCACGAGTGCACCGCGTTGTCCTGGTGTTGTGAGGCTGAGGAAAAGCGATGCAGGGAGCCGTGCGGGCAAGACATTCGGCGCTGGTACATTTGCCGCGCCAAAAACCCAACGTCGTGCTCGCGATGTTGTCCGTTGAATTTCTGGCGGGAGTGCGTTTGCCAAAAGACTGCCCGGGCTGGTCAGTGTTTCCTGAGCCAGCCAGGCCAGGAAGTCTAGCTGCGGTTTGCTGCACAGGGGCTGGATCGCCTGGCGGTCCACACTCAGTGAGAGAAGTTTTCGAACTGACGGGTCAGCTGAACGGGCGAGCCCCACCACAACACCGCGCTGCTGCTGGCCGCGGAGTTGAACGCGAACGCCCGTGCCGATCTCAACGTCGGTGCCGGCCGGAATTGCGTAATCAAACACAGCAACATGCCGCGGCAGGCGGCGTGCCACCCAAACGTGGGCGACGCCTCCGTGGTTACGGGAGGACGAAGTTGATGACGGCATAGCCCACGCCAAACGGTCCTTCATAGCTCAAGAGTTCAGGCTTGACCGGCCGATGTGTAAGCGCGGCGAGTAGCGTCACAATCGCTCCATACCCGCAGGCCAGGGCCTGTTCCACAAGCTGCGGTTCGAATTTCATCACGGAATCAAAATGTTTCTGTTGAATGAGTTTGAGTAACCGTGTATCAAAAATTTTCCCTTCAGGCCGTTCGCCGGCCGGTGCCGACGGCGTGAGGCAGTGCGATAAATCGCCCGAGGCAATGAGCGCAATCCGTTCCCGGTGCTCGTGGCATTCTTCACTCAGCAGCTGGCCGAGCGCAGTCAGTGTTTCAATGGGGAGTTGCGGGAGCCTGATGGGCAGCACGGGAATCGGCCGTGCCGTGTTCCATAAAAAGCACAGCGGAATTGTCGTGCCGTAATCAAGTGTCTCCGGTGTTTGTAGGAGCAAGGGTACGTCAAATTTTCGCGCGCGTTCACGCAGCTGCAGGGCGAGCGCACCGGCGCCTGGCACATCAATCGTCGTGGTCAGATCGCCAAACTGCCGCAGATCGCCATGCAAGCGTTCGCCAACTTCAGCTACGATTGCTTCGGCCACGCCGTCGCCATGCGGTGTCAGAACAATGAGGGCTTCGGGTTGTGCGGCGTGGAAATCCTGCGCCAGCCGTTCCAGCGACTGCCGCGTTTTCGCCAGCGTTGAAAAATTTTCCTTGCCAATACTGGGGAAGGCAAGCGGCGGATGCGGCGTAAGGGCGGAGAAGACTAAGGGCATGTTATCCTCCTGTGACTAAGCTTAAGGTGTCACCGAGCGGGTGCAAAGCCAGCGCACGATCACTTGTTTGGATCACGTTTTGCAGGCGGAAGCCATAGGCGCGGAATGTTTGCATGTTGGCGATGGGGCGGCGTTGTCCGTCAGAGATCACGAAAATCTTTTTTGTTTGCTTGCTGGCCACGAGCACGCCGTCAGGGAAGGGGAGTGGGTCGCCCTTGGCGAACCGACTCGCGAGTGCGGCGCGGATCACCTGGGCATGCGTGTAGGGGAATCGTGCGCGGAGAATTTCCGGTGTGAGAATTGCGTGCTGGACGTTGTTCTCATCAAGCCAGAACACGCCGCCGGTTTCTTTGATGCGGTAGAGTATGCCTTGCGGTTTGCCCGCCACGGCCGCGGTAATTTTTTCTCCGACAGGGTACGGCGCCAGGTCGTTCCAGCTCACGCGAATGACTTCGTCGGGGTTAAAGCCAATGGCGCGGAACACGGACGGTGATTCAATCGGCCGCTTCTTGCCGTTCGCCAACAAGTAGACGCCGCCGTTGGGTGCGCGCAGCAGGCTGAAGTTCGCAAATTGAATGGGTGCGCCGACAGAGAAAAATTCCACGTCTTCGCGGCGCACGGTGATGACGCGGCTGGGGTCATACGAAGAAAGAAATGCGAGCTGCGAGGAAAAGCGCCGACGTTCGCCGTGCTGGATCAACCACACGTCAGTGGTGCCGGAAATTCGCAGCAACGAGCCGTCAGGGTAAATGCGGCGGAAGTAGCGGTTCCAAATATTCCAAAACAGCGCGTTGCCGCCAACCGACCGCTCTGTGCCATTCATCACTTGCGTGTGACCGCCAACCCACGGAGTGTAGGTGTACAGGGCGGCCGTGGCATCATTCTGCGGCGTGACGTACACCGGTTGGCCATTGATTGCTTCCCAACCGCTGTCCGACGGGTTGCTGCGGTTGAGCGCCGCACCCGTGCGCTTGGACGTGCCCACCCGCCAGCCAGAAATTGTCGTGCCGCGCGTGCGTAAGCTATCAAGGTAGCCGCGAAAGGCCTGGGCAGCCAGACGGACTTGTGTCGTGAACCCGCGCGCGCTCGGGTCACACGCGCCGTTGTCAGCACAGCCGTAGCCCAACGCGTAGTCAATGCGGTGCTGGCTCGGCGAAGGGTCGTCAATGAGGCTGCTTTCTTTTTGAATGTGGGCCAGGAGAAATTGCGGGGCAATGCCGTTGCTTGCCGCTGCCCGGCTAATAGCATCAGCGTACTGTGGGTCGCCGGCTAAAAATCCACCCTGACGCCGCAGAAACGTCAAAATTTGCCCTGTATCAAAACCCTGGGCATTGGTCATGTCCGAGGTCGCGATGATGAGATTTGGATTAAAGCTTGCCGCCTGTGTTGGACGCGCCGCACTTAGCAGGCAAAACAAGGCGAGCACCAGCAGTGATCGGTTCAACCAGCGCCAAAACATGCTTGGATTGTACGATATTTTGGGGTATACTGCAACTATCTATGGAGCCCCTTTCTCTGCTTGGAATTCGCATCGACCGTCTGACCCGCGCTGATATTCGCAAGCGTTTGCGAGAATTTTTTGCTGACGGTCGCGGACATCAAATTGTCACGGTCAATCCTGAGTTTGTCGCGCTTGCTCAGCGCCGCCTGATTTTCGCGAGTATTTTGCGACGGGCCGATCTCGCGGTGGCTGATGGCGTGGGCATTGTCTGGGCCAGCCGCCTGTTGGGCAAACGTCCGCCGGTGCGCATGACTGGTTTGGATCTCATGGATGTGTTGCTGGAAGAGGCACAGCAGAAGAATTTGACTGTGGGGTTGATTGGCGGGCATCCCGGCGTGGCACCGCAGGCAGCTGCACATATTCGCAAGCGCTACCCCCGAGTGCGTATTGTGATTGCCGATACAGAACGTCGTCGTCTTGGCTGGCACGTGTCGAATCACGTGTTGGTCAGCCGTGCGCGCCGTCGGGCGCCTGATATCCTGTTCGTGGCGTTTGGTGCACCAAAACAAGAGGAGTGGATTTTTCATCACCTGCATGAACTACCGTCTGTGCGAATCGCGGTTGGAGTCGGCGGTGCGTTGGATTACTGGGCAGGTCGAGTCGCTCGTGCGCCGCGTTGGTTGCGGACGCTGGGTTTGGAGTGGGCGTTTCGACTGAGCAAAGAGCCCTGGCGATTTTCTCGTATTGTTACCGCGACCATACTTTTCCCTTGGATGGTTCTATTGCGTGGAAGGCACCATGGCCGCTGAACGTGTTCGTTTCGCACCATCGCCAACCGGTGAGTTGCACATTGGTGGCGTGCGCACCGCGTTGTACAATTGGTTGATTGCGCGGCAGAGCGGCGGCCAGTTTATTCTGCGCATTGAAGACACTGACCGTGCACGCTACGTACCCGGCAGCGATGATCGGCTGATAGAGACATTGGCGTGGCTTGGGTTGTCGCCTGATGAAGGTCCGACCACTGGCGGTCCGCATGCGCCGTATGTGCAGTCTGAGCGACAAGCACTGTACAAGGCCGCAGCCGAGCAGCTCGTCAAGCAGGGGAATGCCTACTGGTGTTTTTGCACGCCAGAACGTTTGGAACAATTGCGTGCAGAGCAGCAAGCCAACAAACAAGCGCCGCGTTATGATCGATTGTGTTTGTCCTTGAGTGCAGAAGAAGTTGCGCAGCGTCGCGCAGCAGGGGAGCGGGCCGTTGTCCGTCACTATATTCCCGAAGGCGTGACCACGATCCACGATGAAATTCGCGGGGACGTCACATTTCAACACGCCGAGCTCGACGATTACGTACTGCTCAAGTCAGACGGGTTCCCCACGTATCACCTTGCCGTTGTTGTTGATGATCATGCCATGCAGATCACCCTGGTGATTCGTGCGGAAGAATGGCTGCCTTCAACGCCGAAACACGTGTTGCTGTACCAAGCGTTTGGTTGGGAGCCGCCGCGCTTTGCTCACCCGCCGCTCATTCTCGATCGCTCGCGCGCAAAACTTAGCAAGCGGCATGGCGCGGTTAGTGCCGAAGCGTTCCGCGAACAGGGGATTTTGCCCGAAGCCCTTCTGAATGGGGTCGCGTTGCTCGGCTGGAATCCCGGCACTGAGCAGGATATTTTCACTCGTGAGGAACTCATCGCCGTGTTTCACCTTGATCGCGTTCACCAGGCTGGTGCGATTTTTGACCCGGAGAAACTGCTCTGGATCAACCAGCAGCACATGAAGCGATGCACAGACGTTGAGCTTGCCCAACTCGCTGAGCCGTTTTTGCTCGCAAAATATGGCGACTCGTGGACGCAATTTTCTGCCAAGGATCGCGCCATCGCGATTGTGCGGGAACGGGCGCGCTCACTCGTTGAACTTGCCGATGGCGCTGGGTTTCTCTTACAGTTGCCAGACTATGACGCTACGTTGCTGATCCCGAAAAAAGGCACACTGCAGCGGACTCAAGAAGCACTCACGATCGCAAAAACACTGCTCAGTAAGCCATTGCCCCAGGAAACGCCGGCATTGCAGCAGATGTTGGAGCAGGCTGCCGAAGCGGCCGGGTTTACGCGCGGTGAGTTTTTCTGGCCCCTGCGCGCCGCCCTTTCGGGCTCAGCAGCCTCGCCCGGTGTCACCGAAATGTTAACCACGCTTGGGGCCAACGAGGTCCAGCAACGCGTCGCCACAGCCCTTGAGCGCCTGGCATTGTCAAATCACTAACATTCTGCTATACTGTTTTCACTGTGCTCGTGCATAGAAACACAAAACTCATGAAACATTTGATCGCCCTGGCTGGTGGAGCTGTGGTGGTTCTTGTTGTGCTTGCCAGCGGGGGAGCGCCGAGCCGCGCTGAACAGGTGTTGCCCGCGCCGCCAGCCAATCCCGCTGATGCTGCCGACGTGGCAAATCTCAACCAGACCCTGCAAGAAAAGCGTCAGGCAATCAGCGATCTGGACCAGCAGTCAAAAACGCTGGAACAGAATTTGGCTGAGCGGCAAAAGCAGGCGCAGACGCTGGAACGCGACCTTGGTATTATCACTGACAATATTTCGCAGAATCAGCTCTCAATTCAACGCACGCAGCTGGAAACCGAACGCGTGGCGCTGGAGCTGAACTTACTACAAAAAACCATTGACCAAAAAAATAATCAAGCCCAAGATCAGCGCGCGCAGCTTTCCGACCTGCTGCGACGCTGGAATCGTCAAACCGCTCACACACAGTTGGAAGTCACGCTCGTCTACAACTCGTTTTCTGATTTCCTGACTCGCGTCAAAGAAACAGAAAGTGTCCAAAGCTCGGTCCAGAATTCCTATGACCAGCTGATGGCGCTCAAGACGCAGTTGGAACAGGAACAGACCGCGCAGACCGCCAAACACGACGAGCTGCTTCAATACCAAGCGCAGTTGGCCAACCAGCAGACGGGGTTGCAGCAACAGCAGAACTACAAAGACTCGTTGCTCAGCGACACACGATCAGCACAGGAGAAATACCAATCCTTGCTGACGAACCTCCACGCTGAGTCTGATCGCGTCAATGCGGAAATTTCCACGCTTGAACAGCGCGTCCGAGAGAAGCTCGGCGGGGCAGGGGAGTTGGCGCCGAGCAACCCCGGTGTCTTACTTTGGCCGGTTGAGCCAACGCGTGGAATCAGCGCGGGTTTCCACGATCCTTCGTATCCGTTTCGCTGTACCAGGCAGACGGGCAACAATTGTATTGGTGAACACTCGGGTGCTGACATTCCTACGCCGCAGGGGACACCAGTGCGTGCCGCAGCCGACGGCTACGTGGCCATCGCGCGCAACCTCGATTGGGTTCGCGACGGCAATGGAAAAATTTTGCGCCCTGCATACAACTACGTCTCCATCCTCCACGGGCAGACACTCTCCACCGTCTACGGCCACTTGAGCGTGGTGAGCGTGGCAGAGGACCAGTTCGTGAAGCGGGGACAGGTCATTGGACTCTCTGGTGCACTCCCCGGAACCGCTGGTGCAGGTCCGTGGACAACCGGCGCGCACTTGCACTTTGAAGTGCGGCAGAATGGAATCCCCGCAGACCCCATGCCCTTCCTACCGTCGTAAGGGGAGCCATTCTTTCACTACATGAATGTGTCGTAAAATATATCTTTTACGACACTTGGATATAGTCTAAAGAAAAGGGCTGTTGAGGGACCTTGGAATACGCACGCCGTACGCGCTATTTGAAGTAGATTCGGCCAGGCACGCGCAGATCTACGTAGTCTTGCACTACTGAGTCTGCTTCATTTGTTTTAAACGCCTGGTACTTTGCTAGTTGATGATCAAGGTCCTCCGACGCACTGATTAACAGTCCATAGCCCACCTCAAGCTGCGCACGGACGTCTTCAGCGCGTTTGACGCGGTCCTGGACGGTACATGGGGTTGGTTCAGGCGCTGCCGGTGTTGCGTTGGTGTTCAGGTTGACGTCACCATTAGTGTTGGCTGATGAATTTATGTTTGTCCCCTGCTCCTGTGGTATTTGTTTTGGACACTCTGGCAGCTGCAATCGCAGTTCAGTGACGTTCAGACCGGCAGCCCGAAGTTTTCCCGAAAGCTCGGGAATGCGGCTGCTGAGCGATGGCATGAGTATTGTTTCACCAACTGCCGCAGTCAGTGATTCTGGCAAGACGAGCACCGGGTAGTCCTTGAGCTTGGTCAGATCAGTGAGAATTTCCGCCACACTCCCCTGTTGCGTCATCAGGGCGGCACTTTGACTATCAAGTTTGAGCGCAAATGCCGGGTAGGATTCTTTCACGGTGATGA